>Ga0209253_10004360_pt1 | contig 12343 bp, 10 predicted proteins | sample FrelakmetBRP12BR_FD_187145 | JGI IMG/M metagenome (GOLD analysis project Ga0209253, IMG submission 187145) | Freshwater lake sediment microbial communities from the University of Notre Dame, USA, for methane emissions studies - BRP12 BR (SPAdes)... | ecosystem: Environmental > Aquatic >...
TGCCCGGCCTCAGGCGGCGCCGCTCGCCGCCTCGTGCGGCTCGGCGTCCCCGCCGTCCCGCTGGAGGAGGGCCGCGCCGGCCAGGACCAGCACTCCGCCGGCCGCCTGGATCGGGCCCATGGCCTCCCCCAGCAGGAAGGCGGCGAGCAGCGCGCCGAAGACCGGCTCCAGGAGCGCGACGATCGACGTGCGCGTCGGCCCGATCGAGCGGATCCCGAGGAGGAAGAGGAGAGTCGGGACGCCGGCGCCTGCGATGCCGGCCCAGAGGAGCACCGGGAGCGTCGAGGGCTCCTCCAGGGGCAGGGCGGCGACCTCTCCCGCGCCCGTGGCGACGACGAGGGCCAGGAACGTCACAGCGTCGATGCCGATGATCCCGAAGGTCGCCTCCTCCGAGGGGATGGCCCTGAACCCGCGCCGGCCCAGCAGGATGTAGACCGCCTGCATCGCCGCGGCGAGGATGGCCAGGCCGAAGCCGAGAGCGCTGAACGCGGTCCCGTCGGTCACGCCGCCCAGGACGACGACCGCCATCCCGAGCAGCGCCAGCGCCAGCGCCGCCGCCCGCGTCCCCGTGAGGCGCTCCTCGCCCAGGAGCACCGCGGCTCCCGCCACGAGGGCGGGGTACGTGTAGAAGCCGAGCAGGGCGAGGGCGATGCTCGTCTCCTGGAAGGCCGAGAAGATCGCCAGGTTGAGCACCACGCTCGCGCCGCCCGCCACCAGGAGCGCGGCGAGCGCGCGCGGCGGGAGGGCGCGCCAGCGCACCCGATCACGGCCGCGGGCGTGGAGCCAGCCGAGCAGCGCCGCGAGCGCCACCGCGCCGATCGCGGCTCGCCAGAACGAGAAGACGAGCGGGGTCAGCCCGGCCTCGTAGGCCGCGCGCGACGCCGGCCCCAGCGTTCCGAAGAGGCAGGCGGCCACGACGACCGCAGCCGTACCCCCGACCTCCCCCCGCATGGGGCTCAGGGAACCGTGCCGCGAGGCCCGGTGGCCGCCGAGCTGGCCGGGATCGCCGGATCCGGGCGACGGTGCCGGACGACGATCCCGGTGAAGGGGACGCGAAACTCGGCGAACGCCTCGACGCTGACGAGGAACCCCAGGAAGAGGAAGACGACAGCGAGGAACTTGCCGGCCTGGAAGAAGTCCGTGATGCCGAAGCGCAGGAGCGTGTCGCCGGAGGAGGCCATGAACGCCCCGATCGCGATGAGGATGGTGGCCGGGACGCGGCTGTGGAGCTTGCCGGTGAGCAGCGCGCGGACGGCCCCCGGCAGCGATGCGACGAGGTTGACGGTGATCGCCACGGGGGCGATCAGGAGGTTGAAGAGGAACTCGTCGCCCTTCTGGTTGGGGTCGAGGGAGTACTCGAGGACCCGCCGCTTGGGCATGAAGACGTAGGCCGAGAAGACGGCCCCGAGGGCCAGGCTGAGCCCACCCGTCACGTTGAGGAACGGCGTGAGCAGGCGCAGGCTGCCCGGGAAGAGCTCGGCGGTGGGGACGCCCGTCGCGGGGTCCACGGCGTAGCCCGGCGGCGGCAGCGTCGTCGTCAGCATCAGGCCGATGCTCAGGACCGTCGCCCCACCGACGGCGAGGGCGGCGATGCGCGGCCAGCGGTCGTTCTGGAAGTAGGTCTCGACGGCCACCGCGAGCGCCAGGATCCCGGCGGCGATGAAGTAGAGGACCGGCGCGGATCCGGCACCCGGGTAGTCGTAGCGGCGCTGGGTCAGGAGGGTGAAGAGCCCGGCCAGGAAGAGGCTGAAGGCGAAGGCGTAGCCGAAGCGCGTGCGTCCCAGCAGGAAGGCCGTCCCGAGCCCCAGCCAGCCGGCCGTCCAGACGGCGCCGGTCAGGTACCAGGTCCGGTAGAGGGGCTCGCTCCACCCGGCCGCGGCCGCCAGGGCCTCGCAGCCCGAGGCGATCCCGAAGAAGGTCATCCCCAGGGCCCAGATCAGCTGGAACGGCTGGCGGCGCTCGCGCCACTGGTCCAGGAGGGCCAGGGCGAAGAAGAGCGCGATCAGCGAGGTCGCGGCGGGGAGGAGGACGGACACGCGGCGGTGACCTCGGGGCCCGCCCGGGCGGGCCGATCTCAGGCGGGGACGAGCTCGTGGTCGTCCCGGTGGAGCCCGTCGCACAGGCCGAGCCGCCGCGGATCTCCGGGGACGACGACGGGGCGCATGAGCTCGCGGACGGCCGAGCGGCGGCAGAAGAGGTAGCCACGCTCGCGCATCCAGGCGCGGGCGCAGGCCGGGTCGGCGTGGAACTGGTAGGGCCCGGGGTTGATGGGGGTCGCGCCCGCCCACGACGGGGGGACTTCGGTGGCGACGACGTCCATGACGTTGACGCGGAACGGGGTGCCCTCGATCACGCCGCTGCAGCCGCGGCAGCGGATCGCGACGTTGTCCTGCTGGAGGGTGGGGATCCGGATCCCCATGATGTCGAACGGCACGGGCGGAGGATAGCAGGAGGGCGGACGGCCCGGCGTCGAACGCGACGGCGTCGACTACGACCGCGGCATGCGGCCGGAGGGCGCGGCGGCAGGGGGTGGTACCCCCAACCGGATTCGAACCGGTGATCTCCACCTTGAAAGGGTGGCGTCCTAGGCCTCTAGACGATGGGGGCAGCCGCTCGAGTCTAGCAGGGGCCGCCGGCGCGACGCCGCAGCGGGACGCCCGTCCGGTGGCGAAGGGCGCCGGCCCCGGGGCAGCCACCCCAGCCGCCGGAGCGGCCGGGTCAGCCGCCGCTCCAGAGCTGCGAGAGCACGACGGCGGCCGCCAGGCAGCCGAACGCGACGATCCCGGCGACCCCGCCGAAGATGGCCGCGGCCACGGAGCGGCCGGGGCGATCGGCCCGGGCCGCGCGCACCGTCTCCGCTGCGCCGGCGATCGCGAGAGCGGCGAAGACGATGCCGAGCACGGCGGCTCCGGAGGCCAGCATCGGGATCTGGGTGGCGTCGCGGACGGTGATCGCGTAGGCCAGGTAGCCCACCGAGCCGACGACGGCGACCAGGAGGATCACCCGCGTTGCGGTGATGCGGATCGGGCCGAGGAAGACGCCCTCGCGGCCCCGCGTTCCGTCCGGGTTCCGGGGCCCGACGTGCCGGTGCTGGCTCACCGCGCGAGCGTAGCAGCGGCGGGTCCGGCGGGCGGCTCGCCCCGAGAGCGGTGGTAGATGGCGACCTTCCACGAGAGGCGCGGGCGCCGAAGACCGGCCCCCAGCGCCTCGCCGGGCCCGCCGAAGGCGTCGGCCAGGAAGGCCCGGGCCTCGTCGAGCGAGGCGAACGTCCAGAAGCAGTGCAGGACGTGGATCCTGAAGCCGCACCGCAGGAACGGTCCGTCCCGGCGACCCCAGGCTGCCTCGGGGGCGTCGGGCGGGTGCAGGACGCTCACGTCGTCGCGGCCGTAGTCGTGCACCACGAGCAGCCGGCCGCCCGGCCGGAGCACCCTGTCGACCTCCGCCAGGGCCTCCGGCTCGACGCCCCGGAACCCGGACCACAGGGCGACCACCGCGTCCAGGCTGGCCGGCGGGACGTCCAGCCGCAGCGGATCGGCGAGGGGCAGCCGGGTAGCCTCCACGCCGAGCTCACGGAGTCGCGCGTCGTGGAGCCCCTCGGGCACGTCGAGGAGGGCGACGTCACGGCCGGCGAGCGGCCCCAGCGCCACGAGGGCGCGGGGGATCTTACCCTCGACGTCGAGGGCAGCCTGGAGGCGCGCCGCAAGCGGCGCCGGCAGCTGGAACGGGAGGTCGGCCACGGAAGGCGAGGATACGCGGGCGGGGACCCGGCCGTGACCCGACAATCCAGACCGTCCCGGCGGGATCCCGTCAGGCGCCGTGGCCGGCCCGACTCGCTACCCGCACTGGTCGACGTCGCGCCACTTCGCGATCTCGTCCGCGACCTCCTGCGACCCATCCTCCCCGAAGGTGACCTGGACCGTGCGGTTGGGGATCTCGGCGCAGCCGGCGTCCTTCTCGACAGCCTCCCAGGATCCTCGCGTGTACTTGTACTGGGGCGCGTCGCCCTCGGTGAAGGGCAGCGTGATCGTCCAGGTCCGGTCGTCCACCTTCGTCATCGGCGTCCCGGCCGGATCCCAGCCCTGGAAGTCGCCGGCGATGAAGATCGTGTCCGCCGCCAGCGTGTTCGCCGGGAGGCTGACCATGAAGGTGACCGCGATCTCGCGCGTCTCGGCGCGGGTGCTCATCTCCGGCGAGGGGGCCGAGCGGTTGAAGCTCGTGTCCACGGCCAGGATGACGTAGACGTACGTCGCCCCCGCGGCGATCGTGTCGTCGGTGAAGCGCGGCTCCACGGATGTGCCGACCTGCTCGAACGGGCCGCCGGCGGCAGTCCCGCGCTGGACCTCGTAGCGGTACAGGTCGGGTGCCTGCACCGGGTCCCAGGCGAGCGTGAGCGACGAGCCGGCGACGGTCACCACGGTGGGGGCGCCGGGGGCCGGCGGCGCGTCGGCGTCCGCGGCCTGCGTCGTGGTGACCACCACGGCCTGGTCCGGCCGGTGGCTCCAGGGAGCGTCGTCGATCGTGACGATCCCGCCCCGGTCGGCGTACTCCCAATGACGGCCGTCGTCGGTCGAGACGCGGAGAACGACGTTGAACGTGCCGATCTCCTCGGGCCGGACCGTGCCCACGAGGCGGTCGGCACCGTCGGTGTCGGCCTCGAAGGCCATCTCGCTCCACGCGTAGTCGGTCGCCGGGTCGCCGGCGGCGGGTCCGACGCCGAGCTGCGCCCGGACGCCAACGACGGAGCCGGCGGCCTCGGTGCCGCCGGCCCTGACGAGGGCCCGGATGGGGCTCCCCGGGTCGACGGCCGACAGCGGCTGGGTCACCTCGGCCGGCTCCTCGAGACGAGCGTCCTCGAGCGCGAGCTCGGGCAGGGCGGTCGACTCCGCGGAACGCGACGAGGCGTTCCCGGCGGCGTCGCGGGCAACCACGACGTAGTAGTAGCGGGTGCCGGGGCGGACGGTCGCGTCGGAGAACATCGCCTCCGCGGCCGTGCCGACGAGCTCGTAGCCCCCGCCCGGCACGATCGACCGGAGCACGTCGTACGCGGCGGCGTCCGGGACCGCCTGCCAGGTCAGCTCGACCGGGGACGAGCCCCCCGACGCCGCGAGGTCGGCCGGCGCGGCCGCGCCGGCGAGGTCGGTCCCCTCCGCCGTCAGCAGCACCGCGGCACCGCGGCCCGGCAGGGTGATCGAGGCCGGATCGTCGCCGACGGTGACCGAGGCGTCGCCGAGCGCGTCCTCCAGCACCGTGCCGCGCGGCAGCGCCCCGGCCAGCTCCAGCGTGACGGTGCGCTCCTCGGTGGCGAGGTTGAGGACGACCACGGCCGCCTCCTCGTCTGCCCGCCGCAGGTAGGCCAGGGTCCCCGCCGCATCGTCGGCCCCCAGGAACTGCAGGTTCCCGGTCCGGAGCGACTCGTGAGCGCCCCGCAGCTGGCCGAGCGTCCGGTACCAGTCGCGGAGCTCCGTGTCGATCGCGTCCCACGGGTAGGGCCGCCGGTCGTCGGGGTCGTCGTGGCCGGTGAGGCCGGCCTCCGTGCCGTAGTAGATCGAGGCCATGCCGGGCCAGGTGAGCTGGAGGGCGGACACCAGGCGGAGCTTCGACTTCGCCTCGGCGAGGCCCTCCGCCGACTCCTTCACCGCCGGGTCGTCCTTGCCGGGGGCGAGCGTCCACAGGATCCGCGTCGTGTCGTGGCTGTCCACGAGGTTGAGGAGCGCGTCGAAGGCCGGCTTCGGGTAGTCCTCCATGACGCTCTCCATCCGCGCCGCGAACCGGGAGGGCGAGAGCCCGCTGATCGCGCCGTCGAGGTCGGCGGTGGCGCCGTTGACGAGGCCGATCACGGCGCGCCGGAAGCGGTAGTTCATGGTCGTGTCCGCCTGGTCGCCCAGGAGCCAGGCGGAGCTGTCGAGCCACTGCTCGCCGAGGACGAGCGCCTCGGGATCGGCCGCCTTGGTCGCCTCGCGGATCTTGCGCAGGAACCCGTGGCTCATGTTGTCCATGACGTCGAGGCGCCAGCCCGCCGTCCCGGCCTTCACCCAGCGTCCGACAACGCCGTCGGGGCCCGTGAAGAGGTCGAAGACGGCGCCCTGCTCCACGACCTCGGGGATCGTGTCGAATCCGAACCAGCCGACGTAGTAGGTGTCGTCGACGCCGGCGGCGGACGCGGCGCAGGGGGACGGCTCGTTCGGCTTCGGGGCGCGGAACGTGAACCAGCTCCGGTAGGTCGACTCGGCGGCCTCGCAGGCGCCGGTCTCCTCGAAGCGTCGCTCGCGGTCGAACCACGGCGAGTCGGCCGAGACGTGGTTGAAGACGCCGTCGAGGAGGACGCGGATCCCGCGCGCCTTCGCCTCCGCGAGGAGGCGCTCGAGGTCGGCCTCGGTCCCGAGGTCGGGGTCCACGAACGCGTAGCTGCTCGTGTCGTAGCGGTGGTTCGAGGGCGCCGCGAAGACCGGGTTGAAGTAGATGACGGTGACGCCGAGGGCGGCCAGGTCGTCGAGCTTGGCCGTGACCCCGGCGAGGTCGCCGCCGAAGAAGTCACGGCCGAGCGGGCCCTCGTCACAGGGGACGCCCTGGTAGGCCCGGCAGTGGCCCTCGGGGAGCTCGTCCCACGTCTTTACGAGGATCGGGTTGCCGTAGACGTCGCCATAGCGGAAACGGGCCGCCCCCTCGGTCCCCTGCTCCGCGTCGGGCGTCGGGTTGTTCGCCGGGTCGCCGTCGTAGAAGCGGTCCGGGAAGACCTGGTAGACGACGGCGCCGTGCGCCCAGGCCGGCGTCTCGAAGGACGGCTCGTGGACGACGATCTGCCACGAGGCATCGATGCTCTCCTCGTAGACGCGCCCGGTCCCGCCGTCGGCGCCCTCCGGGACGGCGGCGCCGTCGTCGGGCGGATCGTCTTCGAGGTAGCGGGTCGTCGGCCCGTCCCGGACGATGAACCGGTACCACAGGATCGTCGGCTGCGCCGAGGTCCGGATCGTCGCCTGCCAGTAGTCGATGCCGTGCTCGCCGGCCGTCCGGTCGCTGGCCATCACCTCCATCGGGATCAGGGCCTGGATCCCCGCCAGCTCGTCCCATACCCGCACGGTCGCGGCGGTCAGGTCTCCCGCCGTGGCCCGCATGCGCAGCAGGACCTCGGTTCCGGCCGGCACGGCCCCGAAGGGCGTCCGGTACAGGTCGTCCCGGCTGTCGTGGGCGATCCCGGCTTCGTCGATCTGCCCATCCGGGGCGAGGGGCGCCCTGTCGGCGACGGCGACGGGCGGAGCGGACGGCGGCGGGGTGGGAGACGGCGACGGCCCGCAGGCCGCCAGGGCGCTCCCGACCACGGCCGCCACGGCCAGCGCCGCGAGGAGGCGGATCGGCCGCGCGGACCGGGTTCGCGCCCTTGTGGTCGACATCGTCGTGCTCCCTCTCGAGGTGGTTGCTGCGTGCGGTTCGAGGGCCGGGGTGGCGATCAGTGAGCGCGGAGGAGTCGCGCGCCGCGGGCCGGGAGCTCGATGGCCGCGCGGCCGTCGTCGGAGACCGCGACGTCCTCGCCGCTCGGCCACGGCCAGCCCGCCGGGGCAACCGGGCCGATCGTGCGGCCTTCCAGCCCCGGGAGCGAGAGGTCGAGGCGCACCGGCTCGTCCCCAGCGTTCAGGCAGACGACGAACGCCGCGTCGGCGTCCCAGCGGCGATAGGCCACCGCCGTCCCGGCCGCCCCGGCGATCGCGAACTCGCCGCGCCGGAGCGCGGCGTTGCCGTGGCGAAGCGCGGTCATCCCCCGGAAGAACGCCAGCAGGTCGAGATCCCAGGCGCCCTCGTCGGTCGGGAACGACCCGCGGCTGTGCGGGTCCTGCTCCCCGGCCATGCCGATCTCGTCGCCGTAGTAGATGCACGGCGCGCCGGCCACGGTCATCAGGACAACCGTGGCGAGGCGCAGGGCGTCGCGATCGCCCCCGCACATCGTGATGGCGCGCGGCGTGTCGTGGCTCCCGAGCAGGTTGAGCTGCACGGCGTTGACGGCCGGGTCGTAGCACGAGAGGGCGTGGGAGAGCCGCGCGGCGAACGTCGGCCCGTCCTCCCTGCGGATGTTCGCGGCCAGCTCGCCGTGCTGGCCCACGACCCGCTCGTCGAGGTGCCGGCCGGCGCAGAAGGAGATGGCCGCCTCCGCGAGCGGGTAGTTCATGTACGCGTCGAACTGGTCGCCCCCGAGCCAGCGGTGGTCCTCGTGCCAGATCTCGGCGACGATGTACGCCTCGGGATCGATCGCCTTCACGCGCCGCCGGAACTCGCGCCAGAACTCGTCGTCGTCGATCTCCGCGGCGACGTCCAGGCGCCAGCCGTCCGCCCCGAAGCGGATCCAGTGCTCGGCGACGTCGAAGAGGTACTCGCGGACCTTCGGGTTGTCCGTGTTGAGCTTGGGAAGAGCCGGCAGGTCCCACCACGCCCGATAGCCGAGCGAGTGGACCGACTCGACGCCGTCGGCGTGCGTCTCCGCCCACTGGCTGTCCGCGACGGCGAGGCGGAGCGACTCGTCGGGGTAGGCCCGCAGGGGCCGGCCCGTCGCCAGGTGGTCCCGGTTCACGTGGAACCAGTCGAGGTACGGTGACCCGAGGCCGCACTCGAGGATGTGGTTGAACGGCCAGAACCCGCGGCTCGCATGGTTGAAGACGCCGTCGATGACCACCCGCATCCCCCGGGCGTGGGCGGCGTCGAGGAGCTCGCGGAAGGCGGCGTTCCCGCCGAGGAGCGGGTCCACCGCAAGGTAGTCGTAGGTGTGGTAGCGGTGGTTCGAGGCCGAGGCGAAGATCGGGTTGAGGTAGATCGCCGTGACGCCCAGCGCCTGCAGGTAGTCGAGCCGGTCGACGATCCCGTACAGGTCCCCGCCCTTGAAGCCGTGGGGGGTGGGGGCTGCGTCCCAGTCCTCGAGCGGGCCGGGGGGATCGACCCGGCCGCTCCGCGCGAACCGGTCCGGGAAGACCTGGTAGAAGACGGCGTCGCGGACCCAGGCTGGGGTTACGATGGACACGGGCTGGACCTCAGGTGGTTCGGTCAGGGGCGTGCGGGATGCGCGTGAAGGTTCGGGCGGTCCGGCCGCCCGTCGACGACGCCGGGCTCGAGGAGATCGTCGCCGAGACGACGGCCGCCGGCACGGGGAGTGCCGGTCCGGGGCGGACGCCGGAGCCCGGCTCGAGCCGGGCCGGCCGGGTGGCCGGGGATGCCCCGCTCCCCGCAGCCGCGTTCCACCTCGTGACCCACGAGCGGCCGATCACCGCGGCCGACCTGGGGCCGAACGGCGACGTCGTCCTCGACCTTCTCTCGCGGGCCTCCCGTCTCACCCCGGCGGAGCGCCGGTCGCTCGAGAAGGAGGCCGCGTGGCGCTGGTGGATGGTGAACCCCCTCGCCGGCGCGACGATGCCGGCCGCCCGTGCCCGGGCGCTCGTGCTCGGGCGCGCCGACGGCCGCTCGGAGGCGATCGTCGCCCTCGAGGCCGCTGCCGCCGGCATCGCCCACCAGATCTGCGGTCCGAAGGCCGGCCGGTCGCGCCTCCCGGCCTGCATCTCGAACGCGGGCCTTGCGGTCCTCGTCCGCGACCTTGTCGAGCCCGAGACGTTCGAGGTGCTCTTCGGCCCGTGGCGCGAGGTCATGCACCACTGACGTGCGACGGGTCCCCGGCCCCCGGGTGACCGGGGACCGGGGCGCCGCGCTTCAGCCCTTGACGCCGCCGGCCGTGACGCCGGAGACGAGCCACTTGGACGAGTACAGGAACAGGAGGATCACCGGGATCGAGATCAGGATCGACGACGCCGCGAGATCGTTCCACTGGGTCTGGAACTGCTGCTGGAAGCGCTGGAGGCCCAGCGGCCAGGTCAGCAGCTCGTTCTTCGAGATGAGGATCCGGGCCAGGAAGTAGTCGTTCCAGGCGGCCAGGAAGTTGAAGAGGAAGACGATCGCGAGGGCCGGCGTCGAGAGCGGCAGGAGGATGCGGTAGAACGCCTCCAGCTGCGAGCAGCCGTCGATTCGGGCGGCCTCCTCGAGCTCGATGGGCACCGTGTCGTAGTAGCCCTTCAGGATCCAGATGCTGAAGGGCACGGCCGTCACGGACAGGCCGATGACCAGGCCGATGTACGTGTTCGCCAGCTTGAGCTGCACGGCGAGGAGGTAGATCGGGACCAGGAGCATCGCCGCCGGGATGAGCTGGGTCGCGAGGAGCGTCGTGAGCCCGATGCCGCGGCCCGGGAACTTGTAGCGGCTGAACGCGTAGGCCGACGTGGCCGCGATGATCACGCCGATGACCGCGGTGCCCGTGGTCACGACCAGGCTGTTGAAGAGCCACAGCGGCAGGTCCGTGTCGGACAGCACGTGCTGGAACGACTCCAGCGTGGCGCCCTCGGGGATCAGGGTGAAGGTCGGGTCCAGGAGCTTGTTGCCCGGCCGGAGCGCGACGCTGAAGACGCGCAGGATCGGGAACGCGGCGATGATCGCGGTCGCGATCAGGATGAGGTGGATGACGAGGCGCTTGAGCGGCTTGTCCTCGCGGCCGCTGGGCGCCGATACCTTGGCGGTGCCGGCAGCCTTGGCGAGGGGGGTGGACGGGATGACCGAGGAACCGCTCATTCGTAGGCCCCCTTCAGGCTGCCCGTCCTGCGGACGTAGACGACGGTGAACGCGAGCAGGAGCAGGAAGATCACGAAGGCGAACGCCGCGGCGTCGCCGTAGCGGTTGTACTGGAACGCCTGCCGGAACAGGGCCGTGACCAGGATGTCACTCGTCTCCAGCTCGTTCTGGTTGATGAAGAAGGGGACGTTGATGTTGTTGAACGTCCACACGGTCCCCAGGATGATCGCCGGCGTCAGGACCGGGCGGAGCAGCGGCAGGGTGATCGCCCGGAACGACTGGCGGCTGGTCGCGCCGTCGATCTCGGCGGCCTCGTAGTAGTCGTAGGGGATGCTCTGGAGGCCGCCCAGGATGATCACCATCATGAAGGGGACGCCGAGCCAGACGTTCGTGATCACCATCGCGGCGAAGTTCCAGACCGGGTCGGAGAGCCAGGGGTAGGGGCCCAGGCCGATCAGGCCGAGGAGCTGGTTGACCGCGCCGTACTCGAAGTTGTACTCGGTCCGCCAGATGAGCAGGGCGATGATCTGGGGCACCGCCCACGGCAGGATGATCAGGGCCCGGTAGATCCCCTTGCCGCGCATCTTGCGGTGCAGCAGCAGCGCGAGCGCCATCCCCAGGGACACGTGGAAGAAGACGTTGATCGACGTCCACAGGATGGTCTGCGCCAGGAGCTGCCAGAACCCGGTCAGCTTGAGGACGGGCTGCGTGAAGACCTCGATGTAGTTCGCCAGGCCGACGAACATGTCGGTCTGGAGCCCCAGGAACCCCGGGTCCCGGAAGTTCCGCAGGCTCATGTTCGTGAACGAGACGTTGAGCTCCCACAGGAGCGGGTAGCCGATCAGGATCAGGAGGCCCAGGACGGCCGGGGCCACGAGCATGATCGGGATCGCGTATCTCGTCTTGACCAGCCGCACCAGGAGCAGGTAGAGCAGGCCCTCGAGCACCACCACGACGCCGGCGATGACGACGAGCGTCAGCCCGACCTGACCGATGGCGGTCGTGACCGCGTCCAGGCTCAACGGATCCTCCCTCAGTGTTGCGGGCCCCGCCGCACGATCGATCCGTCAGGAGATGAGAGCCCCGGGGCGCAGGCCCCGGGGCTCTCGCACGGCTACAGCTGCGAGATGCAGGTCTCCGTTGCCGTCTGCATCGTGGCGACGATGCCGGCGATGTCGCTGTTGCCCGTGTACATGTCACGGACGGCGGCGGTCGCCGAGTCGAAGACGCAGCGCATCTCCAGGTTGGTCGGCTGGGGGACGCCCTTGGTGGCGGCCACGGCCGCCCCGCCGAGGAGGGCGTCGCCGACGACGACCGCGTCCTCGATGGCCGACGCGTTGCCCGGCAGGCGCTTGAGGGTCTTCACCATGTCGACCTGCGAGGCCTCGCTGGTCGCAAACTTGATGAAGTCGGCGACGACCGTCTGCAGGTCGGGGTTCTCGGCGACCGTCTTGGCCACCATGATGAAGGTGCCGGCGACGTAGGGCGCCGGGTAGTCGTAGCCGGTGAGCTGCGGGATCGGGCCGACGCCCAGCTTGTCGCCGAACACCTCGGCGTAGGCGCCGAGCGTCCAGTCGCCGTTGATGATCATGGCGGCCTTGCCGTCCTTGAAGAGCCCGTCGGCGACGTTGTAGTCGGCCTCGGTCGGCATGATCTTGTCGGTGTACTTGAGGTCGTACATGAACTGCAGGGCGCTCTTCATGGCGTCGGTGTTCAGGGTCGGCGTCACGCCGTCCTCGGCGAAGACGCTGCC
>Ga0209253_10004361_pt1 | contig 12343 bp, 7 predicted proteins | sample FrelakmetBRP12BR_FD_187145 | JGI IMG/M metagenome (GOLD analysis project Ga0209253, IMG submission 187145) | Freshwater lake sediment microbial communities from the University of Notre Dame, USA, for methane emissions studies - BRP12 BR (SPAdes)... | ecosystem: Environmental > Aquatic >...
CGCTGGTGTAGAGTTGTGGTCTGCAGTTTGTTGTGTTGGTTGAAGCACACTCAAGTTTCTGATGTGCTCGTTGTTGTTGCGCATTTCGGGTTTTCAATAAAGAAGAGATTATTGTGGGTGGTTGTTGGCAAGGTGGAACTGTACTGTTGGTATGGAGAATTTCGGAAGGACACTGTGGAGATTGAAGCGGCAGGGGATGGATAAAAGTGAGGAGTACAAAGCAGTGTTGGAGAGTTACATGAGGAATTCGTGTGCATTGATGTGTGGGAAGTATGAGCGTGTGTCAAGAAGCTCATTGGTGGAGATGAAAGGAATTGTGATGATGCCGAAGGTTCTTCCCGATGTGTTGTTGGAGGAACTGTGTGGTGAGGTGTTATCAGCATGTGCCGAGGAACCAGTGGCAGTGGCGCAAAGTAATGCACAGGTATTTATGCATGAGGTTCCGGGTAATTTGATTGGAGAGGTTGGATTGAGGGGTGCTGTTGGTGGAGAGGGCTCATGCAAGTTGCTGAATATATTTCTAAAAGAGGGATTGGGTGCGTTGTGGCCACAGCATAAGTACTGCAAGGTTTTGCTTTTGCAGACCGATTCTATTGGTGTTGAAGAATGGAAAGATTGCACGTATCACTTGGATTACAGTGGAGATGTGTTGGAGAAGATTGCACAGTCTTTACCATCTATGCGTCCAGTGTTCATGATAATGCCACTTGCAAAAGGTGGTGCAAAGCTGGATCTAGGGTACCATGGGAGAAGATCTCCAAGATCATTTGCGAGGACAAGGACAAGGTCAATAAAGAAGGGATCCATAATGGTGGTTGGTAGTTTTCAGTGGCACAGAACTGCAAAACCCAGTGCAGAGGAAGAAATCTATCATGGTATACGGAAGGGAGGAAAACGGTCAAAAGAGCAACGTTTTGTGTGTTCAAATGATTTGAGATTGCATATTTGTATTGGTCCCAATGTAGAATATGTGAATCCTCATGAGGCTACTGTGGCGGTGGAAAAGGAGAAGTAATGATAAGAGTAATTGTATTAGTATGTAGAAGAACTAGAATGGGTTGCATTTTGATGATAATGGGGGAAGATGGAGTTTATGTTATTGATAGTACAAACGAAACATGCTGTGGCATGTGGTTGATGTGAGAATAACATGTTTTTTTGTGCAAAAATTGGTTTTGTTAGGGCAGTGAAAAATTTCATGTTTTTGTCGATATTAAAAATTTCGTGTTTTCCAAGACATGTTGTACTTGAATATCAAAAACATGTTTTTGGGTGCAAAAGCATGTTTTGTTATACTGAAGAAAATTTTTATGGTTTTGTACGACATGTTGTACACATGAGAGGAAAACATGTTTTGGTGCGAAAAGATGTTTTGTTACACAGATGAAGGCTTTCATGTTTCTGTATGACATGTTGAACACACCTGTAGGGATCCATAATTGTGGTTGGTAGATTTCAGTGGCATAGATGTGCAAGATCCAGTACACCGGAGGAAATTGATCAGGGTATGTGGACGGGAGGAAGATGAATAAAAGTGCAATGTTTTGTGTGTTCAAATGATGTGAGATTGCATATTGGTATTGTTGCAATGATTTTGTTGTGTAAGAACATGTTTTTTGTTTTGTTATACTGACGAAATTTTTTCGTGTTTTTGTACGGCATGTTGTACAGATTGGGGGAAAACATGTTTATGGCATGAAAACATGTTTTGTTATACAGATGAAAAATTTCATGCTTTTGTACCACATGTTCAGTGGAATACAATTGTTAGACCGAGTGTAGTAGAACAAATTGATGACAGTATATGGAAGGGAAGAAAATGGTTGGAAGAGCAATGGTTTGTGCAGCATGTTGATGACACGGGAATAACATGTTTTTTCGTGTTTTTGGTGCAAAACATGTTTTGTTGTGAATACGAAAAATTTTATGTTTTATTAGACATGTTGTACACATACAACGAAAACATGTTTTTTTTGTTGCCAAAACATGTTTTGTTACACAGATGAGAATTTCATGTTTAGTATGACATGTTGTACGCATACACAGGTTGCAAGAGTCTATAGGATTGCATTCATTTATATCTATGGATGTATATTATTAGGGAAAGTTCACAGCATGTTGTTGACATGGGAATAACATGTGTTTTAGTGCCCAAACAGAGCCGTTGCTTTCTGTGGAAGCATACTGCAAAACAATATCCTCTTCTTCTTCGCATTTGTTTCTCATGCCCTGAAAATCAATGTAAAACTTGAGTGACTTTTCTTCATGATAACATGTTTTTTGGTGCAAAACATTTTTTTGTGAGTACTTAAAATTTCATGTTATATTAGACATGTTGTACACAAACAAGGAAACATGTTTTTTGTTGCGAAAACATGTTTTGTTACATCGTTGAGAATTTCATGTTTTGTATGACATGTTGTATGCACACGCAGATTGCAGGAGGATATTGGATTGCATTCATATATATTCATACATGTATATTGGTGGGAAAAGTTCATTTGCGTGCACTATCATATACATTCAGATATATTCACAGGTGTGAACATGAATTTTTGTGAGAAATATTGTGTATATTCGAGCGATTGTATAATAGACGGAAGATTCATTTGCATGACCTCTATGTTTATATGTTAAGATATATATATATAAGTGTGAACACAAATTTTCATGGATAATGTTGTATATTTTTAATGACTGCATAATTGACTTGGTTTTCCGTTGGAATAATACATATACAATACTGAAATATTTTATACTTCGTTTTTTTGAGTTTTTTGGTGGTAATCAAATATTTCGGATTTCATGGTGTCAATGGTGGATTGTAATTTGTGTGAGTTCTAGAAATGATGTTTGGCCAATGGAGAAGGGTAGGCCGTCCACCTAGCAAGAAGCGACGAAAAAGTGAGTTTTGGCGTGGACTATGTGGTGTTTGTTTTGGGAGGAGAGTTGACGGGGTTTGTGAATGTGGAAGAAATGCATCACAAGCTGTTGCTGGAGATGAAGAAGAACACATCATGTTGCATGCGGTGTATGATGGTGGTGATGAGGTGGCAATCAGTTCTGGTGATGATGCTGGGATGTTACTGTCATATGAGGAGTCAGGAGTGCACAGGGAGAGGAGTGACGTGGAGGAGGAAGATGATAACAATGACAATGGGTTGGAGCAGGAGTTAGAGGGAGATTTGGATGTTCAGGTTGTGGAGGGTGACATGGACATGTTAGCAGCAGATGATGGTGTGGCTGGTGTAGTGGAACTTCTGCCGCAGAAGTGCAGAAATTGTTACCGGAAGAAGAATCCAATGGTGGAGGACACGGAACCCTATTGTCTGGATTTGGCACTGTACAATTGCACAGCTGTCCAAACGCGTTTAAAGTTTTGTTCTTTCGGGATTTCTGATGTGCGCCATGAGGGTGAGATTCTGTTGTGTGCTGAATGTGCCTCCTTTTTGGTAGTAGATGGAGGACAACAGGATATGAAGAATGTGTGGCCTGCTTTTATTTGGGACATGTTGAGAAATGATGTGATTGCTCATCACCATGGTGTTGGAGTGTGGTCCTACATACCTATGAAATGGCGACATTGGTGGATTGATGATTTCCTGATTTTGCATCCAGGAGAGGAAGGAATATCAATGGAGGCACCGACGCCTATTTTCAAGGAAATAACAGAAATTCGGTCTGAATTGATGCGAAGTTTGAGAGAGCTTAAACTCGGGGATTTGATGCGGAATGTAAACAGACATTTGTTTCCAATTGTATTGTGTCCGTGGGGCTGCTCTGAGTTTCCGCACAAGGTCGAGATGCTTTCTTTGGATGTGGTGTTTTCCAGGTATCTGGGGCCTGGTGTTAAAATGGCAAAAGGTGGGCATGTGAATGTAACTCGATTAAAGGGCTCGCGTGACGATTATGTGGATGTGTCAAGGGAGATTTGTTTGCTGATGAACCCTGCATGGAGGGTGATGCCATCAATAGCCTTTGACAGGGAGAAGGGACCAACCGTGCTGGTGTGTCGAAATCATAAAGGTGGTTCTACTCTTGATTATATTCATGTTCCTACACATCCAGTGAGCACGCTCCCAGCGAGATTTTCGGATCAACTTTCGCCTGCCGTTATTCAGTCCAGGGTGATTCACCCAATGAGGGTTCAAAAGTACTCTATCAGCTTCCAGATGCATGAGATGAGAGGGAGTTTTGCGGGCCTTGATACGCTGAGTTTGGGAAGGTACCGGAGGTTTGATTTCCAATCTTTGCTTACATTGGAGACTGAGTCGGTTGCATTGCGGTGTCGCAAGGATGTTCGTGGATTGGTAACAAGATTGTGTTTGAGTGGAAAAATACCAACATTTCTTGTGGAAGATATGTTCGATGCATCCCTGAACTTGTTTGATAGTGAGGTTTTTTCCTGCAAACGCTTCACTGGTGCTACGTATATGACCTATGTAGATGCTATCAGATCAAAGAAGATAAGGGCAGGAAGAAAGGAGATTAGCGTTCACAAGATCGATGAAGAGACGAGGGTGGCAACGGATCAGGTCATTTCGTTTTTACCGCCGTGGCCACCATGTTTGGTGCACGTACACAACTACACAAAGTACGGAGGAAGATTTCCAGCCGTTCCTAGTTTGGCGAGGATACGTGGAGATTTGCGCACACTCTGGTACTTGATTTCGGTTGTCGTAATGTTGCCGGAGATGTGGGAGATGGCTATTGATGGTTTGTCAACAAATGAGCAGTGGATGGGTTGGGTTCTCAGTTTTGCAACAAATCGATGTTATTCAACAAGAGCATGTTTTGAATCCAAAAACAATCCCTATGCCGTACTTAAAGCTGAAGAGATTTTCGACAGACTAGGAGTGCAGGGTGGCTTCAGTGTTGCAAATCTTGTATCTTTGTTCGCACCTATCCCCGGATTACATATTTTAAGTGCACATCAGTTGCAGATGCAAAACTTTGATGTGTCGTTAAATGGTGTGAAGTTGGTAATGGTCATCCGAATGAGATCAGCCGGCCACGTGTTTTTTGACGAAGTTCTCGACTTGACTGGTGGAGGTGGAGATGAGTGGCAGTTGCGATATGTTGGAATCAGTCATGATGGTACACAGCAGGCACCTCAAAAGTGGAAAGGAAAGCTGTTTATTAGACATGGTGGACATGAATTGGTGGGTTGGTGGGTACAGGAGCGTGAGTGGAAAGTTTGTTGGCCACTTGAAGGTGATATGCCCCAGACAGTGTATGATTCTTGGGATATTCTGCTGTATTGCCGAAAGCACAATTCTACTTTGGACGCATTGCGCGATGCGTACTTGGAGCATATTGGAGGCCAGACAAAAGTGTGTTGTGCATTGCATCGCGCACCAATGATTTTAGCGGTGAAAATTCGAGGACTGTGCAAGACATGTTCTGTGACTGAACAACATGAAGTTCGATGTACTCTTAAGGCTTACTTGTGTTGTGGCTTCGAGAATTGCAATGCAGCAGTATGTATACATCATAGCAACTCTGTAGTGGAAGAAGGGATTTGTTTGTATATCAATCCTACCGTGGATGGACATGCCATCGGTGGTGAGGAAACTGTCTTGGAATTAGATGAAGGTGAATTACGCCAAGATGATGGAGTTGCCACGAGGAGGAGTGTGGGTGAGGATGAAGATGAAGATGAAGAAGAAGCAGCAGAAGTTGGGAGCTATGATGAACAGATGTTTGTGACAGATAATGTTGTAGAGGACGATGAGTTTGTGTGGAATCTAGAAGAAGACAACACGGATGAGTTAGAGTTTCTGACTACAAATGCAGGGCGGACTCCTTATGATGTGGTTGCTGGGTCAGGCAGTGTGCCTGGACATGTGATTCTGAATAATTGTGGGAACTGTCTGATCCGGAGGAATTATCAGCTAAAAGGAACAAAGTATCAACAAGCATTTTTGCAGCAAATTGTGTCGACAAGCAAGGGACACGCGGTACCGTTGGTTTTTCCCGAAGGCATGCTGTTTCCATCAATATTTTGGACGGACACTTCGGATGGGTCACTGGTGGGTGCATTGCCAGCAGCTTTGATGGCAAGTAAGCCGGAATGCAGAGCATTTGGGTTTGCATCCATGCAAGACCACATTCGAACGCGGATAACGAACCCTGCTTTGCGATGCTTTACTGATCCACGTTACATATTTTATGCTTATGACTGTGTTGCAAACATAAACCTGCGAGGTGAGGACACGCGCATCATACTAAGTCGTGGGTTTGTGGAGAGTCAGGGTAGTGGTGGGTTGAAGGCAAATCGAAGCAGGGAGTTCAATACGGATTCAGTTGATAGCCGTCCCGTGGTCAACAGGTTGGCTGCCGCCCTAGCAGAGAGAAATTTTACATACTTTTTTACTCAGACCGTGAACCAATCAGGTTTTTTTGGAATCAAGCCGATCAAAGATTGGATCGACAGCGAGGAGTATGAAAACCTGCTATTTCAAGGGAGGGGAAATTTGATCTACGAGGAAAAGGAGGAATTACGGAAAGCTGGGAAGGAGAGTAGTTGCATTCCACTTCTGCGGCAATGGATGGAGGTATCTGAAATATTCATGACCTACATTTCAAAAAGTGATGAGCAACCCCTCGGGAAGGTGGAGGATATTTGGTGGCGACATGAATACCAGACTGCCAAGGCAAACCTAAGTCACATCCATGCATTGATTCGGTTGGCCGAAACAGAAAGTGAAGCTTCGATTCTTGATCGCATCCATGGGATGGTTGGAGACCTCATCAGGCCAGAGGAAGCAGAGCAATTTATTGCCGAGGGTGTACTGAGGGACGATGATGATTATCTTGAGACCAGAGATATGGCACGCAGAGTTTTGCGACATTCCTGCACCGAGCGTTGCCTGATGCGAATTGGCCCTGGTGAGACAGATTTCCGCTGCCGATCTGTTTGTTCACGCCTTGATAGTCCAGATCCAACATCTCACTGCATGCAAACAATACATGTTAATCATTCCCCTTCAGCGATTAACGTGATGGCAGAACTTGGCTTATGCGAACCTTGTGATGAAATGGGTCGTTTCCAGCCATTTGATGTCCGGCTTCTTAGTCAGCGACATCACCCGCCAACAAGTGGAGGAGAAGGGATTATCTCACCATCAAGTCCACGAATTTTTGCTGCAACGAAATCTCAGTCAAACATACAGTATTGTACCACATACTCCACATCTCGGTATTGTACAAAGTATGCAGCTGGTATAGATGAACACAATCGTGTTTACATTGGGGTGATGACAGATCACTCTGATAGTGGTTTTAGCATTCGCATGGATTCCCAGTATTTGCACAACACAAAGATCACTGGGTCTGCAATCAACGAGAAAAAAGTCCATAATCTTCGTCGAAATAAGCATTATCCAACTGGAAGGGGCCTGGCAGTAACTGAGGCTGCATCACAGCTTCTCGGCTATCCTCAAGTGTATACAAACCTTGAGTTTGTGGATATCATGACAGTTCCAATGGAAGACAGGGTTGGAGTTGATCGTGTGAAGCCTATCGTTTTTTTTCGTGATGTAGCACAGGGAGCCACTGGACCAGCTGATGTTTCAACTTCCGATGTTATTGCAGCATACAGGGTGCGGAATGAGATAATGAACCTTCCGGAATGGAGGAAAATATCACGATCGCAGGAATTGATCCTGAAGGATTCACTGTTTTCTCCAGTCTCTTTGGACAAAATCACTGTTTTCGGGGTCCGACCTCCTGAATTGGCATTCGTTGGTCATGTTGGGAAGTACTTCAGGTGGTTCCAGCGAGAAGCCGCAGTTCCGCACGGGGAAGCAGAGGCATTGCATACTGAGATGGTGGATTATGATGTCATGAAAACTGGGTGGGTGGACGGCTTCAATTGTCGCCTACGCGTACGCCCCAGGGCCATTCCAGAGATTGTGGAATATTTGAGTGATGCTGAGAGAAGAGGAAGGACACCAAGGAGTGTATGCAGACTGTTTACTAGATTGCACGAGTGTATACTTTCAAATAACGAGGAGCATTATCAGCAGAGAAACAGAATTCCTGATTTTCCGACACTGCGGAACATGTTTTTTGTTTTGGGCGAGGAGACAAAATTGCCCATTCCGGTTTTTTCGAATATCAAACCAACACAGCCTCACAGGTTTCTGATTCATGTTTTGTTGAGTATGGGAGAATACAATAATGAGCTGGAGTTATGGGAGCAAGGGACAATTAAGGATGCATTTCTGATGGCGCGTTTGATTTCTGATTTGCATTTGGAGGAGAGCGTGAACAATTTGATTCGCAGATATGTAATGGAACAGCTGTTGTTCATGCCCGGAGGAACTCAGATGTTTGACCAGTTGTGTGTTGCTGCGCACTCTGTGTTGACTTCCACGTTATTTCATGACGAGATGCCAATTCATGAAATGCCGTCTGTGCTGTATACATCATTGAGGCAGGAGACTTCTGAGCTGGTTGAGGGGGCAATACAAGGCAAGAGGGGTATATTGGCAAGGGTTTCAGTCTCTGCTGTTGGTTCTGTGCCAGCATTAACGAATATTCCTGGAGCCGAAGAATTGGCTGCTTGCACCAAGCAGAATCCTTTCTCGCGAGAGATAATGCTTGCAAGGGGAGAAAGGCAAAGTTTAGAATCTTTTCAGGAACAGCTCGCATGCTTTGAAAGATGCAAGGGGGCCATAGACCAATACTGTGAAGCAAGCGCTACATTCACAAAATGTAGGGCAATTAGCGGTGGACCTGGCTGTGGAAAGACCTTTGTCATGATAGTTTCCGTTGTCTATGGGATGTCACGAGGTCTTTGTGTGATGATCACTTGTTTATTGGCCAAGAGGGCCGATCTTCTTGGCGGAATTCATGTACATAATTTGTTTGCCATCCCTGTTCGTGAAGGTTCATCTGTGCACAGGCTTGCCGAACTGGCTGCAATAAGTCTATACAAGAGTCCAGAGAGGCTGGCCTTCTTACAACGATTAGATGTGCTCTTTTTTGATGAGTTGGGGCAGGCATCATGCGAACTGATATCTTGCATTGACATGATTTTGAGGCGGGTGAGAGGCTCAGATCAGTTTTTGGGAGGTGTGCTACTCATTGCCACCATTGATCCTTTGCAGCTGAGACCTATTGATGGGCGCCCTTTTCTGGTGTCACCTTTTGTCATCACTTGCTTTAGATTCAGTGTTTTGAAGCATTCTGTACGTGCAGCAAATGATCCGTTTCTGCAACGAATTCAGGACATATCGAGAATGCTGACCCATGAGTATACACCCGAAATTCTTGCTGAAATGTCAGAGTTGCTTCGAACACATTGCACATTTGTGGATTCGTGGTCAGATCCTCGCATCACCAACACAATGCTGCGATGCTTTGGAAAAAATGCTGCTATTCGCCAGGAAGGAATACGTTTCATGAATGAAATTGGTGCATCTGGGATGAGGGTGCTGTATCGCGAGGCTGATGATTTCGAGTTGTCCACACTGTCACACTCCCATTGGCAGCCTGCGACACCTGCGGTAGTGAGAGCACTGACAAAAGAAGTGAGGGAACCAAAAATTCTTCCTTTTTATGACATGGCTGTTTATGAGATGACATACAACAAGGCAAATCATTTTTCACATTCTCAGATTGCTGTCCTTGCGGAGATGCCGACAAATGAGGCCCTACATTCTTTTGCAGACATTAAAGTTATGCTGGCGCCAGTGGGATGCAAGAGTGTACCCGAAGGGATAACATGCTCAGATGATCTTCTAGCCTATGGTTGGAGGCCAGAAAGGGTTGGACTTGTGCCAGAAAGGGTACATTCAGTAACTGTAGGGAAAAAGGGGAAGCGTCACCAATATGGACTTCGTCACCGAGTGTCATCATCAATTCATGGAGTCATGGGCAGTGATCTCGACCACGTGGTCACAAGGTTGTCGAGGACTGATCCGTTCTACAGACTGTGGGAGAAAGAGCAGGCTGTTGTGATATTGTCTCGAACGGAGTGTGCCAGAGAAATTATTTTCGTGGGCAGCCCAACAGAGATTATAGATGCAATTTTGCAGGTGATTCAAATACGGTCCCATTATTCTGAATACATGAATCATATCATTACTGTTTTGAATGATGAAGGGAGATTCTCGGAGGATGGGATGCGACAAGTTCCTGCCCTCAATCAAAACCTGCACCCATTTTGTCCCAGGAATGTGATCCAGCCAAATGATGGAACCGGATGCTGCTATATTCTGGTAAGTTTGAAGGACATGCGTACGACTTACATTGGACAGACAAAAAGGCTTGTACAACGCCTCCACGAACACAATTCACGTTATGGCAGTCAGGGTACCTCTGATTACAGATTGCGACCATGGGCACTTTTAGCATACGTAACTGGATTTGATGAGAATGTGCGCATGAGGCTTGCCTTTGAACAACAGTGGAAACAGAGGCGAGATAACCTGCATATGACTAGTCCCATGCAGATAGCGGATCTGGGCAGGAGTTTGATAGGAGAGTGGCAAGAGGGCAATCCAGATGGCCCTGCCCATGAGTTGTGCTATGTCGCAACTGGCACAATAGGTGTGCTTCAAAGTGGAGAATAACAAATGGCAATGGGATTATAACATAAGTAAGAACTACATGTTCCAGAAGAAGTGTACAAGTCTTAGTAACACGGTTTTTTGTGTACATTCTATTTCATACATTCGCCCATTAACGTTCCGGCACACGAAATAAACATACAAATACTGAGATATTACAAGTATACATATATTGTAATTCTGGTAGACCCCAGATGGACATAAAACACCAACATAGGCACATTTATTTACACTGCACTGTCATCATCAGAACCAGTCAATTCTGATGTCGACTGCATTGTTTTCACAGAAGGGCCGGCATGTTCCGGCATATTCACAATCACTGTAACCTTGACTGTGGTTCCTTTGTGCCTTTTCTTGGATGGTTCGTGGCTGCTGTCGTTGGTCATATCAATAACTTCTGGTCTTGATGGGCTTGGAATAGACTCGCCTTGTCTCCTCTTGGAAGGTTCGTGGCTGTTGTCGTTGACCATATCAATAACTTCTGGTCTTGATGGGCTTGGAATAGACTCACCAGAAGGCGTTTCTTGCTGACTACGCAAAAGAGGAACAAGGGGAGCCTTCGGCATAGTCGTATGACTGTCAGGTGTGCTTGGCATGTTGCAACCAGCTGGATTCCCAAACTTGTTTACACTGTTGGGTGTAATGGTTATCATAGAAGAGTCATTGTCGTGAGGTGGATTGAACGTGCTAACATAGACGGAGGAGTTATGTTTTTGGACATTGTTGGGGTGGTTCTTCAATGATGCCATCTTACAAGGTGAGGAGATTTCCCTGAGCTGGTTGTAGGAAGCATGTTCCTGCAGTTTACGAATTTGCTCTTGCTGCTGTAACGCGAGGGCATGCAGTTTATTTGCTGTCTCCAGTTGGGAGTGGTTTCGTCTTTTCTGCGCTTCGACACGGTTCTGTTCGATACGAACATTAAGGTCTTCTTGTGACACATCATCACGCATGGGCCCAATGGTAGTGCCTGGACCGGGTCTTGCATCATCTTTCTCTTTTGGGACACTCATGGTTTTCAGGAGAGTTACTATTGTTTTGTGCACCATGGCAATATGTTCGTGTTTGAAAATTTCGATGAGCCAAAATTTTCTGTAAATCTTCTACCTGAGATCTGTATGTTAATATAATGGGCACTTTGAGTTTATGTTAACGATATGTTTTTATTCAACATCCTATCAAACATGAAATTTTCAGACTTTCGGGTCCATTGCAGCATTTAACACTTACAAAAATTTCATGACAGCAATCTTAGTGCGTTATTATGTAAGTGAACCAGCCCACCTTATTGTATGTCTGTTACTGATCGTGGTTACTTTTGCACTCATAAATGTATGACAAAAGAAAAAACAGGCACAAAATTTCAACCTCCTTATAGCAACAAGAACAAGCGTACAGGCTGAAGAAAATTTCTCTGTTTGTGTTGATCTCATTTTACGCTTTGGTGGCAAGTGCAGTTATCCTCTACCTTGCTTTTATAGTGAAAGGGGTCCTAACTAGCAATGCGAATTACTGATCTTGTGAGCTTTAACGGAGCACCTCCTATTGACAATCAATGGTCTTTGGTAGGTATTCATGAATGTGAAAAAGAGGATTATGATCTACACTCGGAAGACAACATCCTTGTTGGCTCTCTGGTTTCCATCAAGCACAGTTCAACAAGCTCCTCCAACAAACTGAGGCTTCGCTATGCTGGAGCCGCAAACAACAATAATTCTAGGACATCAACTTTCGCCATGCTTTGAGGTGGGAACATGAATGCT
>Ga0209253_10004362_pt1 | contig 12341 bp, 13 predicted proteins | sample FrelakmetBRP12BR_FD_187145 | JGI IMG/M metagenome (GOLD analysis project Ga0209253, IMG submission 187145) | Freshwater lake sediment microbial communities from the University of Notre Dame, USA, for methane emissions studies - BRP12 BR (SPAdes)... | ecosystem: Environmental > Aquatic >...
ACCGCTTGCGAACCGCAGGTTGATCGCCACCGTGTCCTCGACCGGAAATCCGCGCGTCTTGCTCGACGAGAACGCCTGGACGGCGACGATCTCGCCGGCGAGCGAGCGCAGGTTGCCGATCTCGTGGATCAGGTTGATGAGCATGGGGCCTCCGCCCGGCTGGCGCCGCCACGGCGCCTCGTTGTAGTAGCTCGGGGGCTTGTAGAACATCGCGCTGCCGGTGACGGCGACCAGCGCGCCCAGCGTGCCTTCGCGGATGATCTCGCGCGCCTTCGCGAGGATCGGGCTGTGCGCGCGGTGGTGGCCGACCAGCACCCTGGCGTGCGACCGCTCGACCGCGGCAGCCAGCCGCTCGCCGTCGGCGACGTTGTCGGCGACCGGCTTTTCGACCAGCGCGGCGACACCCGCGTCGACGCACGCGAGCGCATTGTCCACGTGCAGCGGGTTCGGCGTCGCGATGATCACGCCGTCCGGTCTTTGCGCGGCGAAGAGTTCCGGGAGCGAGGCGTAGAGCGGCACACCGGACGCGCGGGCGGCTGCGGCCGCCGCCGGGGCCGGATCGACGAGCGCGACGAGCGTGCACAGCGGGCTCTCATCGATGAGCTCCATGTGCCGCCGGCCGATGACACCGGCGCCTGCAACCGCGATCTTCAGTGCGCGCATTCCGTCGTCGGGTCACCCGATCCGGTATTTTGCTACGCCGCCGACTTCGCCGCATGCCCGCCCAGGAACAGGCGGTTGAGGTCCGGGTCGTTCAGCAGTTCCGAGGCCGGCCGGTCCAGCGCCAGCCGGCCCATCTCGAGCACCAGCGCGCGGTTCGCGTACTTGAGCGCCGTGCGCACGTTCTGCTCGACCATCAGCACGGTGACGCCGTCGTCGGCCAGCTTGCGCAGCAGCGCCATCACCTCCTGCACGAGCTTCGGCGAGAGGCCGATCGACGGCTCGTCGATGAGGAGCACGCGCGGACGCAGGAGCAGCGCCCGGCCGACCTCGAGCTGCTTCTGCTCGCCGCCCGACATCGTCGATGCCTGGTTGTCGATGCGCTCGCGGATGCGCGGGAAGCGCGCGAGGATTTCCTCGATCCGCCCCGGGAGCTCCGCACGTGGCAGCGTGATGCCGCCCAGCTCGAGGTTGTGGCGCACCGACAGCGACCCGAACAGGTTGCGTCCCTGCGGCACGAACGCGATGCCGTCGGCCAGCAGCTCGCGCTGCGACTTGCCGTTGATGTTCCTGCCTTCGAAGCGCACCTCGCCCGAGCGCGGTGTCAGCAGGCCGAACAGCGTCTTCAGCACCGTCGACTTGCCGGCGCCGTTGGGCCCGATCAGCAGCGTGATCTCGCCACGGCGCGCGTCGAGCGTGGTCTCGTTGAGGATCGTGAGGCTCGGCGAATAGCCGGCCACCACGCGGTCGAACTCGATGATCTTGTCGCTCATGTTCGCGTTCCTCGTCCTTGATTGTCCGCCCGTTGCGCCGCTTCGATGCCCGCTCAGTTGCCAAGATACGCTTCGAGCACCTGCCGGTTCGACTGCACCGCCTGCGGCGGCCCCTCGGCCAGCACCTTGCCCTCGACCATGCAGATGACGTGCGGGCACAGCTGCATGATGAAGTCCATGTTGTGCTCGATGACGACGAAGCTGCCACCCTGCGCACGGTTGAGCTCGACCAGCAGCTCGCGCAGCTGGTCGACGAGGCTCGGGTTGACGCCTGCGCACGGCTCGTCGAGGAGCACGAGCCTCGGCGTCGGCATGAACGCCATCGCGATGTCGATGAGCTTCTGCTGCCCGTACGACAGCGTGCCGGCGTCCAGATGCGCGACGTGCTTGAGGCGGAAGAGCTCGATCATCTGGTCGGCGTGCTCGCCGAGTCCCGCGTCCGGCTTCGCAAACAGCCGCGCGGCCAGCGTGCCCTTGAACTCCTGCGCGGCGACGATCAGGTTGTCGCGGACCGACAGCTTGCCGAACACCTGCAGCGTCTGGAACGTCCGGCCGACGCCGCGGCGCGACAGCTCGAGCGGCGACATGCCGGTGATGTTCTCGCCGCAGAAGTCGACGTGCCCCGACGTCGGCTTGATCTGGCCCAGGATGCTGTTGAACAGCGTCGTCTTGCCCGAGCCGTTCGGCCCGATGACGCCGACGATCTCGCCGGGGCCGACGTTGAAGCTCACGCCGTCGACCGCCTTGATCGCGCCGTATTCCTTCCTGACGTCCTTCACTTCGAGGAAGGGGCTCACGAGTTCTTCTCCTTCGCCGCGGGCGCCTTCCGGAAGCGGTCGCCGATCGACAGGAGCCCGCCGGGCAGCCACACCATCAGCGCGACGACGGCAACGCCGAAGAACACGAGGTACCACTTCTGCATGAACTTGAGCGCCTCCATGCTGCTCGAGCGCAGCAGCTCGGGCAGCAGGATGATGATGATCGTGCCGAGGACCGGGCCGAAGAAGCGCCCGGAGCCGCCGACGATCACCGCGAGCAGCATCAGCAGCGACGTCGAGACGTGGAACGGTCCGGGCTCGATGAACTCCACCAGCGCCGCGTAGTAGACGCCGCCGACGCCCGCGCAGGCCGCGCCGATCGCGAATGCGAGCAGCGTGTAGGCCGTGATGTTGACGCCCAGGCTTTCCGCGCGGATCGGGTTGTCGCGCAGCGCGGCGAACGCGCGCCCCCATGGCGAGCGCAGCAGCCACCACAGGAGCACGGCCAGCACGACGAGCGACGCCAGCGTGAAGTAGAAGAACGCGAGGTGGCCCTCCATCGAGACCCCGAGCACCGTCGGGCGCGGAATGCCGGAGATGCCGAACGTGCCGCCCGTCACCTTCTCTTCGTTGCGCATCACCAGGAACACGAGGACGTTGAAGCCCAGCGTCGCGAACGCGAGGTAGTGGTGCTGCACGCGCAGCGCGGGGAAGCCCAGCGCCAGGCCGATCGCGAAGCACGAAACGGCGGCGATCGGCAGCACGACGAAGAACGGGAAGCCGAGCTTCAGCAGGATCGCCGCGTGGTAGGCGCCGATGCCGAAGAAGGCGGCCTGGCCGAGCGACATCTGGCCGGCGTAGCCGACGGTCAGGTTCAAGCCGAACGTCGCCATCAGGTAGACGCAGCACAGCGACAGGAGATAGACGTCGCTGCGCTTCATGAACGCGGCGGCGACGGCGAGGGCGACGAGCGCCGCCGCGAGCAGTCCGGACTTTGCGGTGGTGGCGTTCATACCTTGCGCTCCTCCGACTTGCCGAGCAGGCCTTCCGGCCGGAACAGGATCACGAGCAGGAACAGGAGCAGCGCGACGCCTTCCTTGTACGCCGGCGAGACGTAGAAGCCGACGACGTTCTCGAGGACCCCGATCAGCACGCCGCCGAGCAGCGCGCCGCGCGTCTGGTTGAAGCCGCCGATGATCGCGGCGAAGAACGCCTTCTGCCCGATCGAGTCGCCCATGTCGAACTTCGCGAGGTACGTCGGGGTCACGAGCAGCGCCGCGACGACCGCGAGCACCGCGTTGATCAGGAACACGTACAGCACCATCCGCTTCACGTTGATGCCGAGCACCTTGGCCGCCTCGGTGTTCTGCGCGACCGCCTGCATCGCGCGGCCGGTGACCGTCCTGTTCAGGAACGCCTGCAGCCCGACGACGATCGCACCGGCGAGGACCAGCGTCCCGACGTCGGCGTACGAGACGTTGATGCCCGCGAGCGCGAATTGACCGGGGGGGAAGGGGCTCGGGAACGGGTGCGCCTCGGCGCTGTAGCCCGCGCGCACGATCGACTTGACGGCGATCGAGAGCCCGAGGGTGGCGATCACGAGCGGGATCACGCCGTGCTTGATCAGCGGATCGACGATCATCCGTTTGAAGCCGTAGCCCAGGACCAGCATCGCGAGCGCGCACGTCAGCAGGAACGCGAGCCACAGCGGCGCACCGGCCGCGATGAAAAACAGCATCGAGAACGCGGGCACCATCACGAACTCGCCCTGCGCGAAGTTGATGACGCCGGCCGCCTGCCACAGCAGCGTGAAGCCCAGCGCCGCGAGCGCGTAGATTGCGCCGGTTGCGGTGCCGGAGACGATGAGCTGGACGAAATCGCCCATGGCGACCCTCCTGACGGAACTGCGCGAGGAAGGCGGGGGCCTCCTCCGCGTGCTGCGAAGGAGGCGGCCGTCCTCTGGGGTGGTGCCAGGCCGGTGGTGCCTTTACTTGCCGGCCGGCGGAAGCGTGTCGGTGACGACCTGCTTGCCGTTGACGACCTTGACGAGGAAGCTCTCGCGGTCGAGGTCGCCGTTGGCGTCGAAGGTCATGTCGAGCAGGACGCCGGGATAATCCTTCACCAGGATCTGCGCACCGTGAAGTGCCTTGACGTTGTTCTTCATATACTTGGCAACCTTGGGCATCGCCGTCGATTGCGTGAACGACGTGCGGAAAATGTACGGATTGCCTTGCTGCGTGATGTTGGCCGCTTCGCCGCCGGTGAAGTTGGGGATCTCGGCCTTCTTCGTCTCGGCCATGCTGACGATGATCGAACCCGAGAACACCGGACCCATCACGACGTACGCGCCGTCGTCGACCGCCTTTTGCGCGAGCGCCTTGGCCACGCCCGGGTTCGTCTGCGTATCGACCGAGATGACGTCGACCTTGCGGCCGAGAATGCCGCCGGCCGCGTTGATTTCCTTGAATGCAAGCTTGGCGCCGTTGTCGAAATTGGTGCCGGCCGTCGCGCCACCTCCCGACAGTTCGACGATGTTGTAGATCTTGACCGGCGCCTGCGCGGCCGCGACCAGGGGAACGGCCAGCGCCATGGCAGCGACGAGCGATCCGATGCTGTTGTTCACGGTAACTCCTCCTTGAGTGCGTGGCCGATACCGCCATCGCGCAGTTCGCGTCGCGATTTGCCGGGCTCCTCTTCAAATGCGGCCTCGGGAGCTGCCGGCAGGTCGTATTTGTGGTCAAAGTGTGCGACCAACGATCAATGTGTGCGACTAGCGAACGCGACAGTAAGCGACGCCGGAAGCGACTTCAAGGGGCTCCGCGGCGATTTGTGCGCCTGCCGAACGAAAAATGATATCGGCCCGCCGGAACCCGTTCAGGCGGCCGGCGCGCCGGGCCCTCCCAGGCGTCATCGCCCCACTCCCCCCGCCGATCGCCCGGTCGCCGCGCGCCGCCGAGCCCGCGGTCGCCGACGAGTGCAAGGCATCGAGCGGCATTCCCAGGTTCATGTCTTCGCCGCCGCCCGCCATCCCGGTTCCCATCGGGCGCATGCAATGGCAGGGCGCCAGCGCGGCCGTCCGGCAACTGTCCCGCCGCGTCGGCCAATCAATCACGCGCCGAAGTCCATCGCGCCCTGCATTCGCTTTGCCGGCGGGGCCGGTGTGGGCCGGGAGGACGGTGAGATCGCGGACCAGGAACCCGAGCTGGAACTGCGTTCGATCGCCGTGGCCGTGCGCAGCGTGGCGGGCAAAGCGGCGGCGGCGATGAACATCGGCGCGCATGCGTCGCGCGTGCCGGCACCCGAGCTGTGCGCTGCGTCGCACGAGTTGGAGACGATGCTGCGGAGACGAGACGAACCGGTGAACGCGTGAGCGCGCGCATCGCGCGAGGCCACGGCGGAGCCGGCATCGGCCTCCCCGCTCACCCGCTCACTGATTTGCCGGGAAACGGTCCCGTCAGGCGCGCGCGGCGACCGGGTCGGCTTCCCTCGCCCGCCTGGCTAGCGCGCGTAGTTGAGATACGCCCAGATCAGGATCATCGCGCCGATGATGGACAGGAACCAGCCCGCCGGATGAAAGCGGCCGTCGGGCGATTTCCACAGCATGCTGCCGATCACGCCACCCACCAGCGATCCCCCGATGCCCATCAGCGTCGTCATCCAGAAGCCCATGCTCACGGCGCCGGGATAGAAGAAGCGCGCGAGAAGTCCGACGATGAATCCGATCACGATCATTCCGATGATGCCCATGATGCCCATTTGTCCTCCCCGACGATCGACCGTGCGCGCGGACCGCAACCGCGGCCCGCCTGAAGGTAAATGCTAGCACGCGGAACCGGGGTGTAAGGATGCGGGTCCGGCGCGCGACCTTCCGGTCATGACACCTCTCATTGCAATCCGCGCCGTGCGCGGCGCTGCCGCCGCGTCGCTGCTGCTGCTCGCGAGTTCGGCGGCCGTCGCCGGTCCGGCGTGCTCGGCGAAGAGCGGTCCGCAGGTCCTGCCGCTCGTCGAGCTCTTCACGTCCGAAGGTTGCGACAGCTGCCCGCCCGCCGATCGGTTCCTGTCGGCGACGTTTCCGGCGGGAGGCGGCAATCCGCGCGCGTCGGTCCTCGCGTTCCACGTCGACTACTGGGACCGCCTCGGCTGGAAGGACCGCTTCGCGGCGCCCACGCACACGGAACGGCAGTACGCCGCGTTGCGCGCGGCCGGCGGGACGTTCGTGTACACGCCGCAGCTCCTCGTGCAGGGGCAGGACGTCGCGCCGGGGAAGCGGGAGCGCATCCCCGCGCTGGTCGCCGCGGCCGCCGCCCGCGCCGCGCGCGCGTCGATCGCGCTCGACGTCGCCACGGACGACAATCGCGTGCAGATCGTGCGCGCGAGGGCCGCGATGCCGGCGGGCGCGGCCGCGCCGCACGCGCAACTCTGGATCGCGTACACGGAAAGCGGCCTCGTATCGGACGTGAAGGCGGGCGAGAACCGCGGCGTGCGCCTCGCGCACGATCACGTGGTCCGCGCGTGGCAAGGCCCGTTCCCCGTCGACGCCAAGGGAACGGCCGACGCGACCGTCACGATTCGCCGTCCTGCCGAAAGCGGCCGCATGCCGGCCGTCGTCGCCGTCGTGCTCGATCAAAAGACCGGGGAAGTGCTGCAAACCTTGACGTCGCACGGTTGCGGCGCAGAATAGGGCGCCCTTACCATCCCCCGCCGGGGGACTTGGAAACCGTGCGAATCCTGCTGGCGGAAGACGATGCGCAACTCGGCGACGCGATCGCTTCTTTCCTGAAGCGCGCTGGGCATGCGGTGGACTGGCTGCGCGACGGCGTCGCAGCCGACACGGCGCTGCGCGCGCAGCGGTTCGACCTCGTGATCCTCGATCTCGGCCTGCCCCGGATGGCGGGACGGGTCGTGCTCGAGAAGCTGCGCGACCGGCGCGAGGCGGTGCCCGTGCTCATCACGACCGCGCAGGATGCGCTCGCCGACCGCATCGCGGGACTCGACGCCGGGGCCGACGATTACCTCGTGAAACCGTTCGCGCTCGCCGAACTCGACGCGCGCGTGCGCGCGCTGATCCGGCGCAGCCAGGGCCACGACCGCAACGTCATCACGCATGGCGATCTCGCGTTCGACGCGTCGACGCGCACGGCGAGCGTGCGCGGCGAACGGCTCGACCTGTCGCTGCGCGAGGTTGCGGTGCTCGAGCTGCTGCTGGGCCACGTCGGGCGCGTCGCCGCGAAGGAGCAGCTGCTGGAGCACCTGTGCTCGTTCGACGACGACGTGTCGCCGAACGCGATCGAGGTGTACGTCCATCGGCTGCGCAAGAAGCTCGAGCCCGCGCACGTGAAGATCGTCACCGTCCGCGGACTCGGGTACTACCTTGCGAAATAGCTACGAGCGGCCGCGCCTTTCGTTTGCGGCCAAGTTCGTCGAGTGGCTGCTGGGACCGTTGGTGTTCCTGTGGCTCGCCACGGCGTCCTCCGGCATCTTCATGATCACGCGGGCGGTCGAGGAAAGTTTCGACGCGCGCCTCGAGGACCTCGCGCGCGCGGTCTCGACGCACCTTGTGCCGACCGGTGATCCGAAGGCGCCGCTGCGGCTTACGCCCGCGGGCGACGCGCTGCTGCACCTCGACCGTTTCGACGACCGGCATTACGCGCTGCGCGGCGCCGACGGGCAGGTGTTCGCGGGCGACCCGGAGATGCCGCCCGTCACCGGCGCGCTCAGCGGGGGCGAGGTCGCGCTGCACGGGGGCGTGATCGGCGACGACACCGTCCGCATCGCGGCGCTGCTCGTTCCAGTCTCTGTCCCGGCGGCGGCGCAGCGGCCGGTCGTGCTGCAGGTCGCCGAGACGCTGTCGCGGCGGCAGGATCTCGCCACGAGCCTCCGGACCGAGTCGTTCGTGCCGCAGCTGCTGCTGCTGGGCGGCGCCTTCGTGCTCGTCTGGTACGGCTTGGCGTACGTGATCGCGCCCATGCGACGCCTGAAGCGCGCGATCGACAAGCGCGGCACGCTCGACCTGCGCCCGATCGACCCCATGCACGCACCGACCGAACTGATGCCGCTCATCGGCTCCATCAACGCGCTGCTCGGCCGGGTCGAGGAGAATTTCGAGGCGCAACGCAGGTTCATCGCAGACGCCGCGCACCAGCTGCGCACGCCGCTTGCCGGTCTGCGCTCTCAGACCGAGCTCGCGCTGGCGGAGGAGGATCCGGCCGCGCTGCGGCAGGCGCTCGCGCGCCTCGACCAGTCGAGCGCCCGCGCGATCCATCTTGCCAACCGGCTGCTCGCGCTCGCGCGCGCGGGCACCGTCCATGCGCCGGCGCACGTTCCGGTGCCGCTCGCGACGCTCGCGCGGAAGATCGCGGAGGAAATGGTGCCGCGCGCGATCGAGCGCGACATCGACTTCGGACTCGAGGTCGATCCGACCGCCGCCGACCTGCGCATCCGGGCGGATCCGATGCTGATCGGTGAACTCGTTTCCAACCTCGTCGACAATGCGCTGCGCTACACGCCACACGGGGGCACCGTGACGCTCGGCGTCCGGGCGCCCGATGACGCGCGCGTGACGATCGAGGTCGTCGACACCGGCCCCGGGATCGCGCCCGCCGAGCGCGAGCGCGTGTTCGAGCCCTTCTACCGGGGAGCGGACGTGCCGCCGGGCGGGACCGGCTTAGGGCTCGCGATCGTGCGCGCGATCGCGGACGCGCACGAGGCGGATATCGTGATCGGCGAAGGCGCGGGTGGGCGGGGCACGCGCATTTGCGTGTCCTTCCCCGCGGAACCGGTGGCGGCCTAGAGCGGGATTCGGCGGATCGCGCGCGACGCAGACGATGACGACGGCAACGGAACGCCCCGCGCCCGCCCCGGCGGGCGGCACCGGCGCCGCGTGTCAGGTGACGAGCTGGCGCAACTCTCCCGTCTGGTACTTCTTCGCGATCGACTGCAGCGGCACCGGCTTGATCTTCGACGCCATGCCCGCGCAGCCGAACTGCTCGTAGCGCTCCTTGCAGATCGCCTTCGCGGCGAGCAGCGCCGGCTTCAGGAACTCGCGCGGATCGAACTTGGACGGATTCTCGGCCAGGAACTTGCGGACCGCCGCCGTCATCGCGAGCCGGATGTCGGTGTCGATGTTGACCTTGCGGACGCCGTGGCGGATGCCTTCCTGGATTTCCTCGACGGGCACGCCGTACGTCTCCTTCATGTCGCCGCCGTACTTGCGGATATCCGCCAGCAGGTTCTGCGGCACCGACGAGCTGCCGTGCATCACGAGGTGCGTGTTCGGGATGCGCGCGTGGATCGCCTTGATGCGGTCGATCGCGAGGATGTCGCCGGTCGGTTTGCGCGAGAACTTGTACGCGCCGTGCGACGTGCCGATCGCGATCGCGAGGGCGTCGAGCTGCGTGCGCTTCACGAAGTCGGCGGCCTGGTCGGGATCGGTCAGCAGCATCTCGCGCGTCATCGCGCCGTCGGCGCCGTGGCCGTCCTCCTTGTCGCCCATCATCGTCTCGAGCGAGCCGAGGCAGCCCAGCTCGCCCTCGACGGTGACGCCGATGGCGTGCGCCTGGTCGACGACCCTGCGCGTCACGTCGACGTTGTAGTCGTAGTCGGCGACCGACTTGCCGTCCTCGCGCAGCGACCCGTCCATCATCACCGACGAGAAGCCGAGCTTCATCGCCGAGTCGCACACCGCCGGCGACTGGCCGTGGTCCTGATGCATGACGACCGGGATGTTCGGATAGCTCTCGACGGCGGCCTCGATCAGGTGGCGCAGGAAGATCTCGCCCGCGTATTTCCGCGCGCCGGCGGACGCCTGCATGATCACCGGGCTGTCCGTCTCGGCGGCGGCTTGCATGATCGCCTGGACCTGCTCCAAGTTGTTGACGTTGAACGCCGGCAGGCCGTAGCCGTTTTCGGCGGCGTGGTCGAGGAGTTGGCGCATCGAGACGAGGGCCATGGCGATCTCCGGGCAAGGTGGTTCGGGGAACGTCAATTTTACCGCGTCGGCCGCCCTCGCGTGGGCCGACGGCCCCGTGGCGCGCGATCCATCCGTTCGGGGAGGCGCGACCGGCCGCGAGCCGGATTGACGACGGTCAAGATGGCACCGGGGTGGTACGCGCCTAATGAAATCGACGAGCCGGCGAAGCTGCGCGGGCGGGATGGGGTGCGCAGCAAACACGGCTGGCTCCCCCATGCAGAGGCTCGCGCGATGAAGGGGGGACTTGTCTGCTGCGTGCTGGGCGCTCTGCTCGCTGCGGGCGGGTGCGCGACGACGCAGAACGCTCCGAATCCGATCCTGGTCGGCCGGACGCAGTCGCTCGCCGTGCGCACCGATCCGCCGCGCGCGGCCTGCACGTTCGTGCAGCGGGGAGAGGTCGTTGCGACGGTGGAGGTCACGCCGGGCGTGGCGGAGGTGCCGCGCGATTTCAAGCGGCCGCTCTACTATTTCGAGGGGACGGTCGAGGAGAGGCCGCCGCTGGAGATCGGTTGTCGCAAGGAGGGCTATCTCGAGTTCCGGCGGCAGTTCTTGCTCGAGGAGGCCTGGTGGGTCCTGCAGGAGGAGGTCGCGCTGCAGCCCCGGCCCGAGGCGACACCGGCCGAGACGGCGAAGGACGCGGCCGCCGCGGTGGCGGGAGCCGCCGGTGCGGTCCTCGTCCTCGCCGGGCCGGCAGCGGTCAGCGGACCGCTGGGGATGGCGCTCGTGGCGAGCGGCGGGGCGGTCCTGGCGCCGATCGCGGCCATCGCGGTCGTCGGCATCATCGCCATCCAAGACCAGCCGCGGATGGAGTACTACGCGTACCGGCCGCTGCCCGAGTTCGTGCTCGTCCCGGCACAGTTCGACTCGGCGGCCGCGTGTGACGCCTTCTTCGCGGACCTCGAGGCGAAGCTCCGCAGCTCGCACGCGCTGACGCGCGCCCGGATCGACGCCAACTGCCGGTTCCATCCCTGCAAGCCCTCGGACGCGCAGCCGTGCCAGGACCCCTGGTGCCAGCGTCTGCGCGCGATTGCGAACGCTGATCTGCAAACCGAGCTCGAGCGCATCCCCGCGATGCGCGCGCAGGTGCGCATCGGGGCGGCGCCCGAGTGAGCCGGCGGGACGGCAGACGGCGATGTGCCGGGCACGGCGATCGCGCGGTGCGCGACGACGCGGCGCGGCAGGACGCGGCGGCTACGTGCAGTCGCGATGCCGCGCGCGGCACGTCGCGAGGACTTCGTCGGGGTCGCGCTTCCACCAGTTGTTGGCGGAGAAGATCTCGACCTCGTGCATGCCACGGTAGCCGGCGTCCTCCATCCACCGCCGCAGCAGCGGCAGGTCGATCACGCCGTCGCCCATCATGCCGCGGTCGTTCAGCATGTCCACCGTCGGCACCAGCCAGTCGCAGATGTGGTACGCGAGCAGCCGCGACGGCGACGCCTCGCCGGCGCGCGCGATCTCCTGCTTCAACCGCGGGTCCCACCAGACGTGATAGGCGTCGACGGCGATGCCCAGCCCGGCGCCGAGCTCGTCGCACAGGTCGTTCGCGTGCGCCATCGTGTTCACGCAGGCGCGGTCGGCGGCGTACATCGGATGCAGCGGCTCGATGGCGAGCGGCATGCCGGCGGGCCGCGCGTACTCGAGCAGTTCGCCGATGCCGTCGCGCACCATCGCGCGCGCGCCCGGCAGGTCCTTCGAGCGGATGCGGCCTTCGCGGTCCTTCGGCAGGCCGCCCACGACCAGCACGAGGCCGCGCCGGGGATCCCCGATCATCGCCGCGTACCCACGGCGCTCTGGCGCGCCCGCGGCGATGACCTCGGTCCACGCCGAACCGTCGTAGCTCCACAGGCGCTGCTCGAAGCCCTGCCCGGCGACGAGCGAACCGCCGAACGCGAGGATCCTCGTTCCATCAAACGCCAGCGGCGTGCCCCCGAGGAACGTCGGCGTGACGGCCGGGCTCGCGACCCATGCGATGCCGTCGTACTCCCAGGTCTCCCCGTTCCCGATCAGGACGGTGACGCCCCGCCGCGCGTCGAACGCCATCGCGTGGCTGCCGCCGGCGCTCGGGGTGTTCGCCGTCGGGAAGCTGCGCTCGGTCCAGGTCGTCCCGTCCCACTCCCAGGTGTCGCGACGCGGCATGCCCCCGCTCACTCCGCCGAACACGACCATGCGCTTGCGGATCGG
>Ga0209253_10004363_pt1 | contig 12341 bp, 9 predicted proteins | sample FrelakmetBRP12BR_FD_187145 | JGI IMG/M metagenome (GOLD analysis project Ga0209253, IMG submission 187145) | Freshwater lake sediment microbial communities from the University of Notre Dame, USA, for methane emissions studies - BRP12 BR (SPAdes)... | ecosystem: Environmental > Aquatic >...
GATTGCGGGAGACCGATAATTCCTAGTCGCATGTCGTCTTGCTCTATACTCCTTGCTTTAACTCAAATCAAAGGGCTTCCCAGGTGGGGAAGCCACAAGGTGAGGATTATAATCGATTTTGACTGGTTAAATAAAGCCATTTCCCGTCACAAACTCGTCTTGACCGGAGAACCATCTTTCGATATACTATCCCTGCAAACTAAGCCGGAGTGGCGGAACTGGCAGACGCGCACGACTCAAAATCGTGTTCCCTCGTGGAGTGTGGGTTCGATTCCCACCTTCGGCATGTCCCCAAAATTAATACCTGCGCTGGACCTGTATTTCTGGTCCAGCGTCCTTTTTAACATTGTTTCGGGACCCATGACACGACTCGATCCGCAAGAATTATTGAATAAATCTCGAAAATTGCTACCCCCACATATACGGGTGGGTTGCTGGTACAAAAGTACTCCTAACAGGCCGGTATCCCCAAAACCTGTGGATAAGTGGCGGAAAACTGTGGATAAACCGACCTGGTTGGGGAAAACTCGTAAATTTGTTCGAATTTCTCATTTTTGGTCATACCCATATATGGGGGGTGTTGTGATACAACTGCCAGATATTTTTCCACCCTGTGGGATAAGAAGTGTGAAACAATCCAGGACGTTTTAATCCCATTTAAACCCCTTATGCCCGGTGGAGAAAAAACCTGCTGACTGCCCCCGGATATGTGCCTGGCGTTAAGCGCTCTCCCCACCGGCGAGGGATTAACCACCCAAAAATCGGTTTCTCCACTTATCCACAGGCACTACTAATACTACTATATATACATTAAGCTTACTTATACAGAATATCAATTAGAGGATCATCTCCTCGCGCACTTTCTGATAGAGAGCATCCGCCTTGAGTTCACTGAGTGTATAGCAAGGCGACTTCAGGTGGTCGGCCAGGTTTTGCGCCAATCCCTGATCGAAGGCGGTGTGCTCCATGTTGATGACCACACTGCGGATGTTGTCTGCTGCAATGTGTTCTGCCAGCCGGCTGGCTTCTTCTTGAGGTGGGATGGAGGTCATCGACACATTCCCGGCGCCATCGGTGAGCAGGATGATCAGGGGGTTGACGTCTGGGTGCAGGAGGCGCTCTTTTTGGATCACCTCGTGCGCCATGAACAGTCCCGCCGAGAGAGGCGTCTTCCCGCCGACCGGGATATCTGCCAGGGCGCCTTTGGCCAGCTGGACGGAGTTGGTCGGCGGCAAAATCAGAGTGGCGCGGTTTTTCTGGAAGACCACCAAGCCAACCCGGTCACGGCGCTGGTAAGCATCGGTCAGCAGGGACAGGATGGCGCCTTTGGTAGCCGCCATGCGCTCGGCGACCGCCATCGACCAGGAGGCGTCCACCACGAAGAGGATCAGGTTGGCGGCTTTTTTGACCCGCACTTTGCGCTGGAAGTCGGACTTACGGATGGCAAAAGCCACATGTTTGCGCTGTTCGGTGCGTTCTTTTTGGAAGGGGGCTGCGGCGCGCAAGGTAGCGTCGAAAGCCAGGTCATCTGTTTTTCCATCGGCCGGGCGGGCCTGGATATAGCGACCACGTTTACGTTCGGTGTGTGTGCGGCTGCGCCGACCGCCGTAGCGGCGCGACACCCGGTCGAGCGGATTTTGGATTTTGCGAGGCAGGAAGGTGGAACCGATCTTTACTTTTTCGCCGCCGTCCCACCAGTTGGCCGATAGCTGGTCGAAGACGTTTTGCTGGGCAGGCTCGGTCGGAGCCTGCTTGGATTGCTCGTCAGTAATCTCGGTCGTTACGGCTTCTTTTTTTTTTCGCTGGTTTTCTCTTCGTCCGGAACTGGCTCAGGCTGGCTTTGTTCAGCCGTGGCGCCCTGCAGTTGCTCGATCCGTTCCTGGAGATCTTCCATGCTCATTTCAGCCTGCTGAAAGGGCCCGCGCTTGATACGGTGTGGTAACGCCAGCTCGGCTGCCAGCGCGATGTCGCGCTCGGAAATGACTGTGCGACCTTCGAAGGCAGCATACGAGCGGGCGGTCTTCAGGATCACCAGGTCTGAGCGGTGACCGTCCACATTGAGCGAGGCCGTCAGCGAGGCGATGGAGATCAGGTCGCGGTTGGTATGCGTTACCTGGTCGAGCAGCAGGCGCGCCTGTTCGATCTGTTTTGAAAGCTCCTGTTCGCGCGGCAGCCACTGCTGGCGGAACTTGTCCGGGTTTTCTTCGAAGGACAGGTTGCGCTGCATAATCAATACCCGTTCACGCGCATCGCGGATGCCGTGGATATCCACCGACAGTGCAAAACGGTCCAACAGTTGCGGGCGCAAATCGCCCTCTTCCGGGTTCATAGTCCCGACCAGGATAAAGCGCGCCGGATGTGAGAAGGAGATGCCCTCGCGCTCGATGATGTTCATACCCATGGCCGCCGAGTCAAGCAGCAGGTCGACCACATGGTCATCCAACAGGTTGACCTCGTCGATATAAAGCAGACCCCGGTTGGCAGCTGCCAGCACGCCCGGCTCGAAGCGCCGTTCGCCTTTCTGGATGGCTTTTTCGATATCCAATGTTCCGACCACGCGGTCTTCTGTGGCGCTGACCGGCAGGTCGACAAAACGGATCTGGCGCTTGCCGGTCTTCAGGTCTTTGCCAGAGCCTACTTGTTCCTTGACCCAATCTGACCAGGTGTTCGGAGCGTTCGGGTCGTCGTTGAAGGGAGAATCGCAATAAACCTCTATTTGAGGCAACAGGGCAGCCATGGCACGCGCAGCGGTGGATTTGGCTGTGCCGCGCTCGCCGCGGATCAATACGCCGCCGATGCGTGGATCAACGGCATTCAGCACCAGGGCGCGTTTCATGCGCTCCTGACCGACGATAGCTGTGAATGGGTAGATATGTGGCATTTTTCCCTTTGTACACGTCAGAACTCTCTACTTGCCTGGCTTAGCCTGGTCAGTAGAGAGTCGAGCGCGATGATCATTGTGCAAGCTGGTATGAATTCTAACCTCATTATAGAGGTTGTCAAGTTACCTTTTCACCTTTATAATACACATCTATATTTCTCATCAATTGGAGCTAGTAAGATTATGGAACAAAATGGCGCCCTTTTTGGGCAAGAGGCTGGGGCCGAAGACATCGAGAATGGATCGATGCAGTCTCTCATGGAAGAAGGCCTGAGCCTAGATCTTCCGAATCAAGGTGAAATACGTCCAGGATTTATAGCCACTATCAGAGAAAATGAGATTTTGGTCAGTATCGGCACCAAATCGGAGGGTGTAATTTCTGGTCGGGAACTGGAACAGATTCCGACTGAAGAAAGGGCGGCATTTGTTGTAGGGCAGGAGATACCAGTCTTTGTAATCGCTCCTGAAGATCCTAATGGAAATGTTGTCCTGTCCTATGTCCGTGCTCGGGAGGAGAAGGATTGGGACGAAGTCGATGCCTTGCTAGAATCGAATGCATCTTATGATAGCGAGGTCGAGGGTTACAACAAAGGTGGTCTGATTGTGCCTGTCGGGCATTTGCGCGGTTTTGTACCCGCCAGCCAGATCAGCCTGTTGCGCCGCCCCTCCAGCGGTGAGAACCCCGAACAGCGCTATGGCAAGATGGTAGGCGAGGCAATCCGAGTGCGTGTCATCGAGGTCGATCGTGGTCGCCGCCGGTTGATCCTCTCCGAGCGCCTGGCGCTTTCTGAGACACGCGAGACCCTGAAGGATCGCTTGCTGGATGAAATCGGTGAGGGTGAAGTGCGCAAGGGACGCGTCACCAGCCTGGCTGATTTTGGCGCTTTCGTCAATATCGATGGCGCGGACGGTCTGGTTCACCTGTCCGAAATTTCTTGGGAACGCATCCAGCACCCGAATGAAGTGCTCAAGGTCGGGGACGAGGTCCAGGTGAAGGTGATCAGCGTAGATCGCGATCGCAAGCGTATCGGTCTATCGATCCGCCAACTTCAGCAGGACCCCTGGCTGGAAAAGGTGGGCAACCTGAAAGAAGGCATGCTGGTGGAAGGCACCATCACCCATCTGACCAAGTTTGGCGCTTTTGCCCGCATCGGTGAAGACCTGGAAGGCCTGATCCACGTTTCTGAGTTGAGCGAGCAGCGCGTAAACCACCCGAAAGAGGTGGTTCGCGAAGGCGATGTGGTCACATTGCGGATCATTAAAGTCGACCCGGAACGCCGCCGGATCGGTCTCAGCCGCCGCAAAGTGGATTCGCCGGCTTATGCAGACCTGGATTGGAAGATGGAACTGGCGGACGAAGTCGGCAAGCTCCAGACCGAAGATGAGCCGGGTACAACGCCAGAGGCCGAGCTGGAAACCAAGCTGGAAACCGAGTTGGAAACCAAGCTGGAAACCGAGTTGGAAACCAAGCCGGAAACCGAGCCAGAAACCAAGCTGGAAACCGAGCCAGAAACCAAGTCGGAAGCCGAGCCGGTTTCAGAGGAAGAAAGCGGAATAGTCGACCCGCCAGCTGTTTGACGACTCAACGCACGGTAAGATAACCTGGGGAGCGCACCTGCCAGAAGGTGCGCTCTTTTAGTATGATAAGAGTTTCGTTAACTTAACCTGCTCTGAGCCTTGTATAGAAGAGGCATTTAGTAAATTCTGGTAAAATCATATTGGACAAAAAATCTCATAATCCTGAAGATCGTAGTATCGGTTTTCATGTTAGTTTAGGAGGAATGCCGTGTCTGGCATGGAACGTTTCACACAGAGGGCGCGTCGAGTTCTCAGCCTGGCTCACCAGGAAGCTGAGCGTATGCGCCATAACTATATCGGTACCGAACACCTGCTTTTGGGTTTAATTCGTGAAGAGGGTGGTGTTGCTGGACGCGTTTTGAGAGAGTTAGGCCTGGAAGCTGACCGCGTGCAAGAGATCGTCGAGCGGCTGACTGGCACCGGTGAATACAGCGGTGGTAAGTTGGACCTTTCTCCCGGGACGCAGCAGGTTCTGGAATATGCCGTCGATGAGGCCCGCCGTTTAGGGCACCATTACATCGGCACAGAACATCTATTATTGGGATTGGTGCGCCAGGGCGAGGGGATTGCCATGGACGTATTGCGCAAGCTAGGGATTACTTCTGAGCAAATCCGCCGGCAGACCCGGCGAGTCTTGCAGGAGAGCAGCGCTTCCCAACGCACCGGAGCGCCGGCGGCTACCGCCGAGCGTAAACCGGCCAAATCCGAGCCGGCCAAGCCCAAGACGCCCATGGTTGACCAGCTTGCCACCGATCTGACTTCGTTAGCAGAGGAAGGCAAGCTCGACCCGGTAATCGGTCGCCAGATGGAGATCGAACGGGTCATCCAGATACTGGCCCGCCGGACGAAGAACAATCCCGCTCTGATCGGCGAGCCGGGGGTCGGTAAGACCGCCATCGTGGAAGGTCTGGCCCAACGCATTACCGAAGCCGATGTCCCTGCTCCGTTGTTGGATAAGCGCGTTTTGCAGCTGGATGTAGGTTCGCTGGTGGCTGGTACGATGTACCGCGGCCAGTTTGAAGAGCGCTTGAAACGGGTCATCGATGAATTGAAAGCCTCTGGGGCGATCCTGTTCATCGACGAAGTGCATATGCTGGTAGGAGCGGGCGCAGCCGGTTCTTCGGTGGACGCCGCCAATATCCTGAAGCCGGCCCTTTCACGCGGCGAGCTGCAGGTAATCGGCGCTACGACGCTGAATGAATACCGCAAACACATTGAAAGTGACGCCGCTCTGGAACGGCGCTTCCAGCCCGTGGTCGTGGAAGAGCCTTCTGTCGATGAGACGATCGCCATCTTGAAGGGTGTTCGGGGCGCTTATGAAGAGCACCACCGGCTGAAGATTTCCGACGAGGCCCTGGACGCCGCGGCGCACCTTTCGTCGCGCTATGTCACCGAGCGTTTCTTGCCGGATAAAGCCATCGACCTGATCGATGAATCATCCTCGCGTGTGCGCATGTATAAGAGTCCACTGGCGCAAGAAGCCAAAGGCCTGATGACCGAGCTGCGCGAGCTGCGCCAGAACTATGCCCTGGCTCAAGAAGATGGGCGCAACGATGACGCCCAGGGTTTCTTAACTCGCCAGGAGACGGTCGAGACCCAGTTGGAGCGCCTGCGCTCTGGATGGGACCGGGTAAACAGCCCAACGGTGACCGCCCAGGATATTGCTGAGGTGATCTCGATGTGGACCGGGGTGCCGGTCATGCAGATCGCCGAGAAAGAATCGCAGCGCTTGCTGCATATGGAAGAAGACCTGTCCACGCATATCATCGGGCAGGAAGAGGCCATCCAGGCTATCTCGAAGGCCGTGCGCCGGGCGCGGGCTGGTTTGAAAGACCCGCGCCGTCCAATCGGTTCCTTTATGTTCCTGGGACCCACCGGCGTTGGCAAGACCGAGCTGACCAAAGCGCTGGCGCGCTTCATGTTCGGCAGCGAGGAGTCCTTGATCCAGCTGGATATGTCCGAGTTTATGGAACGCCACACAGTCAGCCGACTGGTGGGTGCGCCTCCCGGATATGTTGGCTACGAAGAAGCCGGGCAGTTGACCGAAGCGCTGCGCCGCCGGCCTTATTCGATCGTCGTCTTCGATGAGGTCGAAAAAGCGCACCCCGAAGCCCACAATATGCTATTGCAGATCATGGAAGAAGGGCACCTTTCGGATGCGCGCGGTCACAAAGTGGATTTCCGCAATGCGATCATCGTCATGACCTCCAATATCGGCGCCGACATGATCAAGCGCCAAGCGTCTTTGGGCTTTGCGCTCAAGCACGATGATGTGTTGGAAGAGCGCCTGGCATACGAGGATATGCGCAAGAAGCTGATGGATTCCCTGCGGCGCGTCTTCCGGCCTGAGTTCGTCAACAGGCTCGATTCGGTAATCGTTTTCCGCTCGCTGAGCAAAGACGACATCAAGAAGATCGTCGACCTGGAGCTGCTCAAGGTTGCCGAGCGCATGCAGGAGCATTCGATCCACCTGACTGCCACCCCGGCGGCGCTGGAGAAGCTGGCTGAGCTGGGCTATGACCCCGAGATGGGTGCCAGGCCGTTGCGGCGAGTGATCCAGCAGAAGGTCGAAGACCGTTTGTCGGATGCGCTGTTATCCAACGAGTTCGAGGACTGTGTCGACATCCTGGTTGACCTGGATGGAGAGGAGATCGTCCTGCGTCGCGGTGACCAGGAGAACAAGCTGCCGGAAAATACTGAAGAGGCGCTGGCTGCAGCCTGATCACTGGCGCGGATGCGCTAAGACGGTTTATTCAGATGCATACGAAAGCGACCTCGGGCAGCCAATGCTTGAGGTCGCTTTTTGCAAGGGACCTGTTAAGAATGATGGCGGCTGTCTGAGAACCGATTGCAATGCATCCTGGCGCATGGTAGAATGATTGTCGCTAAAAAAGTGGTCAGCAATCGTTTTTAATCGATATATAACCGGCGAGAGGTCGGTTTTATTTGGAGGTAAGAAATGGATCAGGAAATCGGCACCTTTGCGGTCAAGAAAGGCCTGGCGCAGATGCTGAAGGGTGGGGTGATTATGGATGTAGTCACGCCAGAGCATGCCCGGATTGCAGAGGAAGCTGGCGCAGTAGCAGTGATGGCGCTGGAGCGTGTCCCAGCGGATATCCGCGCCGACGGCGGCGTGGCGCGCATGAGCGACCCCGAATTAATCCTGCAGATCATGGATTCGGTCTCGATCCCGGTGATGGCGAAGTGCCGCATCGGTCACTTTGTTGAGGCGCAGATACTGGAGGCGATCGGGGTAGATTACATCGATGAGTCGGAGGTGCTTACCCCGGCTGACGAAGCGCACCATATCAACAAGCACCCCTTCAAGGTGCCATTTGTTTGCGGTTGCCGCAACCTGGGTGAGGCGCTGCGCCGGATTGGCGAGGGCGCGGCGATGATCCGCACCAAGGGCGAAGCCGGCACCGGCGATGTGGTGGAAGCGGTGCGCCATGCCCGTTCTGTCTTGGGCGAGATGCGGCGCTTGCAGAACCTGCCCGACGAAGAATTGATGGCTTTTGCGAAAGAGATCGGCGCTCCCTACGAGCTGGTGCTGGAAACGCGTAGCCTGGGACGCATGCCGGTCGTGAACTTCGCAGCTGGCGGAGTTGCAACTCCGGCGGACGCGGCATTGATGATGCAGCTGGGCGTGGACGGCGTCTTCGTTGGCTCTGGCATCTTCAAGTCCGGCGACCCAGCCCGGCGCGCGGCGGCGATTGTCAAGGCTGTCACCCATTTCAACGATGCCTATATCCTGGCTGAGGTCAGCCGCAACCTGGGCGAGCCGATGGTCGGTCGCCAGATTTCATCTATCCCTGAGGCAGAGCTGATCGCTGGAAGAGGCTGGTAGCTTGAAAATTGGCGTGCTCGCCTTGCAGGGCGACTTCAGCGAACATATCGCCATGCTACGCCGGATCGGCGTCGAGACCTGCGAAGTGCGCCTGCCAGAGCAGCTAGAGGGCCTGGATGGATTGATCATCCCGGGCGGCGAGTCGACCACCATCGGCAAGCTGGCAGTAGCCTATCACTTGATGGAGCCGCTGCAACAGTTTGGTGCGCAGCATGCGATCTGGGGCACTTGCGCCGGGGCGATCTTTCTCTCGACTGACGCCCACCGCCAGCAGCCGTTGCTGGGTCTGATGGATATCAGCGTGGAGCGCAATGCCTTTGGACGGCAGGTAGCCAGCTTCGAGATTGACCTGGATATCCCTGCACTGACAAAGGTAAAACTGCAGGGCGGGCCATTCCATGCAGTGTTCATCCGCGCCCCGTTGATCGAATCGGTCGCCGACGGCGTGCAGGTGCTGGCGCAGGTGCCGGATGGCCGGATTGTGGCAGCCCAGCAGGGTCATTTGCTGGCCACCTCTTTTCATCCGGAGCTAACCCTCGACGACCGCTTTCATCGCTACTTCATCTCGTTGGCGGAGTAGAGGTTGGGTTGCAGAGAAAGCGCGAAAAAGGTAGATGACTGTACGACAGTTCGATTGGCGTGATCTGCCCACACTGACCCGCTATCGCCGGGAGAGCGTGTTCCTGGATAGCGCGCTGTTATTGACGCGCGGCTCGCAGCAGATGACCGGGGCTTTGTTCTCCTACCTGGCGCCTTCGTTAGGGATCTTCACCTGCGTATCGAACGGCGAGAACTCTCTCGACGGTCGCATGATTGGGCAGTTTATCCACCCGGCGGGTTCGCCATTCTCGCACCTGACTTTTCTGGCGCCATTAACCGCGCTGGAGTCTTGTTCGATCTCTCCGCTGGTCGAATATATGATGGCGCTTTCCGGCGAGCGCGGCGCGTTGCGCTTGCTGGCAGATGTGGATGAACAGAGCCAGGCGTTCGAAGCGTTGCGGAAATGCGGGTTTGTGGTGTATAGCCGGCAATGTATCTGGCAGCTGGAAGGGCGGCCAGCCAGCGGTGAGTTGAAAACCACCTGGCGCCCGCTGACCGACCAGGATATGATCCCGACGCGCAACCTGTATAACAACCTGGTGCCCGGGCTGGTGCAACAGATCGAGCCATTTGCCCACTCGAAAGGGGCGCTGCCGAAAGCGGCTTTGCCGCTCGGTATGGTCTATTATCAAAACGGCGAGCTGCTGGCTTTCATAGAGCTGAAATATGGTCAGCGTGGCATCTGGGTGCAGCCCTTTATCCACCCGGATACCGAAAATGTCCAGCAGGTTCTGCTGGACCTGTTGAACAAAATCCCGGACCGGCGTTCGCGCCCGGTCTACATCTGTGTCCGCTCTTACCAAGCCTGGCTGGAGCTGGCGATAGAAGAATTAGGCGGCAAAGCCGGTCCGCGCCAGGCTGTGATGGCCCGGCAGCTGGTTACACCGCAGCGGGTGGAGCGCATGTTCGCTTTGCCGGCTCTGGAAGGCGGGCAGGCAGAAGCGTCTGCACCGCTCAGCTCTGCCGCTGCGCATTTGGAGAGTAAGTAAAACGGTATGCAACAGAAGAAGATAACGGATGATTTAAACGCCCTGCTGTCTGTTCTACCTCCGGCTACCGCGAAAGCTGTGGTTGATGCCGATGACAGCGATAACCTGCTGGAGGTAATCCTGGATTTAGGACGATTGCCGACTGCCCGCTTTATGGACCGCGAGCTGGTTTTGAACCAGGTGGATGTTGCCCATGAAAACATCGATTATGTGGTCGAGCGGATTGGAGAGTTCGACGCGGATAACCGCGCCGGGCTGGAGCGCACCCTGCACCGCATTTCCGCCATCCGCAACCGGCGCGGCTACATCGTGGGTCTGACCTGCCGGGTCGGGCGCGCCGTTTACGGCACCACCGACATTATCAAGGATTTGATCGAAAGCGGCAAAAGTTTGCTGATCCTGGGGCGCCCCGGCGTAGGCAAGACCACCATGCTGCGCGAGGCGGCCCGCATCCTGGCCGAGACCAAACGCGTGGTGATTGTCGATACTTCGAATGAGATCGGCGGCGACGGCGATGTGCCGCACCCGGCCGTCGGGCGCGCCCGACGTATGCAGGTCGCCACGCCCTCTTTGCAGCACGAGGTGATGATCGAAGCGGTCGAGAATCACAACCCCGAAGCGATCGTGATCGACGAGATCGGGCGCGAGCTGGAAGCGGCCGCGGCCCGCACCATCGCCGAGCGCGGCGTCCAGCTGATCGGCACCGCCCACGGCAACACGCTCGAAAACCTGCTGCTCAACCCGACTCTGGCCGATCTGGTAGGCGGGATCGAATCGGTCACCCTCTCGGATGAGGAGGCGCGCCGGCGCGGCACCCAAAAGACCGTGCTCGAAAGACGCTCGCCGCCCACCTTCGATGTGTTGATCGAAATCCAGACGCGTGATTGTGTGGCAGTGCATCCGGATGTGGCGGCGGCTGTCGACGCCTTGCTGCGCGGCTACCCGCTGCCGCCCGAGCTGCGCTCGCGGATTAATGGGGATATCCGCATCGAGCGCGCTCAGGCGCCAACGCGAGCTCAAGGCTCCGGCCAGCAGGGCTACCGGCGACAAAATGAAAATACGCCCGGCCGCGAGGGTACTACGGATTACTACAATTCCCGCTCCGATCCGGGCGCAGCCGCTGCGACGGCTTTCCGTTCGGATGCGCCTGTCCGCCCCAGAGGCGACCGGGTTCAGTCGATGCGCATTTATCCCTATGGCGTGGCGCGCAACCGTTTGAGCCAGGCCGCCCGGCGCCTGGGCGTGCCGGCGGTCATCGTGGACGAGCCGGGCCAGGCCGATGCGCTGGTGACGCTGCGTTCATACTACCGCAAGCGCATGCAGACCATCATGGAGGCCGAATCACGTAATGTGCCGATCTACGTGCTGCGCTCGAACACCGTCAACCAGATGCAGCAGTTCCTGGGCGACCTGTTCAACCTGTACGCCGACGATCTGAGCAACGCCGGAATGGATTCGGTCCTGGAAGAAACCCGCCAGGCGATCCACACCGTGATGAATGGCGAGCGCTGGGTGGAGCTGCACCCGGCGGCTTCGCCTATCCGCCGCATGCAGCACCAGATGGCGCGGGAAGCCAACCTGGTCTCGCATTCTTATGGCAAGGAGCCGAACCGGCGCGTGCGCATCTTCCGCGAGATTAATTAGCGTGGGGAAAAAGGGCGTCTTCATCACCTTCGAAGGACCGGAGGGCAGCGGCAAAACCAGCCAGCTGGCCGCCCTGGCAGATTATCTGCTCCAGGCTGGCTACCGGGTGTTGACGACGCGCGAGCCAGGCGGCACGCCCATCGGCGACCAGGTGCGCTCGGTGTTGATGGGTCTAAAGAACACCGAGATGCAGCCGCGCACTGAGATCCTGCTCTTTCAGGCCTCACGCGCTCAACTGGTGGAGCAGGTGATCCTGCCCCATCTGGCGGATGGTTTTGTGGTGCTGTGCGACCGTTACGCCGATTCGACCCTGGCATACCAGGGTTATGGCTACCAGAAATTCACGCTGGAACAACTGAGGCCGCTGATCGCTTTTGCGACCGGCGGCTTAGCGCCTGACCTGACGCTGTTGCTGGATGTAGAGGTGAACTTGGGCCTGCAGCGCAGGATGCAGGATGGGGATTATAACCGGCTGGATGTCTACGAGTGCGCCTTTTACGAGCGCGTGCGCCAGGGTTACCAGGAGCTGGCGCGCCTCGAGCCGGGGCGCTGGGTGACCGTGGACGCCGGACAACCGCCCGAACAGGTGCAGGCGGCTATCCGGCAGATTGTTATGTCGCGTTTAGAAAACGCCAGCGCTTAAAAAACGCCCGTGTTTGAACAACGTCTGAATGTGAAACGGCGTTGAACGGACTCTAGAAATCGTCCATTCCGCCGGCGTCTGCGCCCATCCCACCCCCCAGGTCGGGCAAGGCAGATTCGATTTCTTCCGGGCTCTGTCCCGCTTCGAGCCGGTCGATCA
>Ga0209253_10004364_pt1 | contig 12340 bp, 9 predicted proteins | sample FrelakmetBRP12BR_FD_187145 | JGI IMG/M metagenome (GOLD analysis project Ga0209253, IMG submission 187145) | Freshwater lake sediment microbial communities from the University of Notre Dame, USA, for methane emissions studies - BRP12 BR (SPAdes)... | ecosystem: Environmental > Aquatic >...
CGTATTCATGCCCTGCTTCTTGAGCACCGCTTTCAAGGCATGGAACACTTCCGCGCCCCAGCGCAGCGCCTCGCGGAAGCTGGGCGCGCCGATCGGCATGATCATGAATTCCTGCATGTCCACGCTGTTGTCGGCATGGGCGCCGCCGTTCAGGATGTTCATCATCGGCACCGGCAGATGATAGGGGCCGGTGGGATTCAGGTACTTGTACAGCGGCACGCCCTTCTCGGCGGCGGCGGCATGGGCGACCGCCATGGACACGCCCAGCAGGGCGTTGGCGCCGAGGCGGCTCTTGGTGGGGGTGCCGTCCAGGGCGATCATCTTCTCGTCGATGGCGGCCTGATTGTCGACCGCTTCCACGCCGACCAGGGCGCTACGCAATTCGCCGTTGACGTTAGCGACCGCTTTCAGCACGCCCTTGCCCAGATAGCGGCCCTTGTCGCCGTCGCGCAGCTCCAGCGCCTCGCGGCTGCCGGTGGAGGCGCCAGAAGGCACCGCCGCGCTGCCCTTGGCGCCGGAGGCCAGGATGACGTCCACCTCCACTGTCGGATTACCGCGGGAATCCAGAATCTCACGGCCTTGAATCGCTTTAATTGCAGACATCGATAATCGCTCCTCAATGAACAGGTTAAGAGATAATAACGGGATGCGGGAGTGGGTTTACCCGCGACATGGCCATGCTTGCATCAGGATAGTCCTAAGGTATGGCGATGGGTGGGACCACCTCTCAATTCTACAGTCCAGATTCTATAAAGCCATGGTGCTTGACCGTTTCGTCCAGGCTCTTGAGCGTAGCAAGCAATGCCTCCATCTTTGCCAAAGGCCAGGCGTTGGGACCGTCGCTCAGGGCCTTATCGGGATCCGGATGAGTCTCCATGAATAGACCGGCGATCCCAGCGGCGACGGCAGCGCGGGCCAGTACCGGTACGAATTCCCGCTGTCCCCCGGAAGCGTGGCCCTGACCGCCGGGCAGTTGCACCGAGTGGGTTGCGTCGAACACCACCGGACAGCCGGTGGCGCGCATCACCATCAGGGCGCGCATATCGGACACCAGGTTATTATAGCCAAAGGATACCCCTCGCTCGCAGACCATGATCTGGTCATTGCCGGTGGCGCGGGCTTTCGCGACCACGTTGGCCATGTCCCAGGGCGCCAGAAACTGGCCTTTTTTGATGTTCACCGGCCTGCCCTGGTGGGCCACGTTCTGGATGAAATTGGTCTGCCGGCACAGAAACGCCGGGGTCTGCAACACATCCGCCACGGCGGCTACCTCGGCGAGCGGCGTGTCCTCATGCACATCGGTGAGTACCGGCACCTTGATCTCGGCCTTGACCGTCTCCAGAATTTGCAAGCCTTCCTCAATGCCTGGACCCCGGTAGCTCTGGTATGAGGAACGGTTGGCCTTGTCGAAGGATGACTTATAGATGAAGGGGATGTTGAGCCGCGCGGCGACTTCCTTGAGCATGCCCGCGGTATCCAGGGCTAACTGCTCGCTCTCGATGACGCAGGGGCCGGCAATCAGAAACAGGGGCCGGTCCAGACCCACATCGAAACCGCACAGATTCATGGGGCTACCGCCTGGGTATGCGCTGGCTGACGGAATTTCAGGGCTGCCTGCACGAACCCGCGGAACAAGGGATGACCGTCCCGTGGCGTGGACGTGAATTCCGGATGGAACTGGCAGGCCAGAAACCACGGATGATCCGGCAATTCAATCATTTCGACCAGGTGGTTGTCCAGGGAGCGCCCGGAAAAGACCAGGCCGGCCTTCTCCAGCACGTTGAGATAACGGTTGTTGAGTTCGTAGCGGTGGCGGTGCCGCTCGGTGATCAACTCCTTGCCGTAGGTGGCGCGGGCCAGGGTGCCTTCCAGTAAGCGGCAAGGTTGAGCGCCCAGGCGCATGGTGCCGCCCAGGTCGGAGTCCTCGCTACGGTGCTCCACGGCGCCCTCCCGGGTGGTCCACTCGGTGATCAACGCGATGACCGGATGCGGGGTATCCTTGCGAAATTCGGTGCTGTGGGCGCCTTCCAGCCCTGCTTTATGACGGGCGAATTCGATCACCGCCACCTGCATCCCCAGGCAAATGCCGAGATAGGGAACCCGGTTTTCCCGCGCATGGCGGACCGCTGCGATTTTGCCCTCCACGCCGCGCACCCCAAAACCGCCAGGCACCAGGATGGCGTCCATTCCAACCAGGCAGTCAGTGCCTTCCTTCTCGATATCTTCGGAGTCGATGTAGTGGATGTCGACCTTGGTGCCGGTGTGGATGCCGGCATGCAGCAGGGCTTCGTTCAGGGATTTATACGCATCCGTCAGGTCTACGTATTTGCCTACCATGGCGATGTCGATCTTGTCCTTGGGATGGTCGATGGCCTGCACCACTCGTTCCCACTCCGACAGATCGGCGGGCGGCAGTTCCAGTCGCAGTTTCTGCGCCACGATGTCATCCAGGCCCTCGGCGTGCAGCAACAGCGGAATCCGGTAAATGCTGTCGGCGTCCAGGGCGGAGATGACGGCTTTTTGCTCGACATTGGTAAACAGGGCGATCTTGCGCCGTTCCTCGGCGGGGATTTCCCGATCCGAGCGGCACAGCAGAATGTCTGGTTGGATGCCGATGGAGCGGAGTTCCTTGACGGAATGCTGGGTAGGTTTGGTTTTCAGTTCCCCGGAGGACTTGATATAGGGCAGCAGGGTCAGGTGCATGAACAGGGAACGGTCATGGCCGAGTTCCAGCGCCAGTTGTCGGATGGCCTCCAGAAACGGTAGGGACTCGATATCACCAACGGTACCACCGATTTCCACCATCACGATTTCGGCGTCGCCGGCGCCCAGGCGGATGCAGCGTTTGATCTCGTCGGTGATGTGGGGGATGACCTGCACGGTTGCGCCCAGGTATTCCCCCCGGCGTTCCTTGCGAATGACGTTCTCGTAAATGCGCCCGGTGGTGAAGTTATTGCGCCGGCTGGTGGTCATCCGCACGAAGCGCTCGTAGTGGCCGAGGTCGAGGTCGGTCTCGGCCCCGTCGGTGGTGACATACACCTCGCCATGCTGGAAAGGACTCATCGTCCCCGGATCTACGTTGATGTAGGGGTCCAGCTTGATGATGGTGACTTTCACCCCACGGGCTTCCAGAATGGCGGCCAGGGACGCGGCGGCGATGCCCTTGCCCAGGGAGGAAACCACACCACCGGTTATAAAAATGAATCGAGTCATGCCTGAGAAGAAGAGTGGTTAAAAACAATTTTACACGTTATCAGATGCCGACGGTTTTTGCCATTCCAAAACCAGGCCGGCCGCGTCCGGTCCAGCCGCAAGGTCCGCCGCAACCCACAGTCCAGCCACCACCGCCAGCCGTTCATCGACGTACAAAAGCGGCAGCCGGTCCCGTTCCCAGGGCGGCACGCCGGCTTCCTGCAAGAGCTTTTTCAGCTCCTGGCCATGCCGGCGTCCGACCGGCCGGAAGCGCTCCCCGCCGCGGCGAAACCGCACCGTAAGCGGGCGCCCAGCCAGCGCTGTCGCCAACACCCCCGCTCCTTGCGCCGGATGAATGCGCAGGCGGCCAAGGTGGGGAATGGACAGAGCGGTTGCTATCGCCAGCGCAAAGGCCTGGGTGGGATCATGGGGGGGCAGTGGCGCCATCGCGAACAAATGCTCCCGGTAACGCCGAACCTCGCCGCCCGGCCAGTGGATCAAGGGCCGGCGGTCGCGCGCGACGGCGATGGCGTCATGAAGGATGTGACGCAGATGCGGCGCGGTAGGCGAGGGCAGTTGCAGGCGCCGGAACCAGCGGCGCAGGGCATTGCGCTGACGCGCTTCGTCGAGGGTACGCAGCATGGGAATATTCAGACAGTCGGGGCGGCCGGCGGTGGCCATGACCAGGTCCTCATCGGCACGGGCGTCCAGTAACTCGGCGGTCTCGGCGCACCAGCGGGCGGACCGCGCCAGGCTGCGCGTAGCCTCTGGCCAGCGGGCCTTGAGGTGAGGCAGGATTGCGTGGCGCAGATAGTTGCGGTCCAGATTTTGATCGGCGTTGCTGCTGTCTTCCACCCACGCCAAATCGTGATCTCTGGCATACGCCAGGATTTCGGTGCGGTCCGCGTCCAGCAGTGGGCGCAGCAGCCAGCCCCGCCCCAGCGGGGCATCCATTGGCATGGCCGCCAGGCCATGCGGTCCGGATCCGCGCAGCAGTTGCAGGAGCAAGGTCTCGGCCTGATCATCCCGGTGATGGGCGGTGAGCAGGGCATCCCGAGCGTCCAGCAGTTCCTCCAATGCCTGGTAACGGGCGCGGCGGGCGACGGCTTCGGGACTTTCTCCAGTCAATGGGCGAGCGTCCACCCTCAACTTGCTGAAGCTGACGTCCAGTTCCCGGCAGACCTGCTGGCAATGCATCGCCCACTGCCGGGAGTCAGGATGTAAGCTGTGATCCACATGAATCGCCGCCAGCAGCCGGCCATCCAGGGCATCGCGCTGGGTCGCCAGCAGGTGCAAAAGCACGTGCGAATCGACCCCGCCGCTGTAGGCCACGATCAGACGTTGGATAGGGGGGCGGGCGGCCAGCAGTTGCTGGAGGGAGGTGACGGCAAGACCCACCGTTTAGGCCCCGGTCAGGGGGAGCGATGGACTCATTCCTTGAAGGTCCCGTAGCTCATCAGGCGCCGATAACGGTGTGCCAGCAAGGCGTCCATGGGCAGTTTATCCAGTTCCGCCAGGGTCGCCAGCAAGGCGGCCTTGAGATTTTCCGCCATCCGAGGTATATCCCGGTGGGCGCCACCCAGGGGTTCCTCAACGATCGTGTCGATGAGTCGCAGTTTCTTCAGGCGGTCCGAGGTGATGCCCATGGCGTCGGCGGCCTCGGGAGCCTTGTCGGCGCTTTTCCAGAGAATGGATGCGCAACCTTCGGGAGAAATCACCGCATAGGTGCTGTACTTGAGCATCAATACCTGATCACCCACGCCGATGGCCAGGGCGCCGCCGGAGCCCCCTTCGCCGATCACGGTGCAGATGATCGGGGTGCGCAGTGGCACCATCTCGAACAGGTTGCGAGCGATGGCCTCGCTTTGGCCACGCTCTTCGGCGCCAATGCCGGGATAGGCGCCGGGGGTGTCGATGAAGGTGAACAGGGGCAGGCTGAAGCGCTCGGCCATCTTCATCAGACGCAGGGCCTTGCGATAACCTTCCGGGCGTGGCATGCCAAAATTGCGATAGAGCTTCTGCTTGGTGTCGCGGCCTTTCTGATGGCCGATGATCATCACCGGCCGCCCGTCCAGGCGCGCCGGCCCGCCGACGATGGCGTGATCATCGGCAAACAGGCGGTCGCCCTGCAATTCCTGGAAATCGGTGAAGATGCGTTCCACATAATCCAGGGTATAGGGACGGGTGGGATGGCGGGCAAGCTGGGCGATTTGCCAGGGTGTTAAAGCGGCAAAGATAGACGCTGTCAGCGACTTGCTCTTGGTTTCCAGGTGAGCCATCTCATCGCTGATGTCGAGTTCCGTGTCGTTGCAGAGCCGGCGCAGTTGTTCCAGCTTTTCCTCCAGTTCGGCGATGGGTTTTTCAAAGTCCAGAAAGTTTGCGTTCATGCCTACCAGCCTGTTTGTAGCTGCCACTGCGATTTGGCACAACGTTAACCGGGGTCGGTATCGGCGGCAAGGGGTTTTGGGAGATTAAGCAAAACTTGCCAATACTTACTGATACCCCCAGCTAAGGTTCTGGATTTGTGTGAGCACGCCATTTTCAAACCGCAGCAACTGCATGAATCGGTGCGGCCCAAAATTGTAGGTCCACTCTTCGACCTGGATGGGTATGTAGGCCTGATCGTAGCCCGGGTGACTGCGAAAGTACCGATCCGGCGTCCCGAGAATTTGATATTCGATCCGCTCCTCTATGGCAGCGGGATCACCGCATTTATTGTGCACTTCAAACTTGCGATCGCCCACTGAGACGAGCACATGGCCGCAGCGTAACGCATGCGCTGCGGTCGCACTCAAGGACAATACACAAAAAGACAACAGGCAACATAAAAGTAGTGTTGTTTTGTTCATGTCAGTCTTCCCTGCAAAATTATTTAACTATACAGAGAAAAACTTAAACCTGAGCTGAATGTGGCAGCTAAGAATGGACCCCCTCAGTGAGGCTCAAAATGCATTCTTGGAATAAAAGGGCTTAAATTGGGTATTTTCGATGCCCTAGCCGCAAGCGAATCGGCCAGCGAATAGGCAGCACAGTCTCTGAACCCCAGGCAAGCATCAAATCTCCCCGGATTACCTCAAGGGGATCGTGCCCTTCCTGCGCCCGATAACGCTGCGCGGCGGACCAGGTACCCAGATAACTCACCAGTTGTTCCAGTGTCCACTCGGCCCGCATCGCGAAAGAGGGCGGCGTCTGCTCCACGAAGGGGAACGGCAAGCCGCGGTAGCCTGCCTCGATCAGCCGGCGCTCAGGCGGCCAGAACGGCCCCACGATATCGGTATAAAAGTGCTCCAGCACGGCATCCACCGCCGGTGAGATCCGCGTCAAGCCATAGCACCAGACGGCCAGCCTTCCGCCAGGTCGCAGCACCCGATGTACTTCCGCATAAAAATGCTCTAGATCGAACCAGTGCAGTGCCTGGGCCACCGTAATCAAATCCACCGAGCCAGTAGCCAGCCCTGAGTCCTCGGCGGATGCGATGATATAAGTCACTTTCTCATGGGGTATCGCATTGGCAATTTGCTGTGCGCTGGCGTCGCTGGCGATGATTGCATCGAAGAATGGCGTCAGCGCCAGCGCCGCCTGTCCGTTACCGGTGCCGCAGTCCCAGGCTCGCTGGTGGTTTTCCACCAGTGAGGCCAGGTAGGCGAAGAGGCCATTAGGATAACGGGGGCGATAACGGCTATAGTCATTGGCGTGATGTGAGAAGTGGTCTTTGAAGCGCATGGCATCTTAACTCGAGACGTGACCGATGAAGCTTGAATTCTGGGGCGCCGCCCAGGAAGTTACCGGCGCATGTTTTCTGCTGCGGGCAAACGGCCGGCGGGTGCTGGTGGATTGCGGTCTGATTCAGGGCGAGCGCAGCGACGAGGCGCGCAACGCCGAGCCTTTTCCCTTCGAGCCTGAGCGCATCGATGCCGTGCTCCTGACCCATGCCCACCTGGATCACTCTGGGCGCCTGCCGTTGCTTATCCGGAGCGGCTTCAAAGGCACTATCTATACTCACAGCGCCACCTGCGAGTTGTGTGAGATTTTGCTGGAAGATGCCGGCTATATCAATGAGAGGGAGGCGGAGTGGGAGAACCGCAAGCGGGAACGCAAGGGTCTTAAGCTGCTCGAGCCTCTCTACACCCGCACCGATGCACGGCAGGTAAAAAGCCATTTCAAGCCACTGAAGTTTAACGAAATGACTGATATCCTCCCCGGCATCAGAGTGCGTTTGCAGGACGCCGGGCATATTCTTGGTTCGGCTATCGTGGAGGTGTGGCTGAACCAAGGCGAACAGCACTGCAAGCTGGTGTTCAGCGGTGACCTGGGCCACCGGGGCGCGCCCATCCTGTGCGATCCCGTGGCGGTTGCGGAGGCGGACCTGGTCGTCTTGGAGAGTACCTATGGCGACCGCCTGCATCGCGCTTGGGAAGCCACCTGGGAGGAGGTCAAACAAGTCCTGCAGGTAAGCCAGCATGGCGGAGGCAATATTCTGATTCCGGCTTTCTCGGTAGGGCGCGCCCAGGAGTTGCTGTATGTGTTCGCACGCAATTATGAGCCGTGGGGTTTGCGGCAATGGCATATTTTTCTGGACAGCCCGCTGGCCATCAAGGCTACCGGAATTTATCAGCGCCATCAGGAACTCTACGATGCCGAGGCGCGCCAGATCGGGCGTCGCCAAGGCGGGTTGTTGCAGTTACCCAATCTTAGCTTCACGGCCTCCACCGAGGAATCCATGGCGCTTAACCGCATTTGCTCCGGCGCCATCATCATCGCCGGCAGCGGGATGTGCACGGGCGGGCGGATCAAGCACCATCTCAAACATAACGCCTGGCGTGCCGACTGCCATATCATGATCGCGGGATTTCAAGCTCACGGTACCCTGGGCAGGCAACTGGTCGATGGCGCTCACTATATCCGTCTGTGGGGTGAGACCATTCGCGTCAAGGCCAAGGTGCATACCATCGGCGGCTTGTCCGCCCATGCCGATCAGGCCGGCCTGGTGGATTGGTACGGCCACTTTCGGGAACGCCCCAAGGTCGCGCTGGTTCACGGTGAGCCGCAAGCCATGGATAGTCTAGCGAAGCGCTTGACCAACGATTTCGGGGCCGAAGTCATCATCCCGGAGCGGGGACAGGTGTCGAGGCTTGCAGGGTTGCGATAGGCTGCGGGAGGTTGTCGCCTGGCTCGCCAAAATCGCTACACTTGGTGGGAGAAAATCCAGATCCAGGCATTGGCCTGGCGGATGTCTCGGTCGTGGCCTTATCACTTTGAAGGAGATCGCTAGTGATCTTTACGCTTGATGACCGCCGTGTCGAATTGCGCGGCAAGGAACATTATATTGCTCACAATGCCACGGTGATTGGCTCCATTATCCTGGAAGACCGCGCCAGCATCTGGTTCAACGCGGTGTTGCGCGGCGACAACGAGCCTATACTGGTAGGCGAGGGCTCCAACATTCAGGATGGCTCCATGCTGCACACGGATAAAGGCATTCTGCTGACCATCGGCAAGGGAGTTACCGTAGGCCACATGGTCGTGCTGCACGGTTGTACCATCGGTGACAACAGCCTGATCGGTATCAAATCGGTGATCCTCAACAACGCCAGGATCGGCAGCAACTGCCTCATTGGCGCCAACGCCTTGATTCCCGAAGGCAAGGTTATTCCTGATAACTCCCTGGTGATGGGCTCCCCCGGAAAGGTGGTCCGCGAGTTGACGGAACAGCAGATCGCGGGAATCCAGCGCTCGGCCGAACACTATGTGGAAAATATGCGCCGTTACTTGCGCTCGCTCAAGGTGGACGAACGCTCTGCTCCACCAGCCGGTAGCATTTGAAGGGATAGCGAAGGCCTATTACTTCACCCGCATCCCCGGTTCGGCCCCGGTATCGGGGCCGACAAGAAAAATGCCGCTGTCCCCGTTGGCCGCCAGCACCATGCCTTCCGATACGCCAAAGCGCATCTTGCGCGGAGCCAGATTGGCGACCATGACGGTGAGACGGCCTTCCAATTCCTCGGGGCGGTAGGCGGCTTTGATACCGGCAAAGACATTCCGCGTCTCGCCGCCCAGATCCAGGGTAAGCTGCACCAGCTTGTCGGCTCCTGCCACGGCTTGGGCCATGCTGATGCGCGCCACCCGCAGGTCCACTTTCATGAACTCGTCCATCGTAATCTCGGGGCCGACGGGGTTATCCACCCAGGGACCGGTAGGTGTTGGAGAGGAGGGCGCCAGGCTGTCCATGGAGGCGGCCACCATCGCGGCCACCTGGGTCGGTTCTACCCGTTGCATTAAGGGCTGAAAGCGGCCAATGGTGTGGTTCAGCAGGGGATGATGGAGGTCCTGCCAGGCCAGCGGCGGAATTTGCAGGAAGGCTTCGGTTTGTTCGGCGACAATCGGCAGCACCGGCTTCAGATAGATCATGAGGACCCGGAACAGGTTCAGGGCCATGCTGCACACGGCCTGGACGTCCTGATCGCCGCCCGCCTGCTTGGCGAGCACCCAGGGCTTTTTGTCATCGACGTATTGATTGGCTAGGTCGGCCAGGGCCATGATTTCCCGCATGGCGCGGCTGAATTCGCGCTGCTCGTAAGCTTCGGCGATAGACTCGCCGGCAACCACGAAATCCCCGTACAGGCCCGGTTCCGCCAGCGTGTCCGCCAGGCGGCCCGCGAAGCGTCTGGAGATAAAGCCGGCGCTGCGGCTGGCGATGTTGACCAGTTTGCCGACCAGGTCGCTGTTCACCCGCTGCTGAAAATCCTCCAGGTTGAGGTCCAGGTCGTCGATACGGTCGTTCAACTTGGTGGCAAAGTAATAGCGCAGGTACTCCGGGCGCAGGTGATCCAGATAAGTGCGGGCCTTGATGAAGGTGCCGCGCGACTTGGACATTTTCTGGCCGTCGATGGTGAGAAAACCGTGGCAGAACACCCCGGTGGGTTTGCGAAAGCCCGCCCCGTCCAACATGGCGGGCCAGAACAGGGTATGGAAATAGGCGATGTCCTTGCCGATGAAGTGATAGAGTTCGGCGTCGCTGTCCTGGCGCCAGAAGGCATCGAAATCCATTCCTTCGCGTTCGCAGTAGTTCTTGAAACTGGCCATGTAGCCGATGGGGGCGTCCAGCCAGACGTAAAAATACTTGCCGGGAACCTCGGGGATCTCGAAGCCCCAATAGGGCGCATCGCGGGAAATATCCCATTCCTGCAAGCCGTCCTTGAACCATTCGGCCAGTTTATTGGCCATCTGCTCCTGGACATGGCCGCTCTTGAGCCATCCCTCGAGCATGTTCTCGAAGTCAGTCAGCTTGAAGAAGTAATGCAGCGACTCCTTGGGCACGGGCGCGGCGCCGGACAGGGCCGAGCGGGGATTCTTCAAGTCCATCGGTGAGTAGGTGGCCCCGCACACTTCGCAACTGTCGCCATACTGATCGGGTGCTCCGCAGCGCGGGCATTCACCCTTGATGAAGCGATCCGGCAGGAACATGGCCACCGTCGGATCGTAGGCCTGGATGATAACCCGCTGGCTGATGTGGCCGGCATCCAGCAGGCGGCGGTAGATCAGCTCGGCGAAATGGCGGTTTTCCGGCGAATGGGTGGTGTAGTAATTATCGAAAGCCACCAAAAAGCCGGCAAAATCGGCGCGATGCTCGGCACCGATCCGCTCGATGAGTTGTTCTGGCGTGATGCCTTCCTGTTGGGCGCGCAGCATGATAGGGGTGCCGTGGGCGTCGTCGGCGCAGACGTAGATGCATTGCTGGCCGCGCAGCTTCTGAAAGCGCACCCAGGTATCGGTCTGAATGTATTCCACCAGATGGCCCAGATGGATCGGGCCGTTGGCATAGGGCAGGGCGCTGGTGACCAAGATTTTGCGGGTTTGCTTCGTCATAAACTTAAAATGATGGCCGCTAAAGTATTTTCGGTCCGCTACAGTAGCAATATTCCACTCTATTCGCCACACGGCGATGCGCAGGCTGAACCAGCATGTCGGCCAGCAGGCCGCCACAGCAGACCGCGACTCCGGGCTGTTCGAGCGCTATACCCTTGCCGATTCCTTAAATAGTATGGCAACCAGGTCAGGGACAAGCCGGTCCAACAGGTGTTGAAATCCCCAACGATAATCGCTAAGGCATGGTTTTTTTGGGGTATTTATCGCTTGCGATTCAGTTACAATAATCCATCAACCGCTCTAGCCGCCGGTCCGGCGGCGCTGCTTTCGGAGGCTTCCAAAGACCATGGCTGATATTACCCTGTCGCAGGTGGAAACGGCGATCCAAGCATACGTGGACCCCTATCTGGAGATGGATCTGGTCGCTGCCAAGGCGATCAAAAACATCCGTGTTACCGGTGACCGGGCAGAAGTGGATGTGGAGCTGGGTTTCCCCGCGCTGAGCTACCAGGCGCCGCTGGCCGCCGAACTCCAACGGCGTATTGAAGCCATTGAGGGGGTCGGCGCGGCTACCGTCAAAGTGGGTTTCAAAGTGGTCGCCCACGAGGTGCAAAAGGGCCTGAAACCGCTGCCCGGTGTCAAGAACATCATCGCCGTTGCCTCCGGCAAGGGCGGCGTGGGCAAGTCCACCACCGCCGTGAACCTGGCCCTGGCGCTACAGGCCGAAGGCGCCACGGTGGGCATTCTGGATGCGGATATCTACGGCCCCAGTCAACCGCGCATGCTGGGCGCGAATCAGAAGCCGGATACCCGGGACGGCAAGTCGCTGGAGCCGGTGGTGAGTCACGGCCTGCAATCCATGTCCATCGGCTATTTGATCGATGAAGAAACTCCGATGGTGTGGCGCGGCCCCATGGTAACCCAGGCATTAGAGCAATTGCTGCGGGATACCCGCTGGCGGGATCTGGATTACCTGATTATCGACTTGCCGCCCGGCACTGGCGACACCCAGCTCACGCTGTCCCAGAAAATCCCCGTGAGCGGCGCCATCATCGTCACCACGCCTCAGGACATCGCCCTGCTGGACGCGCGCAAGGGTTTGAAGATGTTCGAGAAGGTCTCCGTGCCGATACTGGGCATCGTGGAAAACATGAGCATCCACATTTGCAGCCAGTGCGGCCACGCGGAGCATATCTTCGGGGAGGGCGGTGGCCAGCGTATGGCCGAGCAATATAATGTGAATTTTCTGGGCGCGCTGCCGCTCGACATCCGCATCCGCGAA
>Ga0209253_10004365_pt1 | contig 12337 bp, 11 predicted proteins | sample FrelakmetBRP12BR_FD_187145 | JGI IMG/M metagenome (GOLD analysis project Ga0209253, IMG submission 187145) | Freshwater lake sediment microbial communities from the University of Notre Dame, USA, for methane emissions studies - BRP12 BR (SPAdes)... | ecosystem: Environmental > Aquatic >...
GATTAAATTAAGTAGGTCGTCGGAGATATCAGGCATTTTCTCCATTAAACGCAGGCGATCGTAGGCGCTTGGTGTATTTATTGGGATTTGATTACGTCGGCAATACTCACCTATGATTATCCCAACAGCTCGGCGAGCACACACCCTGGCCATACCTTCATTTCCCTCTGACCGGGCATTTTCTGCATGATTTATCTCTGTTTGGTATAGGAATTCCCATGCCTGTCCTTCAATCATGTCTGCATTTTACCCTGTTTAGACTATTGTTGGATATCCCATCGTGTGGTATCTTGCTTCTAAGTGTGAATTATGACTCGAGATTTGCGTAAATACGCTAAACAAACTAACCTGCGTCTATTGTTTGGCTTCTTCGGATTACTCCTGTTTGTTGGTATAGGATTAATTTATCTTTTTTACGGCCGCAATGCTGCTTTGATGGGATTGATTTGTATTGGCGCAGCGCTCATACCGGCGGTTTTGGTCTGGTTGGTCTTGTGGGTAATGGGGTTTATTGTGAAGAAAGCAAATGAATAACTGCCAATGGGAAATCTGGACTTAAATCGCCCAAGCCATTTGCTCGAGGTAAACAAGTTGGTAATCCAGGCGCGCATTCCTCTGGGAGAAGGTCCTTTTCCGGTTTTTGCGATGTTGCACGGCTGGACCGGCGATGAGAACTCGATGTGGATTTTTGCTTCTCGGTTGCCGGTAAATGCCATCCTGTTGTCGCCGCGTGGGCTCTTTAATAGTCCGTTGGGTGGCTATAGCTGGTATCCGAAGCTCGACAGAGCCTGGCCTTTTTTGAATGATTTTGATCCAGCCATTGCGGCTTTGACCGAAGTCTTATCTATTGGCCATTTCCCCAAAGGAGATTTTTCTCAGCTACGCATGCTTGGCTTCAGCCAGGGTGCCGCGCTGGTTTATAGTTTTGCCTTGAAGCAGGCTAAACCGCTTCGAGCTCTAGCTGGTTTATCAGGTTTTGTTCCAGAGGGGTCTGCAGGGTTGGAAGAAGCACAACCAATAAAGGATTTAGCAGTGTTTGTCGCACATGGCACTCGTGATAAACTCGTACCGATCGAGCGCGCTCGCCAGGGCGTCGAAGTTTTACGGCAAACCGGTGCAATCATTTCCTACTGCGAACACGAGGCTGGCCACAAGCTGAACGCCGACTGTTTTCGCAGTTTACAAATATTCTTCCAAATGAATTGAATAGTCCTGCCAAATTGAGGATAACCGGTTAGAATTCATCCTCCACCCGGCGCAGCCGCAGAACTAGCTGGACAACATCCCGTAATTCACCATCCGGCAGCATAAAATACTCTTCAAAGGTGCATAGAGGCTCGAACCCCACTTTTTGGAAAGCCTTGATCACCTCGACCATATCGTTGACGATTTGAACTTCTAGAAGGTGAATGTTGCGCTTCTTAGCGAGATCAATGATCGCCAGGATGAGACGACTGCCCAAACCGCGATGTTTTACTTCCTTGGAAATAAAGATCCGGATTTCCGCCCGATGGCGAGCGGGTCCTTCACCAAAATGTAAGGTGGCTATCCCCACAATCCGATCGCCGATCAGTGCGATAACCGGGAAAACCTTCGAGTAATCGACCTTTTCGGCCCAGGAAGCAATTAGCGCCGAGTCATTGATGTTGTGGCGCATATAGCGGCGCTCTTCTGGCAGGAGGGGCAAGAAGAAATCGAGTAAAGCCTGCCGGTCATCGGGCACCAGGGGGCGTAACAAAACACGCGCCCCGTCACGCAGCGTGAGTACTTGGCGGAATATTAGATCTTCTTTGATGACCATATAATTATCCCTTGGAAATATTCGAATGAAGTTATATTAGGCTTGGACCGCTGCTTACCAAACTCGTCATAATATTTTACTATTTTATTCGATTTTCGTCAGTTGATCAACTGGTCTAATAGATTCAATACCATTGTGGTGGCTTCAGGAACCGCGGCAGCGACAGGGGGGGAAATCTCTTCAGAGAATTCATAGATGATTTGCGATTCGACCGCGACAATCACTATTTTCTGGGGAAGTTGGACACCCATCGAATTTCCGACTTCTAGAGCAGTGGGTAAGGATACATCATGCGCCGAAGACAGGTGCCCGATATATTCAGCTGGGAGGTCCTCCATCTCGAAGTGTAATACGGTTCCCAACGGATTACACCCGGTGACGATTGAATCGATCAGAATCGCCTTCTGGCAACCTGCCAATCGTTCCATCAGGCTGAGTCCTCCTAACGAGAGACGATCCACTTCAACCCGGAAATTACTTTTCGCCTCCAGGTTTTTTTGTGCTCCAGCAAGCCTGGATTCTACCTCCTGGGCAATTACCCAGCCCACACCATCATCACCGAGTAGTGGATTCCCCAATCCAAAGATCATTATAAGTGGATGAGCAGAGCTATTCTGGTTGGAAAAGCTCTGCTCATCTCTTGGTTCAAATTCTGCCATCTTAGCAGAACTGCTTCAGTACCTCGATAGGATTGCCGTTTGAATCACGGATTGTCACTTGCAACGGCATTTGACCGGGCAACGAGTGGGTTGCGCAACCAAAGCAAGGATCGTAGAGTCGGAAGGCCATCTCAACCATATTCAGTAGACCTTCATTCACCACGGTGCCTTTCTTGATCAGGCTTTGAGCAGCCTTCTTGACCGACATGCTGATCGGGGCATAGTTGTTAGTGGTTCCGACGATCAGATTGACCTCAGTCAGAATACCACGCTCATCCGTTTTGTAGTGGTGAGTGAGAGTCCCGCGCGGTGCCTCGACGATGCCAACTCCCTCAGTGGGGGTCTGGGTCGGGACGGTGTGGAAGTTTGGCGAGGTTATCTCAGGATCGGTAGCCAGTTCAACAATGCGCTCAGCAGCGTAGAGTAGCTCGATCAGGCGCGCCCAGTGAGTCGTCAAACGCTGGTGAACAGGTTTGCCGCCTAGTGTCTTGTAGAACTTATCATATTCTTCCTGAGCGAGCGGGGTCGCCATGCCATCCGAAGCATTCAGGCGTGAGAGCGGAGTGGCAAAGTAGACGCCTGAATCCTTACCGTCTACAAAGCCCTTCCAACCGACTTTCTTCAGATAGGGGAACTTCAAGTATGTCCAGGGCTCTACATGTTCAGCGATCCAATCGGTATATTCGGATGGCGCATATTTGCCAATCCGGGTGCCTTCGGGATCGACGATGCTCACCTTCCCGTCGTAGAAGTTGACTTTGTTATTCTCGTCAACCATACCCATCGAGTAGGTGTGATGCGTGTAGATATCGCCGAGGATCAGGTCCAGGTAAGTCTTGTTGCCGAGAACCAAATCGTTGAACAACTTCAGCGAGAAATGAGCGAAATCGATGCCCCACTTACCGATCTCCTCGATCTCTTTGCGTTGTTCTTCGGTGATGCCTTTGGTCAGGCCGCCAGGAATGGATGTGCAGGGGTGCACCTTGCGACCGCCGATGATCTCCACAACGCGGTGACCATTCTTGCGCGCCTGGATCACCTTGCCGCCTATTTCCAGGCCGACCTTGTGGATCACACCCAGGATATTTCGTTCTGCAACCGGCGCATCCGGTCCCATAACGAAATCTGGGCCACCCAAGGCGTAAAAGTGGGTGGTGTGGTCAGTGAAATAGAAGCCAGAGTAGAGCAGTTCGCGCAATTTCTTGGCGGTCGGTGGTGGATCAACCTTGTAGACAGCATCAGCTGCCTTGGCAGCTGCCATATGATGAGCTTCAGGGCACACGCCACAGATCCGGTTCACCAGCAGAGGCATTTCCTCAACCGGTCGACCTACGCAGAACCGCTCAAAGCCTCGCAGCTCAGGGATCTGGAAGTAGGTATTGGCAACATCGCCCTCTTCATTCAGAAAGATCTCGATCTTGCCATGGCCTTCTAGGCGGGTGATAGGGTCAATGGTTATTCTTTGCATATTTTCATCCTCCCGAGCAGCGCTCTCATTTATCCCAAGCAGTCTTGCCAGACCGCAGGAGCGAGCCGGCCAGGCTGAAGCGATAGAACTGCCCAGCGGGGTCTGGGATGCCGTCTAAGATCCGATCGATCTCGTCAGGGTCGTTACTGTCGATCACTGAAGCAAACGCAGCGATCAGGCGTGAACCGTAATCCACGACGCCTTCTGCCGGTCCGTAACATCCGATGCATTGAGCGCCAGCCTGCGGACATAGAGCGCCGCAACCCTGACGGGTAGCAGGTCCATTACAGGGAATACCCTGTTCCAACAGGCAGAGTTTATCATCGATCTGGCTCATCAGCTGGATACGCTTGAATTCTTTGATCGTCTTCACATTGCGAGTGCGTGGACAGTCATCACAGACTGTAGAAATCCCGGCACCAATTGTCGCACCTTTCGGTGGTAATGTCGCTTCACCGTGTAGTACTTGAATGACCAGGTCAATCACTGCCGCGATCTGGTGCGATTCCGGCGGGCAACCCGGCATGTAGTAATCTACATCCACAACCTGGTCCAGCGTCTTTAAGATAGGGTTCATCTCCGGGATGTGAATAACGCCTTCCGGCATTTCAAAGTTCGGAACTGGTCGGATGTGGTCTGGGTTGACCGTTGAAACACTGTCAAAGGCAGCCTTGAAAATGTCATCCAGGTTAGAGAAATTCGCCAGACCGGGGATGCAGCCCTCGCAGGCGCAGGATCCGAAAGCGACCAGGATTTGTGATTTCCGTCGCAGCAGGTGAGCAATTTCCTCGTTCTCTTTGTTGCGCATGCCGCCGTTGAACAGCGTCAACAGGATCGACTTATCGGGCATTGCCTCGACGTCTTTATATTTGGCATCCATCGCCACAGGCCAAAAAACTACTTCGAAATTGGCGTCGACATCCAGGATTTTCTCGCCAATGTTCAACACCGCGATTTCGCACCCACCGCAGGAGGCCGCCCAGTACATCGCGAATTTCGGTTTGGCATTCGTGCTCATGCTTTTACCTCCTCAGGCTTGGATTCCAGCGCGACTAGATGTCCATTTCCGGACTTCAACGTAGGCCAGTGTAGCGGGCCAAGTTCACGTACTTCTTCGACCATTTTGGTGATCTCATCTGCCAGACGCACACCTTCTGCCGCACTGGCCCAGACCAATTTCATCCGGCCGGGTTCGATGCCCATCTGGGCAAGCGTGCGGCGCAGCAACAGGTAGCGGCGCAGGGCTTTGTAATTCTGTTCGAGATAGTGACATTCGCCTGGGTGACAGCCAGTGATCATAACGCCATCTGCGCCATTTGCGAAAGCTTTCATCACAAAAGCGGGATCTAAGCGTCCGGAGCACATCATGCGGATCAGGCGGATGTTGGGTGGATATTTTACACGTGCGGTGCCGGCCAGATCGGCGGCGCGGTAGCTGCACCAGTTGCAGGTGAAGCCAATGATGACGGGTTCAAAATTTTCAGCCATTGTCTCCTCCTGTCCTCTATCCTTGCGCAGCCACGGCTACGTGCTCGAAGTTGACCATCAGCAAGCCTTCGATCTGAGCAAAAATTTGCTCATTGCTAAAGACTGTGCCGCTGATTGCCCCAGCCGGGCAGGCTGCGACACAGGTGCCGCACCCCTGGCAGAGCGCCGGGTTGACTTCGCTGACCATGCGGTCTTCGTGGAAGAGGATCGCGTTATAGGGACACAAGTTGTTGCAGATACGGCATCCTGAGCAAGTGTCCTGGTTGATCGAGGCGCGTACTGGTTCTAGCGCGATCTCTTTTTGTTGGATACGACCCAAGACGCGGGCAGCTGCCGCGGCGCCTTGTGCTACGGAGGCTGGTATGTCTTTCGGTCCCTGGACACAACCGACGATGAAGATGCCTTCGGTCATTGTAGCGACCGGGTCGAGTTTGGGGTGTCTTTCGATGAACCAGCCATTGGCGCTGCAGGAGATGCCAAACAGGTGGGCAACCTCCTTCGAGTCATAGCGAGGTTCCAGACCAGCCGAGAGGATGACCATATCCACCGGGATGCGGCGCTGTTTTCCGACCAGTGTATCTTCCACCTGGACGATCAGTTTGCCTTCTTCGCCGGGGAGCCGGGCAGCATCCGTAACTTCGGCAACCTTGCCGCGTACAAACAGGGTACCCTCTTCCAGGATGCGTTGGTAGAACTCGTCGTAATCCTTGTAGGCTGTGCGCATATCAATATAGAACTGGTAGACAGTCGCGCCAGTGCGTTCTTTGACCAGGTGAGCGAACTTCAGGGACTGCATGCAGCAGATCGCTGAACAGTAGTTGTTGTAATTGCGATCCCGGCTGCCGACACAGTGGACGATACCTACCGTCTTCGGCACCGTCATGCCATCGCGCAGGACGATATTTCCATTGGTCGGGCCGGCGGCATTAGTCAACCGTTCGAATTCCAGGTTGGTGTATACATTTGCTAGCCTGCCATAACCATACTGGGAGATCCTGCGTGCGTCGAACAGATCATAACCGGTAGCAAGGATGATATTGCCTACCTGGACGGTAATGATCTCATCTTCCTGGGTGAAATCAATGGCGTTAGTCGGGCAGAATTTCTCGCAAGCTTTACAGGTACCCTTTTGGAAATAGGTGCAGTTCACCTTGTCGATTACCGGGTATTTTGGAACTGCCTGTGGGAAGGGAGTGTAGACAGCCTTACGGTAGCCTAAACCGGCTTCATAGACATCATCGATCACTTTCTTAGGGCATTTTTCCTGGCAGATTCCACAACCCGTGCAATCTTTTTCGATTACGCAGCGGGCTTTTTTCCGGATCGTGACAGTGAAATTACCCACATAACCATCAACCTTTTCCACTTCGCTGTAGCTATACAGCTTGACATTCGGGTGGTTACCAGCAGTAACCATCTTGGGAGTCAAAATGCAGGCGGAGCAGTCCAGGGTTGGGAAGGTCTTGTCGAACTGAGCCATATGCCCGCCGATGGATGGTTCTCGCTCGACCAGGTAAACCGGAAAACCGGCATCGGCGATCTCAAGAGTAGCCTGGATGCCAGCGATCCCACCGCCGACCACCAGAGTAGCCGGGTGGATCGGCACGTGCAATGGCTCCAGGGGTTCATTGTGAATAACCCGCTCCACACCGCCCGAGACGATTGCTTTGGCCTTTTCGGTGGCAGCGACTTTGTCGGTGTGAACCCAGGAGTCCTGCTCGCGGATCGAAACCAGCTCACACAGGTAGGGGTTCAGATCGGCTTGCTTGCAGGCTGTCCGGAAGGTGTTTTCGTGCAGGTGTGGGGAACAGGCTGCCACGACTACGCGGGTTAGCCCCATTTCCTGGATATCTTTCTGGATCAGCTCTTGTCCCAGGCTAGAGCACATGAACTTGTAGTCGCGGGAGATGACTACGCCGGACTCTTTCAGCTGCTCACCAGCAAATGTTGCCACATCCGCGACATCGACTATACCAGCAATGTTGGTGCCGCAGTGGCACACATATACACCGATGCGTTCTTTGGGTTTCTTTTCTGGTTCCGTGGTCATGAGGCTACCTCCTCGTCACCCGGCATCTTCGGCATGGGAAGGCCGGTGGTTTTCTTGCGCTTGGGTGCTTGGGTTTCTTCAGCGGCGGGTACTTCAATCCCAATGCGGCTCATTGCCTTGCTGGCATCGACTAGTTCGGCGCCAAATCCCAGTTTCTTGGGATCCATGCCAAAAGCAATGCCCATCAATTGCGTGAAGAACAGGATGGGCATGTGGTAGTTAGTATGAAAGAAGTGGTTCGTTTCCCCTTGGAAAGCATCCAGGTTCATCTGGCACATTGGGCAGACCGTGACCATTACGTCCGCTTTGTATTGATCGGCTGATGATACCAGTTGGCGGATCAGCTCAAAGGCAGTCCCCGGGCTGATCTGGGTCATATGACCGCCGCAGCAGTGTGTGTTAAGCGGGAAATCGATCACTTCGGCGCCAAGGGCTTTAAGCAAGCGGGTTAGCTCAGTCGGGTATTCGTGGTCTGACCACTGCTTCTCGTAATCGGGTCTGGCTAACATACAACCCAAATACGGAGCAACGCGCAATCCCTTTAAGGGTTTGACTACCAATTTCTGGATTTCTTCAATTCCAACATCGTTGATGATGACATCCAGAAGATGGTGAACTTCGAGCGAACCGGGCTTGTAATTTAGACCGCCAGCAGCCAATGCTTCATTCACTTTTTCGCCTAGTTCCGGTCTTTCCGCCATATAATGGTTGGCTTTAGCAAGGTTCAGGAAGCAAGCGCTGCACGAAGCTACTACTTTATGAGTGCCGTTTGCCTGCTTTGATGCCAGGGCGAGATTGCGACTGATTAATGAATATGCTGGCAGCAGGTCGATGCTGAGGTATTCAGTCGCACCACAGCAATTCCAATCCTTGATCTCTTCCAGTTCAAAGCCAAGCTTTTTGTAGATCGCCTTGAGCGATTCATCATAAGCGCGGGCACCGGATTCCATGGAACAACCTGGGTAAAAGAGGTATTTATTCATTAATCCACCTCCAGTTCTTTGGCGCGGGTGAGGATCGCCTTAAGTTGATCCATGCCTTGAATACGTTTTGGAGGGGTGATCCCCATCCGTCTCTTGCTGAGCATACCCAGTCCCATAGGCGCCATGCTAGGCAAGCGCATCGGGAAATGCATTAGATAATGACGGGTCGCCAGGCCCAGTTCGAAACTCCGTCCATAGTTCTCTACCATTCCAATGAAAGATTGGGAGAAATCTGGCGCAGTGGAGTCTTTATAACGCTTCTCTTTGATTGCCATGCCCTTCAGAGCATACATTATATCGGTGATGAGCACATTTTGAGGGCAGCGAGAAGTGCAGTAGTAACAGGATACACACATCCAGGGTGTGTTGCTGCTTAGGACCTCATCGCGCATCCCGGCGCGGATCATGGCAAACAGGGTTCGTGGAGTATGATCCATATCAGCAGCAGGCGGGCATGAACCACCACAGGTTCCACATTGGATACACATGTCTAACCTGGATACGCCGGCTGTTTTCTCGCTTACTTCTTCAAGAAAGTTGGAATTGGATTTATTGTTTTGAGGGGGGTGATTTTGAGCAGTCAAGAGCTACCTCCTACAGGGAAAATATGTTTATTAATTGAATGCCTCTAACCCTGTCTAGAGGGCGACGAAAGAGTAACTGACAATGTGTATTTATTAGAGGTACCTCCTTGAAAATAAGATAGACTTGCTAAACTAAAAATGTGTAGACAGACAGAAATATCGACAATAAAAATTGCCTTTTCTAGTATCGTGGATTAGGCAAAACTAGTACAGTAACAAATGGCACGCATGTTTTATGACAATCGTAACTAGCTGATAATTATCAAAAACCAAGTGAAAAAGTTCACTTGCCAATCTACTACAATAATAAACTCGCGGTAAAATAGGCTTTGCTTAAGCTCAAAATCTCAATCAGGAGAACAGCATGGTCGAAAATACAGACTTTACCGCCCGGGCGATCAATACAATCCGGTTTTTATCTGCTGATGGTGTCCAAAACGCTAAATCGGGACATCCCGGATTGCCCATGGGAGCTGCAGCGATGGCTTACACACTGTGGACCCGGCATCTTCGTTTCAATCCCCAAAATCCTAAATGGGCGAACCGCGACCGATTCATCCTCTCCGGTGGGCATGGCTCGATGCTGCTATATAGTCTGTTATTTTTGAATGGTTACGATATCAGTCTGGATGATTTAAAGTGCTTCCGCCAATGGAAGAGTAAGACACCCGGTCATCCTGAGTATGGCGTTACTCCTGGTGTGGAAGTGACCACCGGTCCTCTCGGACAGGGATTTGTGAATGGGGTAGGGATGGCGATTACCGAAGCCCATCTGGCAGCTTTATTTAATCAACCCGGCAACAAACTGATTGACCACTTTATTTATGCCATCGTTACCGATGGAGATTTAATGGAAGGTATTACCTCTGAAGCGGCTTCGTTGGCAGGTCATCTAGGTTTGGGTAAGTTAGTATATTTGTATGATGATAACCATATCTCGATCGATGGCAATACAGAAATTGCATTCACCGAAGACCGGATGGCGCGCTTCGCCGCTTATAACTGGCACGTTCAATCCGTAGCGGATGGCAATGACGTGGAAGCTATCGATGTGGCTATTCAAAAAGCGAAAAAAGACCCACGTCCCTCGATAATCGCGCTCCGGACCCATATCGGCTTTGGACTTCCGACTCGTCAAGATACTGAAAAAGCTCATGGCGAGCCGCCGGGTGAAGAAGAGCTGGATGGTGCAAAGAGGAAGCTGGGCTGGCCAATTGAGCCGCGTTTCTATGTGCCCGAGGATGTGCTGGCTTTCTTTCGGGAGGCCGTCCCACGCGGTGTGAAAGCTGAGGTTGAATGGGATGAGCAGTTCGATAAATACCGCCGAGAATTCCCGATGGAGGCGGAAGAGCTGACTCGTCGTTTAGGTGGTGATCTTCCTGTTGGTTGGGGGGATGGATTACCGGTTTTTGATGCGGACCCGAAGGGGATGGCTTCTCGAGCAGCTTCCGGAAAAGTGCTCAATGTGCTAGCTGGTCGCTTGCCCGAGCTGATGGGTGGTTCGGCAGACCTGGCGCCTTCGAATCTTACCTGGATCAACGGCAGCCTGGCTTTCCAAAAGGATAGTCCTCAAGGGCGCAATTTCCATTTTGGAGTGCGCGAACACGCTATGGGCGGTATTGTCAATGGGATGGCTGTGAGTGGGGGGGTAATCCCGTATGGTGGCACCTTTCTGGTTTTTTCGGACTACATGCGACCAGCTATCCGGCTCTCAGCATTATCGCACTATCCCAGCATTTGGGTCTACACCCACGATAGCATCGGCCTGGGTGAGGACGGTCCGACACACCAGCCAGTCGAACACCTGGCTGCATTGCGCGCAATCCCGAACCTGGTCACTATCCGCCCGGCGGATGCAAACGAGGTGCGCGAAGCATGGAAGGTAGCCATCGCACGTCGGGATGGCCCGACTGCCTTGGTCTTCTCTCGCCAGGCAATGCCGACGCTAGACCGGAAGGTCTATGGTCCAGCAGAAGGACTGCAACGTGGAGCGTATGTGCTAGCTGACCTAGGGAATGTAAAACCTGAGCTGATCTTGATGGCCAGTGGCTCCGAAGTCGGCTTGATCGTAGAGGCTGGCGCCAGGTTGGCGAAGACTGGGATCAGCGTACGCCTGGTTTCATTCCCCTGTTGGGAGTTATTCGAAGCTCAGGGGAATTTCTATCAAGACTCGGTCTTGCCTCCAAAGGTCTTTAAACGGCTCTCGGTGGAAGCCGGTATTTCGCAAGGTTGGGAGCGTTGGGTCGGCGAGAAAGGTACGAGTATTTCGATCGATAAATTTGGAGCTTCGGCGCCCTATAAAACCATCTACGAGGAATATGGCTTAACCAGCGAAGCGATCATTGCCAGGGCACATTATCTGCTGAATACGTAACACTTTTCACAAATAAACTATATGGATGAGGCGATGTGAAGATGGAAACGACCACACTTTGCCTTTTCGATGGAAATTAACCACCTTACATCGTCTCCGGCGGTCAAATATTTAATCTAAATAACAAGAAGGCATCAGAATGTCTTAACCCACCCGATAGAATTTCTTAACTTGCTTTCGTGTATACTAGATGTGTATGTTCATCCAAATAATCCTCCGCAAAAATCGGGTTGTTTAAGGTCTCGAATTGGAGATGTTGTCATCCATGGATGCTGATCCGATAATCGTGAACAGTGAACAACCTGACCTGATTGAGCGCAACCCCAATAATCCCAATAAAACCGAAGGATTACCAGTGGTCTGGGAGGCTTTAGATTCACTGACTTCTTCGGAACTGATGAATCGTATTAGCGGTTTGAAACGGTTAATCAGACTGGGTGCAGACCGCCAGTACCCCTTGGTTATCTATGTGCTTGTAACCAGGATAACCGAGCCGGATATTGAGCTCCGCACCCAGATTGTGCAATTGCTGGGGAGTATCCCGGATCTCGACGTGCACAGTCCCAAGAAAGCAGTCTCATCCTTAGAAGCGGTAAAGAAAGCCCTTATCACCGCTCTAGCGGGTATGCGCACTCGGCAAATCTTCGCATTATTGCAAGTAAGTGAATTCGATAAAACTGCCGAAGAAGCTGTATCTACCCTTTTGAGCTACTGTTCATTTGCAGGTGGGCATCTTGCTCGAATCTTGAGCAACCGAGCTGCTCCGTTATCGATCCGGCGGCAGGCAGCCCATTTCATCGGATGTATAGGTTATTTAGATGCTTTACCTGCTCTTGAGCGGCTGGCGTCTCGTTTGGAAAGCCGAAGAGATGACGAAGATGCGGGAATCTTGCTTGGCTTACAAGAAACGATAAGACTGCTATACACCCC
>Ga0209253_10004366_pt1 | contig 12333 bp, 14 predicted proteins | sample FrelakmetBRP12BR_FD_187145 | JGI IMG/M metagenome (GOLD analysis project Ga0209253, IMG submission 187145) | Freshwater lake sediment microbial communities from the University of Notre Dame, USA, for methane emissions studies - BRP12 BR (SPAdes)... | ecosystem: Environmental > Aquatic >...
GCGCTTGCGCTTGAGCTTCTCGAGCAGCGTGGTCCGGTTCAGATGCAGCAGCCGCGCCGCCTCTTTCTTGTTGCCGCGGCTGATGTCCAGCGCGCGTGCGATGATGCGGTCCTCGATCGACTCCATCTCGCGGTAGAAATCGATGCCTTGTGCGCCGAACTCCCAGGGCGGCTCGACCCAGCCGCTCCCGGTCTCCGAGCGACCCGTCCCGTGCAGCCTCGGTGGCAGGTGCTCGGCCCGGATCACCCCGTCCGGGTTCCCGAGCACGACGAGTTGCTCGAGCAGGTTCCTGAGCTCGCGCACATTGCCCGGCCAGTGATAGGCGGTGAGAATCGCGAGGGCCTCCTCGGTAACGCGGAAGCGCGGCAGGCCCTTGGCGCTGTGCAGCTGCGAGAGGAACCATTCGACCATCAGCGGGATGTCCTCGCGCCGCTCGCGCAGCGCCGGCATCTCGATCGGCACCACCCGCAAGCGATAGTACAGGTCCTCGCGGAAACCCCGCTCGGCGACCGCCTCCTCGAGGTTGCGGTTGGTGGCGGCGATGATCCGCACGTCGACCGACTGCGTCGTGACCCCGCCCACCGGCTCGAACATGCCGTTCTCGAGCACCCGCAGCAGCTTCACCTGCAGCTTCGGGCTCATGTCCCCCACCTCGTCGAGGAAGATCGTGCCGCCGTCCGCGAGCCTGAAGCGCCCAACCCGCGAGCACACGGCGCCGGTGAAGGCTCCCCGCTCGTGTCCGAACATCTCGCTCTCGAGGAGGTCCTCGGGGATCGCACCGCAGTGCACGGGAACCATCCGCTGGGCGCGGCGCCTGCTGAGCGCGTGGATGGCCTGGGCGACGAGCTCCTTACCGGTACCGCTCTCCCCCGTGATCAGCACCGTCACCGAGGTCGCGGCCACGCGCCTTAACACTTCGAAGACGGCCTGCATGCGGGGGTGACGCCCCACGATTCCTGCGAACCCGAACGGGGATTCCTCCGCCCGCGTCTCCACCTCCACCCCCACCGGAGCGCACTGATCCGCAGCTTTGCCGGTCGCAGGAAGCCCGCCCCCGTTCAGGAAACCCGCATCCAGACCGTTCATCGCGCCTCCCCCCGAACACCCGCTAACGCGCGGCGTCAGGACTATTCTCGCTGCAGTTCAGCGCGCGCCGAAATGGCGCAGTGGTCGACAGCAGCAAGGGGAGTGCCAGAAAGTTGAACCTCCGTGTTCCAGCGAGAGAATCTCGCAAAGCACTAGATTCGACAGGAGAAAGCGGACAAGCCCGCCCTCCCTGAACGGGCCGTGGTTGCGCGTCTGCTGTACATGTTTGTAACGGAGTGACGAAATTTCGACGGTGCGGAGCGGGTGAGTCAGGGCGCCGGCGCACCGCCGCCTGGCCTGCAGATGACGCGGTGTGCTACGCCGAGGCGACCGTCTTCCAGAACCAGCTGCCGTGCCTCGCGGCTGTGCAGGTCGACGACGATCGGCGCCATCAGGTTGACAGTCATGGAGAGGGGGTCCGACGGGATGGTGACGATCACGAAGACGCCGATGTCGGCCGGGTCGGTCGAGAGCAGCCGCGCCGCCAGCTCGAGTGGTGGATGGTAGTCGCGCACCAGGTCGGCCGGCTCGGCGACGGCAAAGGCGAGATCGGGATCGTCCAGGCACAGCATCCACTTGAACGGAGAGCCCGGCCGGTGCTCGAGGACGACGAAGCGACGCACCCCGGGGAAGCCGATCAAGCCGTGGCTGAAGTGCAGGACCTGGTCCGACAGCACATCGATCGTCCCGAAGCGGCGGGAGGAGATGCGCAGCGAGCCAGCACTCGCCGGGCCGCGGCTCTCACCGGCGTGCTCAGCCGCGCTTGTCAACTGCGTACTCCTGCCAGGCCTGCGCGGCACCCGTGAGGCTCTCCGGGTCGGGGAGCCTCGCGCTGCGGTTCTGCGTCTCGATCGCGCGGTAGATCTCCTCGCGGAAGATGCGTATCTCCGCAGGCGCTGCGAGGCCGAGGCGCACCTGCCCTCCCCGTACCTCCAGGACCTGGACCGTCACGTCGTCACCGATCCGAATGCGTTCGCCGATCCTGCGCGTCAACACCAGCATGGTGCCCTCCCTGGCACGCTCGGCCCGAATGCGTCGCCGTCATGGCCGCACGTAATCGAGAATCGTCGTCTCCAAGAGCGTGCGCCCCGCCGCCAGCGTGGCGTTCAGCACGTTGTCGAGCTGGACGAGCTCGACGATCGACTCGGTGAGATCGGCATCCTCGATGTCCGCGAGCAGCCTGCGCGAGGCGTCGAGGGCACTGCCGATCTCCCGGTCGCGGTCGTTCAGGCGCGCCAGCCGACCGCCGACGCTCGCGCGCTCCTGGACGATCGTGTCCGACGCGGCCCGCAGCGCATCGATGCTCGCGAAGGGATCGCTGCCGGCCGCAAGCGTCTGGCGGAGGTCGTCGAGCGCAACGACAGCCGCACCGAAGACCTGGTTGCCCGGCGTCGTGAGACGAACCGTCTCATCGGTCGCAACCCGGATCGAGAAGGGCTGCGCTGGCCCGGTGTAGGCCGTACTCGGGTCGAAGCCGGGATCGTCGAAGGCCGCGAACGGTGCCGTCCCGGTGGCGAGGCCACCGAAGAGATAGCGACCGGCGATCGGGGTGTTGGCGAGCGCCAGGAGCCCGCGCTCGAGCTCGGCAACCTCCTCGGCGGCGGACTGACGGTTCGCCGTCGAGCTCAAGCCGCCGGCGAGCTGGGTCGCGATCTCACGCGCCCGGACGAGGATCGCGCTCACCTGGTCGAGCGCGCCATCCTGGGCGCCGAGGACGGCCCGGCCGAGCCCCGCGCCCTCGCGCAACGCCTGCAGCTGCCTCGCCTCGCCGCGCAGGCGAGTTGCACGCGCTGCGCCGACCGGGTCGTCGCTGGGAGCCCGAAGCTTCTTCTGCGAGCTCACGATGTCCTGCAGGTCCACGCGCTCGCGCTGCAGGCGCGCCACCTGGCGCTGGAACTCCCGGATCAGAACGCCTTCGGTCACGCGCGTGTACATCAGCCCACCAGCCCGAGCAGATCGTCGAGCAGCCGATTGCTCACGGAGATCAGCTGCGCCGAGGCCTGGAATCCCCGCTGGAAGCGGATGAGATCGACGAACTCCTCCTCCAGGCTCACGCCGGAGATGGCGTCCCGCTGCGCCGCGAGCGCCTCGGCGGCCATCTCCTCGATCGTCGCCGTCTCGTCCGCGTCGCGGGCGTGCTCACCGACTCGCGATTGCAGGGCTCCGAAGAACTCGTCGAACGTCGCACCCCCGAGTGGCGCCAGGCTCGCCGAGGCCAGTCCGGCGAGCGCGAGGGCGTTGGTGTTGTCGCTCGGATCCCCTCCCTGCGCGGCAGCGATCCCGCGCGGATCTGCCAGGCTCACCGTGAGGTCGGCCGCACCGGCCCCGGTGAAGAACGCGGCCCCGACCAGTCCGTCGAGATCACGGCCGGCGGGATCGGTCTGTATCCCGTTCACCGCGTCGCGCAGCGTCAGCGCGAGCTGGTCGAGCTGCGTCGCGACCTCGGGGAGCGTCTCGTCACGCAGGGCGAGCAGCGCGCCGATCGCCCCTCCCACGTCGCCGCTCAGCGCGACCACGCCCCCGCCGCCGCGGAGTCCGACCTTGCTGAGCGCGCTCCCGTCCAGACCCACCACCGAGGTGTCGGGCTCGGTCGCGAGCGTCGCTGCGTCCGGGCCGAGCACCAGCGCCCGCCCGGATGCAGCGAACACGTTCACCGAGCCGTCCTCCTGCTCGACGACGCGGACCTCGAGCGCAGCCGCCAGCTGACCGAGCGCCTCGCGGCGCGCGTCGCGCTGGTCGTTGCCCGCGAGGCCCCCTCGTCCCGCGGCAACGATCTCGCGGTTCAGGAGCGCGATCGTCTGCAAGACCCCGTTCGCGTCGCGCGCTGCGGCATCGATCCGGGTATCGATCTCGCGCTGCAGGATCGCCACACCGCCCGCAGTCGTGCGCAGCTGTGCCGCCAGCTGCTCGCCGCGGCTGAGGAGCTCCGTCCGGACCGCGATGTCTTGCGGGCTCGTCGCCAGCGCATTGGCGCTGGCGAAGAAGCGCTGCAGCGCGTCAGCGAGACCCGTGTCCCCGACCGGGACTAGGCCCTGCAGGCGATCGAGGAGGTCGCGGCCGCTGGTCGCCCCAGAGAGCGTCGAGGTGCTAGCGAGGCGCCGCAGCTCGAGCAACGCGTCGACCGACTGGCTCACACCCCGGACGACGCTGCCGGTACCGTAGCCGGAGGGATCGGTATGCCCCGCCGTGATCTCCGCGCGCTGGCGGCTGTAGCCGGGGGTATTGACGTTCGCGATGTTGTGCCCGGCGACCCGCAGGGCACGTTCGTGGGCGACGAGACCCTGGCGTCCGATGACGAGGGGAGCGAAGAAGGCCATCGGCTACGCGCTCCAGCCGCCGTGCGCGCGCGCCCTCGGCACGGTCAAGGCCGCGTGGGCGTCGTAGCGGCTCTCCGGACGCTCCCGGCGCGCCACGGCGAGGAGATCGTCAACCTGCGCCAGGACCGCCCGAATGACACCCTCGTTCACGCGCTGGGATCGCCGCACGAGACCCGCGTACTGCCGGATCTCGTGGATGAGGGCGATGAGCCCTGCATCGCCCTGGGCGAGGGTCAAGAGCTCGCCCGCGGCCGCACGCACGTGCTGGCGCCGCTCCTCGGCCACCCGTTGCCACTCGGCCTGTACCGTCTCGCGCTCGCGCAGGCAGGCCAGCAGCGCCTGCACGTCGCAGCAGGCCGCGGCCGCGCGCTCGGCCTCGAGAATCGGGAGCAGCCGCAGGCAGCAATCGCGCTCGGCCTGGAGGAGCTCTCGCACGGTGGACTCGGGCGTCTCCGCCACTCTCACCTCAGGCCAGGAGATCGGCCGCCAAGTCGGCGAGCAGGCGCTCGGCGACCGCCCGCGGATCGGGACGATAACCGGCCGCGATCCGGCTCTGCAGCGCCGCCACCTTCTCCGTCGCGATGCCGCCCACGTCCCCGATCTCGCTCCGCAGCCGCTGGCGAAGTCGCGCCGCCTCCGAGAGCTCGACGCGGTCTCCCCTGCTCGCCGAGCGGCCGCCGCGGACCGACTCCGGCCCTCCGACCTGACCGATCTCGCCTCCGTCCGCGACGCCCGTGGGCGGTCTGTGTGTGATCCTCATGCCATGCTCTCCCGCGCGCTGCTCTCGCGCTCTCGCAGGGGATATCGACCCGGGGACAGCGAAACTTTAGTGCCCGGACGGCACGGCGATGACACTCAGGTCCTCCCGGCCCGTGCAGCGAGCGTTGCGCGGCGTCCGTCGTGCTCCGGATCGAGCTCCAGGAGTTCCGCAGGATCAACCACTTGACCGTCGCGGCTGACCGCGAAGTGGAGGTGGGGACCGGTGCTGCGGCCGCTCGACCCCACCGTCGCCACGACGTCAGCCGCCGTCACGCGATCGCCGGCCTGCACCAGGATCCGCTCGGCATGCGCGTAGGTCGTGACCAGACCGCCCGTGTGGCGGATCTGCACCACCCGGCCTCCCTCGTCCCGCCATCCGCTGAAGACGACCTCGCCGTCGGCCGCCGCGCGGATGGGGGTACCGCGCTCGACCGCGACGTCCAGGCCGCCGTGAAACCGCGACTCGCCCGTCAGCGGATCCCGCCGCACGCCGAAGACCGAGCTCACGCGTCCCTCGACCGGCGCCACGAGCGGGCGTCCCTCGCCGGTCCGCGACGGCCCGACCACCGCCACGACCGGGGCACCGCCGCTGGCGGCGCGGGCGGCGCGCGTCGCCCGCGCGGACTCGGATGCGAGCGCGTGCACGAGCGTCTCTGCGGCCGTCTCGCGCACCGGCACGCCGTTCGCCCCCTGGCCCGCACTTCTCGCCCCGAGCCGGGGCCCAGTGCCGAGGCGTGCGTCAACCTGACGTGCGATGGCACGCGCGATGCCGAGATCGGCCCTGGCGGCGAGGCTCTTGGCGAGCTCCTGGTCGAAGGCCCCGTCCAGGACCCGGCGCTCTGGCGAGGTCCCGAAGAGGCCTCCGTCGGGGACCGTCCGGCGCATCGCCCCTATCACCTGCGCCAGCAGCAGCGCCTCGAACTCCTTCGCGACCTCGAGCGCTGGCTTGCCTGCGAGCCGGCGCCGTTCGTCGAGGCCGCGTGGGGCCTCGAGCGGCAAGGAGAAGCCGATCGCCGCGAGCGGTGCGGCCGTCATCTGAGCGCTCCGCGGTGCCGGTCGCGCAGCATCAGATGATCTCCAGCTCCGCGTCGAGCGCCCCTGCCGACTTGATCCCTTGCAGGACCGCGATCAGATCCTGCGGCGTCACGCCCAGGGCATTGAGCGCGCGCACGAGCTCGCCGAGATTGACACCGGGGCGCAGGAGCGACACCCGCTGCGCTTCGCCCTCCTGGATCGACACGGTGCTGTCCGGGACGACGACGGTCTGGCCCTCCGAGAAGGGCGCCGGTTGCGAGACGCCGAGGTCGACCTTGACCGTGACCTGCAGGCTGCCGTGCGCGATGGCAACGGGCGCGATGCGCACGTCCTCTCCCATGATGACGGTGCCGGTGCGCTCGTTCACGATCACGCGCGCCTTGCGATCGGGCGTGACGTTCAGGGTCTCGATGCTCGCCAGCAGGCTCATCGCCTCCTGGCGCCCGCCGCTCGCGAGCTGCACCTCCACGGTGCCCGGGTCGACTGCCTCGGCGGTGCCGACGCCCATGCGCTCGTTGATCGCGTGCGCGACGCGGGTCGCGGTCGTGAAGTCCTCCTGGTGCAAGCTCAGGCGCAGGATGCCGTCAGCGGCGAGGTGCACTGGCACCTCGCGCTCGACGATGGCCCCGCCGGTGATCAACCCGACGGTCGGGTGGCCGCTGGTCGCCGATGCCCCCGCGGCCTGCGCGGCGAAGCCGCCGCCGATCGACACCTGGCCCTGCGCGACCGCGTACACCTGCTGGTCCGGGCCGAGGAGCGGCGTCAGGACGAGCGTGCCGCCGCGCAGCGACTTGGCGTCGCCGATCGAGGCGAGCTGCACGTCGACGCGGTTCCCCGTGCGCGCGAAGGGCGGCAAGGTCGCCGTCACCATGACGGCGGCCGCGTTCTTGACGCGGATCTGCTTGGGATCGACGGTGATGACGACGCCGCGCCGGCGCAGCATGCTGAGGATGCTCTGGATGGTGAACAGCGACTGCTGGCCGTCGCCCGTTCCCTGCAGCCCCATCACGACGCCGTAGCCGCTGAGCTGGTTCGGCCGGACGCCCTCGACGTCGACGATGTCCTTGATGCGTGCCGCCTCGCTCGCCCCGATGCGACCGAGCACGATCACGGCGACCGCAAGCCGGACCGCGAGGTGCGTTCGGGCGCGCATCAGAACGGCCATACCAGGTCGAAGAGCACGCTGCCCCAACCCGGCCGCTGCTTGATCCCGACGACGCCGACGCCGTAGTACTCGACGCGGCCGTCGGCGAGCCGTGTCGAGAGCACCTCGTTCTGGGTGTTGATGTCCTCCGGGCGCACCCATCCCGCCACGACGAGAAACTGGTCCTCGTGGTTCACCGACACCATCTTCTGCCCCTCGACCCAGAGGTTGCCGTTCGGGGCGACGGCCGTGACCTGCGCCGTCATGCGCGCCTTGAGCTGCCCCTTGCGCTTGGTGCTGCCATCACCGGTCCATGCGCTCTTGCTCGTGGCCTTCACCAGCTGCCGCGGGTCGATGTCGGGGTTGTTCTCCTGCAGCGCCTGCGGAAAGCCGAAGAACTGCTCGATGCCCAGCTCGATGTCGGTGTCGGTCGAGTTGGCGGACTCGGCCTCCTTCGCACCCGCGGAGTCCTCGACGACCACCACCGTGAGCAGGTCGCCCGGGAAGCGCGCCCGCACGTCGCTGTAGAGAAAGTTTGCGCTCACCTCGTCGCGCCAGAGCGAGCCCGTCTGCAGCGCGCGCGGCGGCACCTCGGGGAGCGCGGCCGTGGCCTTGCTGACGACGGGCTCGCGCCGCACGACGGTGAGGCGTGCACAGCCGCCAAGGAGCAGCAGCGCGACTGCGACGAGCAGGCGAAGCTCAGTAGTCCACGCGCACGACGCCACGGCCGACCACCGTTGCCGAGAGCTCCTGGCGGGAGCTCCGGTTGACGAGGCGGATCGCGGCCCCCGCCGCGCCGCCCTCGAGCGCCTCCGCCGGTGCGGTGACGCGCATGCCCGCACGCTCGACCACGGCCGTCACCAGGTCGCCGCGGTGCACCACGATCGGGCTCGCCAGCGCGCTGGCCGCGAGCACGGTCCCGGGGGCGAGGGCGACGCGCGCCTCCTTGCCGATCGCGTCGCGAGGATCGCCCATCACGCCTGCCGGCGCCGCACCCACGTCGCGCTCCACGACGGCCACGTCGTCGGCCTGCAGCACCGCGCCGCGGGCGACCGGCTGGCGGATCGTCACCACCGGCCCGAAGGCCGACACGTCGGCACGTACCGAGGCCCGCCCGACGACGACCCCGTCTTGCACGATCTCGACGTCGAAGCGGCGGCGGCTCCCCTGCCCGCTCGGCGCCGGCGTCGAGACGCGCGTCTCGTAGGCACCCGCCGGGATCCGGATCGGTCCGGCGACGTCGAGGGAGCGGATGCTCTCGCCGGGCGCCAGCGCCGCCGGGGCGACGCTCTCGATTGCGGCGCGGATCTGCTCGACGCGCACCTCCTGGCTGGCACGCTCGACGCGCACCACCGCCGGGATCTCGTAGCGAAGCGTGCGAGCATCGAAGCCGGCCTCCCCGAGCCGGCGCAGGATGCTCACCCCGTCGATGCGCCGACTCGCGCCGGGGTCCGGTGCAGGACCGAGATCCAGATCGGCGAACGCGCGCGCGCCGCCCTCGAGAAGGGCAACGTCCGCCAGACGGACCATCTTGCCAGCCACCGTCGCCATGGGTCCCACGACGAGACGGCCCGCCTCGCTCGCCCGCGCCCCCGCCGGCGCCACGAAGGCGAGCGCGACGAGCGCGAGCGCCACCCGATCTGCACCCATGGCGCCTACCGCCCGATCGCCACCGCGGTCCGCAGCATCTCGTCCGCAGCGGACACGGCACGCGCATTGACCTCGTACGCGCGCTGCCCGGTGATCATCGCGACCAGCTCCTCGACCACACTCACGTTCGAGCCCTCGAGAAATCCCTGCGCGAGCTCGCCGAGCCCGTCCTGTCCCGGGCTTCCGACCTGGGGCGAGCCCGAGGTGTCCGTCTCGACGAACAGATTGCGTCCCTCGGCGCGCAGCCCCGGGGCGTTCGCGAAGCGCGCGGTCTGCATCTGGCCCACCTGGCTCGGCGCCGATTGCCCGGGGAGCGTGACGCTCACCGTACCGTCGGCGCCGACGGTGATCGAGTCGGCGCCCTGCGGGATCGTGATCTGTGGCGTCAGCAGATCCCCGTCGGACGTCACGATCGTCCCTGTCGAGTCGAGCTTGAAGGCGCCAGAACGCGTGTACGCGGTGCTCCCATCGAGGAGCGTCACCTGGAAGAAGCCATCACCCTGGATTGCGACGTCGAGCGGGTTCGTCGTCTGGTTGAAGTCGCCCTGGAGGAACACGCGCTGGACCGCCGCCGGCCGCACACCGAGCCCGACCTGGATGCCGGTCGGCACCTGCGTCGTGCTCGTCGCCGGGCTGCCGGGCTCCTTGAGCGTCTGATAGAGGAGATCCTCGAAGTCGGCGCGGCTCTTCTTGAAGCCGGAAGTGCTGACGTTCGCCAGGTTGTTGGCGATCACGTCGATGTTCAGGGTCTGCGCCTCGAGACCTGTCGCTGCCGTGTAGAGCGCCCGGATCATCGTCGCCCTCCTCCTCGCCTAGACCCGACCGACCTCGGTGATCGCCCGCGCCGTCGTCTGGTCGAGCCGCTCGGCCGCCCGCACGTACGCCTCGAAGCCCCGCATCACGTCGATGAGCGCCACCAACCCCTGCACGGGCGAGACGTTCGCGCCCTCGACGGCGCCCTGCACGACCTGCACGTCGCCTGCCGCTGCGCTCGTCAGCGGCTGGCTGCCGGCCGCGAAGAGCGTTCCGCTCTCGCGCACGAGCTGCGCCGGGTCCTGGACCGTCACGACGCGGAGCTTGCCCACCGACTGCCCGTTCGCACGCACCGTGCCGTCGGGATCGATCGCGACCGGGCCAGCGGGGACGCTGATCTCGCCGCCCTCTCCCTGCAGGCGCAGTCCGTCGCTGGTGCTGAGGAAGCCGCCCGCGTCGAGACCGAGGTTGCCGCGCCGCGTGAGCCGCTCGCCGCGGTCGGTCGCGACGACCAGAAACCCCGGGCCGGAGAGCGCCACGTCGAGCGGGTTGCCGGTATGCTCGAGGGGGCCCTGCGAGAAGTCGGTCTCGCTGCGCCCGCGAGCGATCGACGTCGAGACCACCGGCGCCCTCGGTGCCGGGTTGCCGGCGACATCGGCACGCTGCACGAAGCGCTCCGCCTTGAAGCCAGGCGTGCTCGCGTTCGCAAGGTTGTTGGCGACTGCGTCGAGCCGCGACTGCGCCGCCAGACCTCCCGAGACCGCTGAATAGATCCCCGTCTGCATCGACTACCTTTCCCTGCTGGACTGGCGCGCTGGTGGAGCAACGCGCGTGCCACCGCATCGCCGGCATGCCGCGCAGCGCACGGGCCGACCGCGGCCCCTCGCCGGCACGATCTGCCCGGTCGTTCTTGCCGCCGGATGGCTCGGCTTGGCGCTGGACTCAGTGGGCATGCACGACCAGGGGTCGCTCGAGGCCAGCCGCCCCCGTCAAGTCCCCGCGCCACTCCGGCGCCTTCGATGCAGCCGCCGGCGCCGCGGGCGCCACCGTGTCGGCCTGCGCACGCAACGCGGTCTTCGCCGCGTGCAACCCGACCAGGAGGCGCACCTCCGCCGGCGGCATGCCGAGCCGGCGGGCGATCTCCTCGGCCGGCGTCGCCATGGCCGCGAGCTGCTGCACCCGGCGCGCGAGCTCGTCGCCCTCGAGCACCGCCGCGCTGCCGTCGTCCTCGTCCGTAGCCGCCTTCGCGGCGTCGCTCCGCGCCGTGGCATCGCGCGCCCCGGGCCCGCAAGCGCTTCTGCTGGTGGCGCTCACGCGCTCGGCCGCCGCCACCAGGCCCGCCAGACGCTCGCCGTGACGCTCCAACCTGGCGTCGAGATCGCGCGCCGACTCGTCCGCCTCGGCGACGAACCGCTGCAGCCCGGCGAAGAGCTCACGCAGGCGCTCCTCGTGACGCTGCCAGCGCGCGGCGGGATCGTGCCCGAGGCGCCAGAGCACGATTCCGAGCAGGGCCAGCACCGCGGCGTCGAGCGCCGGGCCCACGTACATGGTGAGATCGCTCATGTCCTCTCCTCCCGATGCGGCGTGCGTGTGCCCGCGCCCTCATGCCCTCCCTCGGCATCGCCGAAGTGCACGCGCAGCAGGCCGCGCAACCGCAGCAGCGCCTGCGCGTGCAGCTGTGAGACGCGCGACTCGGTGAGCCCGAGCACGGCGCCGACCTCTCGCATGGTGATGCCCTCGTGGTAGTAGAGCGCGATCACCGTCCGCTCCTTCTCCGGGAGCCTCGTGATCGCCCCCGCCACCAGGTCGGCGCGCTCGCGCGACAGCAGCGCCTGCATCGGGTCGCCGTCGTCTCCCTCCAGCAGCCGCTCCGCCCGGAAGCGCTCCGGCCCGATCTCCATGCCGAGATCCTCGAGGCTGAAGAGGGTCAAGTGCCCCACCTCGGAGAGCAGCGCGTGGAGGGCGGGCAGGCTGATCCCCAGCGCGCTCGCGACCTCCTCCTCCGCAGCGGGCCGCCCGAGGCTCGCCTCGATCTGACGGTAGGTCTTTTCGAGCAGGCTCGCCTTCTGGCGCACGCTCCGCGACACCCAGTCCATGCCGCGCAGGTGGTCGAGGATCGCGCCCCGGATACGGAACTGCGCGTAGGTCGCGAACGCCGCCTGCTTGCGTGGATCGTACTTCTTCATCGCGTCGAGCAAGCCCTCGATACCCCAGCTCACCATCTCGTCGATCTCCACCTGGGGCGGCTTGCGCGTGGCCAGTCGCTGCACCAGCCAGCGCACCAGCGGCAGGTACGTACGGATGGTCTCCTCGGGAACGGCCGGGGCGGCCACCGCCTCACGGCTCCGCGGCAGCGGTACCCGTGCCTGCTGCCCCACCGTCACGCGCGCGCCTCCGCGAGCAGCCGGCGGAAGAAGAACTGCAGGCCGCCCTTCGGTCTGGGAGCGGCGGGCGTACCGAGGACCCGCTCCGCGAGTTGCTCGAAGGCGCGGCTTGCGGGTGACGCCGGGGCCAGGTCGAGCACCGGCTGCTGGCGACGCACGGCCTCCGGCACCTCCGGATCGTAGGGCACGGAGCCGGCATAGCGCA
>Ga0209253_10004368_pt1 | contig 12330 bp, 13 predicted proteins | sample FrelakmetBRP12BR_FD_187145 | JGI IMG/M metagenome (GOLD analysis project Ga0209253, IMG submission 187145) | Freshwater lake sediment microbial communities from the University of Notre Dame, USA, for methane emissions studies - BRP12 BR (SPAdes)... | ecosystem: Environmental > Aquatic >...
TATTTAAACCCTAAGTATGATGATCAAAAATTATGTGTTTTAGCTTCAAAGACAACATGTAAAGACAGATGGCGTCAGGTTCTAAATGAGGCTGACAGGATAAAGACCAAACATTTGTTTACTCTACAACTGGGGATATCCTCAAACCAATTAGAAGAAATGATTAAATATAATGTTCAATTGGTTGTTCCAAGATTATACCTTTCAAGCTTCCCATCTCAATATCATTCCAGAATAATGACACTTAACACATTTGTAAATCATATATTGAAGACACAAACTCAGTAGGGTAATGATGGATAATATTAAAAAGGGGGATTTAGTAAAATTCCTACCTGAATATGAGGATGGAGATAATGAATTTGTCTATGTCCTTATTGAAGATCCCGATGGAAGAAGAGTAAAAGTAATGCCTTACGATAGTGGTATGGAGATTCCTCCAATTCAGGTTGTTAAAACAGAATGGTTAATTAAACTGAAGATAAAATAATTCTCATCTTAAATTTGTATCATGTAAAGAATGGTGGCAACTAACACCATTCTGGTTGTGACAGTCCTCCCTACAATCATTTTTAAATTGCGACCACTTTAATGGGATTTTTATTGGCTCCAGAACAAGTAAGGTATACCCGTTCAAGATTAAATCTGGCTATGGGATTGGTTCTAGCCAGTAACTCATACTCATACAGTAATTTTTGGTACAAGATTTCCATCGACTCAGATAAATACTTTGAAATGATCCATGCGAATCTCTCATTTGATTGGTTTATAATATCCAATCCTATGTCTTCAGAACAATAAAAATTCGCCTCCCTGGCCTCGCTGATGAACATCCCAGTATACAGTCCTGAAAGTCCATGTTTTTGGACGAATTTACCCGCGAAGCACCAAATAAAGATGCTGTTTGATCTGCTCTTTAGCGGTTTAACCATCGATTCATCAATTATGTATGAACCAGCATCGGGGAACAGACCTTGGCTTACTAATCCATAAGGAGAACCATGGCCGAGCATAAATACCCTTTCGTGGGATTCAATGAGTTCCCGTAATTCTGATTTGGTTATACCACCTTTAACAATGGTTTTATTTGTGAGTCGGGCATAAATTGGTGAAAGGAAATCCGTAGTTGGGTCTTCTGGATGTACTATTAGGTTTTTCATAATCGGGCCAAAATAGACCTTTCTTCTGATAATGCCTAACATAAGCAGAGCCAGATTTTATGGGCCACTCCGACAATTTGACAATATTTATGATTTCGAAGACTAATACTGTCTATGAGGTATTAGAAATTGAGCCAGACCTGTCAAATTTGACGTTACAGACCCGATCACAATAAAAGCTTGGGGGTTATATCGTCCAGAAGGAATCGTCGTTCTGGGCTTGTCAAAAGAATAAATCTTCAAGGATTGCTTTATTTCATATCCTTAAAATCAGGAAACCTTTGACAAATTGGGAAATCTGACGATGAAACTTTATTACTTTGTTTCATTAAACATCGTAAAAAGGTCAACTTCATCAATTATATGTTCGTATTCAAGCTCAAAGGAATCAAGATATTCATTCAACACTGCATCGTAATACTCGCTTAGGGTATCATAATGAAATCCTTTAATACTACCTTTAATATACAGTTCAAAGGTTTCTATGGAGCCGTACTTTTTAATTAGAGCTTCTTCACCCGAATCACAGTCAAGTTTATATTCCTCTGATCCATAAATGTATTCATAACCATCATAAAATCCCTTTTGATACCATTTATAGTTTTCTAAACTGCCCCATTGTTCAATTATTTCTTGCTCTTGGTTGTTCTGGTTTTCGAGTTGTTGTTCAATCAATTTTACTAGATCCATTTTATTATTCATTTAATTTATTTTTATGGTTTTTAGGCCAATATAAAATATAACAAATTTCCCTGCCAATACAAAATAATTAGTTACTTAATTTTTAATCGATTAAAAAACCATTGTATATCAGTGATTTAATTGGAAAATAAAATCACTAATGGACAAAAAAATTGGCGCCAAAACACACACACATCTAATCTGGATCTATAGCTGTTTGATTTTCTTCAAAATCCGTCATTCATTGACCACTTCAAAAGAGGGTCTGAAAACACGAAACATACATGAGCAAACAACAAGGATTTCACTTCAGATTGTGGTAGTCAGTTAGGTCTAAGGGTTATAAATTTTATATCATTTTTGATAACATCATCATTTGTGGAATCTCATGTTCAATTGAGGGATGACCAACTGATTAACAAGAGGAGAGATCGTATAAGCAGGAAAGGAGGGCCGAACGGGAGTGCGAAACCAATATAGAAAACCATTTCAACAGGGATAATTGCAAAAGATAGGATGGCAGCACCCTTATCGCCACTCCATAATCCCCAACCTGCAATACATTCCAGGGCGCACACAAAAAGAAATCCGATAAGTAAGGGTATGGTTGTATGGACGCCAATTTTCTCAAATGGGCCATTACCATAAGTCGGAAAACCCATCACATATGCAATACCTTTTCCTTTCAACATGCTCCAAATTCCATAGATGCCTGGAATCCCAAACCCTAGACCTGAAATCCATAAACATAGAGCGGCTATTTTTATCATACTGTTTCTTTTGTATGTTAATTATCAATTAGCATTACCGTTATCTTAATAATATCAAACAACCCAGGAGCTGAATTTGTTTGATTTTGTTCAAAATCCGTCCCTCTTTGACCACTTCAAAAGAAGGTCTGAAAAGACTTAACATACATTAAGGAACAACAAGGATTTAACTCCAGATTTGGAGGTCAATTTGAGACGATTACTTATAGTCAGAATTGCTTGATTTTCCACTTATCACAGGATTATCTGACCGAAATAAGTATAAAAGCTAGAGAAACAACCGAAATTACTTATAAAACAAATAACAATAATACATCGAGTATTGAACTTACAACAGGTATTTAGATCGACTTGTTAGACCTGCTAGTATATTAATTCTTATACTTTCCCCAATTCTTTATTACATCGATTCCTTTAATGAGAACTGGATCACTTTTATCAATAATATCTTGCTGTGTAACTTTGACTTCCAAATCAGGGATGATTCCGATGCCCACAAATTCCTTCCCATCAGGAAAAACATCTCTCTTAGAAACTACTCTGAATATTCCTCCAGCGGGTAATGTTACATTTATCGGATTGCCAGTGCTGCCAGCAGTTTTTTCACCGACAAGCAAAGCCCTCTTTGAATATTTTAACGGAACTAGGAAATCTTCGGCAGCACTGAATGTACCTGGTCCAGTAAGAACCACAAGAGGTCCCGCGTACCTTGTACCGGTACCAGGTTCAATTAATGACGGATTACTCTCTATCCATCCTGTAGGTTGTCCCCATGATCTGTAAGCCGGGATATAAGAAAGACTCTTCCATTTTGAAGCCAACAGTGGTCCATCGGTAAACGAACTAACAATATTATAAGCAAAAGAACTGCTACCTCCTGAATTGTAACGGATATCAAGTATAATCCCATCAATTGTTTTCAGATCGAGGGAGTCAAACACCTTATTGAATTTATCAACCACATTCTGGCTGCCAAAATTAGAGATCCGTACATACCAGATATCAGGCCGTATCATTCTCGTTTCAACAACAGGATCAAACATGAACCAGCGTACCCATTGCCACTGAAAAGAGGAACCATCCTTTTCTAAGGAGTTCCTTGTAAGTGTGACATTTCGAACAGTACCATCAGGGTCTTTAACTTTTAAAGCTATTTTGCTATTTTGTGGACCGCTGAAGATCCTGATAAGTCCTATGGACTCATCAGCCTGGGTAGTACCATGGGAATAAAATCTCAGGACATTCTCCCTGAGATACTCACGCATAGTAATACTGTCTCCCATTTCCAGGATCTCCAGCCCGGGATAGATTCGCTGAGTCTTCATTTCATCAGTGTTACCGACCCTTACCACAACAAATTTATCTTCAATGACCTTAAGTTCGACAGGCGGATGATCATATCCTGGCCTGACATACATCCATGGGGGGGAGACTGCTGTATGACCATCTTTCAGAAGAGCTGCAAATTCCATCAGAACATCATAATAATCCTCTATATTCCCGGTGTTGATTACACGAGGTATATATTCCCTAGCTTTGCTGTCCCAGTCAACATCGGGAATGCGGTCAAAATAAGGGAAATTATACTTTGCCTCAGACCAGATTGTCATTAATCCCCATATTTTTTGTTCGTCAGTACCTGTCCACTGATCTTTCATTTGACTATATTTCGAGATATCTGGTCTTTGTGCAAACAGACCTGAAATCAACAAAAATGATAAAGGAAAAATCATTACTATTCTTTTCATGGCTGAAGCTTTTTGCGGTATTAAGGTTAAATGAGTTTCCCACTTTACCTTTTTCTGTCCGAATTAAAAGACGGATTTAATTATAATTTGCTGCACCAAATTAGAAGCAGTTACAATTTGACTTTGTGTAAAATCCGTCCTTCTTTGACCACTTCAAAAGAAGGTCTGTAACACATAAATTACATTAAGGAACAACAAGGATGTAACTCTGGGTTTTGGGATAGTCAATTAAGATTCCAGAAATTTCCTACCTTTAGATTAAGATCTTATATCAACATAAGAATAAATCAATACCAAGCATCATGAAGAAATTATCTATGCTCTCTGGTTTAATTATAGTTGGTTTGTTATTAAACAGCTATAAAAATGATTTTCTCGAGATGAATTCTCAAAACACGGAATTACCAAAAATGGATCTTCACTTTCATTTAAATTATGAAGGACAATCATTGGCTAACGCTGCCCTGGTTTATGAAAAGGCTTCTACTCTCTCAAAAGAAAGAGGTGTTATTTTCGGAATTGCAGAAGAATTTGTTAATGACAATATCAAAATCAATGACAGCCTAATCCTTGATCGTATAACATTAGCTAAGAAAAACTCTCTCTATTTAGCTTTACAGGTAAGTCGGCGGGATTGGCTTAATATCTTTTCAAAAGAGATCTTAAAGAAAGTTGATTATATCCTTGCCGATGCAATGATATTCCCTGACAAAGATGGGCGAATGATGCGAATATGGGTTCCAAACACTCAACTGGGTGACCCACAAGAATTCATGGAACTCTATGTTGCTCATAATCTCAAAGTTCTGGCAGAACCTATCAATATCTGGGCTAATCCGACTTATCTCCCCGATGCACTAAAATCCAGGTATGACGAATTATGGACAAATGCTCGAATGAAAAGCCTAATTGATGCTGCAATAAAAAATAACGTTGCTATTGAGATAAATTCCACATTTAAAATCCCAAATGCTAAATTTGTTAAAATGGCTAAAGCTGCTGGAGCACATTTTACCTTTGGATCAAACACACATGGGCTTGGTGCAGGTGATATAACCTGGTCAATTAATATGGCAAAGGAATGTGGGTTGACAAAAGATGATTTCTTTATTCCTAAACGGAAATTATAGATTAAAGAGTGTCTAAAACATCAAAACATTAATTGGTGCACTAGCATTAACAAGATCCCTAAAGATCATGGAAAATGATCTTTCCAAGCTTGAAGCTAGATAGTCTCTGATGTACAACCGAGATGACGAGCCGACTCGTTGAGATTTAAATATAGATTTTTGTACTTCTGGTTATCTTGATATTTAATAAACCATGGGATTAAAAGAAGCATTAAAATCAAAATCCCTAATAGAGGTATCGGGACAACCTGGTTGCCCCATGATAAGTTCTTGGTACCTCCAATATCTGTTAAATAGTTAAATACTATCAAAATTGATGACAGATACAAAAAAACCAGATAGGATATAAAATCAGCTCTTTTTATTCGATTCAATCTCTTGCGAAAAAACAGCACAGAATCTTTTACAGACATGTTGTCTGCAGTTTTTGTCAGGACTAATAACCTTCCAATTTCTGTAGTCGTCTTAATTAAAAGGAATAAACCAGCTAAAGTAAGCGGGACTAGAGAATAGACTGATAAATTTAAGCCAAGATATACGAAAGCATATAACATCAAACCTACATAAATAGTTAAGATCAGAATAAAAACAAAGACTTTTAATTTTATGTCTAATAAGGTTTTAGAGATAATTTTACTATGAGTCATAGTTATAGCTTTTTCAATACTTACTTTATCGAAAATAATTGCATCGCTTATATTGTGAGCTTCGTGCCACATCGATTTTATATCATTTTTGTCCATGGTTCAATATTTTAATTAGTTGAGTCTTAATTCTGTTAATCTTAACGCCAGTATTACTCTCTGAGATGCCTATTATTTCTGAAATTTCCTTATAATTATAATCTTCCAAATGCAGAATGATTATCGCTTTTTCTACGTCGGATAAATGACTAATGGCTTGATAAAGTATTTCCTTTTTCTCAGATTCAATGTTGTTTTCATGATCGGGTTTATTGTAGTCAATTTTTGAAAGTTCCGTATGCACAGGCTGGAGATTTTGCTTACGAATTATGTCAATTGCTGTATTTAAAGCAACTCTATAGAGCCATGTAGAGAAAGCTGATTCGTTTCTAAAGCTTGGATAAGATTTCCAAAGCCTGATCAGGATTTCTTGATAATAGTCCTCCTTATAAGGATTTCGAATGAAATAGACATTACAAATCTTATGTAATATTCCTTGATGTTTTGTAATTAATTCTATGAATTCCTTTTCCACCTTCAAATTGACTAAGTTTTTCTTGAGTTAGTCGTAATTTATGATCAGAATATTACAAAGTAGAAAAAATAATTCAGCTACTAATACATAGGACTTTATATAGTGCATAATAACTAGTGATGCACCCTTGGTTGAACTCAAATCACCCAAAAACAGTATATACCCATACAAAGCCTGGCACCAAATATTTTATCTCTGTGAGTGTTTAATTTTTCTTCAAAATCCGTCCTTCTCTGACCACTTCAAAAGAAGGTCTGAAAAGGCTTAACATACATTAAGAAACAACAAGCAGTTAACTCTGAATTTGGGAGGTTTATATGGGATGACTAACTATGGTTATGATCGATGGTTTATAACATCCCTTCTTCTTCAAGCTATTTTATTAAATCAGTTTATAGGAAGGTTCATCTTATATGCTAATTCCTTAAAAAATGTTTCATCAGATATTTTATAGTATCTCGGGAATAACAACCCGGATGAACCTGGATCATGTATTTTACATGCAAAAGAAGTACCTGAACGGAATATTTTACTAATCGGGAGAATCCTTATCAATCAGATTTTGGAAGCGGCAGTTTCATTTTCTCACAAATAGCAATGAACCTGGGATTCCCGAATAGTGGTTCCGATCTGGATATAAACATATACGTCATCAGCGGGTCATGTGATTCAAAACCCTTTTCAATCCAGTCCATGGCTTTATCAGGTTGATTTGCAATTTTGTATCTGAAGGCCATATCAAAAAAACCAATGTAATTGGATTCAGCATATTTCTCCAGGTATTTCATTAATTCTTCATACGCCGTAACGATTCCGGATTCTTTGTAAATCTTCTCAATATCTTTATACTTATCTTCTTCAAATGGAAATGGTAGAGAGTATTTTAATGCTCTGATTACCTTGTCGTAATCCTTGCACCCATAAGCTGCCGCTTCAAGCATTCCATTAATATTAAAATCTTTAGGATTAGTGGCCAAAGCTTCTTCCATTAGAGATATACTGGCTTTGCATTCACCTGCCAGTACCAGTGTTCCTATGTATAAAAGCTTCGTATTTGGATTAAACGGATCGAGGCTGATTGCAAGTTCTCTCTGCGCCAGTGATTCAACAGGCCTGTTAAGGATCAGCAATAACTGTGCATACATCAGCCTTGCGAGCGGGTTGTTGGGATTTATGGCAAGTGACTTTAAGAATTCTTTTTCACTCTTTTCCCAGTCCCATTCCACCAGTTGAGCAATCACGGCACTCTGATAATGGACTTCGGCAAGATCAGAATCCAGTTCCAATGCCTTGTTAAGGTTCTCCATGATTATTGGGCCGGCAACAGAAGGTTGTACCCACCCGGCCTGCTGTACCCAGATCCAGACCTCGGCCAGACCTGCGTAGAGATGTGCCCAGTCAGGGTTCTTCTCAATGGCGCTATTCAGATATTCAACAGATTTAAATAACGATTCCTTGGTAAAATCCGACCAGTAAGAACGGGCTTTCAGATATTCATCATAAACATTAATATCTATTGCAGGTTTTTTCTCTATAAGTTTAATTTCCTGCGGAGATATGACAGCTTTCAACTCCCTGGCCACAGATTGTGCCACCTCACTCTGAATTATAAAAATACGGGTCAGGTCGCTCAGATCTCCGTTGTATGTCTCTGACCATAAATGTGAGTCTGTTTCGGCATCAATCAGCTGAACTGTTATCCTGACCAGGTTTCCGGCTCTTCTGACACTGCCTTCAAGAATGGCCGCGACACCCAGTTCCCCTGCTATCTCTTTAAGCGACAGGTCTGAATTCTTATATCTCATTGAGGATGTTCGTGAAATAACCTTCAGATCGCCTATTTTGAAAAGCCGGTCGAGTATTTCATCCATCATTCCATCGCTGAAATACTCCTGATCAGGATCGCCGCTGAGATTATCAAAAGGCAACACAGCAATTGATTTGTCAAGGTTTGTAATAGCAGCACTTCCTGTCCTAATATTTAGGACATTGAAAAGGTTTAAAACCACAATAGCAATAATCAGAAGAGTAAGCCCTGTCAGAAACATTATATGCTTTTTCTTTGGTTTAACTGAAACTTTAGCTCGAATTTCATTCTGTTTGCTGGCGGACTTTTCCTGTTCTGACTCATCATTTTCCGGGATCTGTATCCCCTTGTATCTCAAATACCACTTTAAGATTACTGCCAGATTATTCAGAACCGGTTTTACCTGTTCCGGATCAAAATCCTTTGGGTGTGCTCCATAGGTCGATAAACCATTTACATGGTCCATCGAGGTGATAATGTGTGAAGGGACTTTTTCTTCTTTGTTCAGCTTATCTATGATACCTTTAAGCGGATCTGTTTTTCGTGGTCTTTTTAATTCCCGTTCGCAAAGATCTGTTATGATTACCTCAAGACATCTTCTTGAATAAAGCATTAAAACATTCGCATCATCTGACTTTATCAGTTGACCCAACTCCTTTTCCAAATCCGGAATCTGACCTTTGAAGGATTCTAAAAGATTTTCAATTTCTTTTATTTCTGCTGACCAGATTATCATTTGAGTAATATAATTTGTAAGTATGTATATGTAAAGTTAAACCATCCTGTTACCAAAGTCAAGTTTCTTTCGATTTTTGAGAAGGGATTAAAATTCAAAGATTGTCCTGGGATATGATTTAAAATCTTTTTCTGATAGATCATCCTTTGCCATCCTTTTTCCTTTACTATCCCAATAAAATGTCCCAGAACCGACCAGATTCACCCAGAAGTGAAATATGTGACATGATTATCAATTGTGACCTCAATCTTCCTGCATCCTGAAACTAAGTGGAAAATCCGTCCTTCTTTGACCACATCAAAAAGTGGTCTGAAAAATTTTAACATCCTTTAAAAACAAATAATATTCAACTTCTTTCAGAAATAGTTAGTTAATACTGATCCAATCTTTGGATAACTAACTTTTATTTCCCATTTAGTTATATAAACCACAATTATTTAAAGTGCCACTTGACTTTGTCATTCTTTTTGTTTATATTTTATTAAATCAGAGCATTTTAATGGTAAACGAACAAGAATGTACAAAGATATTAAGTGAGGGTAAGTACAAATTTACCCATGAAGAAATGCTGATCATTCGGGAATTCATTACCACTTTAGCCCAGATAGAATTTGACTGTTATAAGCAGAAACAAAACAGATCTGCGAAAGATGAATGTAATACTATACAAGAGGGTCAGTACCGACGAGCAAGCTGACAGGGGATTAAGTCTTCAGCATCAGGAGTTAGTGTTAATTAAATATTGCGAGATTAACAACCATAATATCGTTGATATCTATACCGAGGATTATTCCGGTAAGTCATTCGATAGGCCTGAATGGAAAAAGATTATGGCCTATATTAAGAAGAATAGGGGTAAAGCTGATCTAATACTGTGTAATCGATGGGACAGATTTTCAAGAAACCAATATGATTCAATGACCGTTATTAAAGAGCTTAATAAACTTGGTGTAACTGTGAACACGGTGGAACAACCGCTTGATATATCGAACCCTGATAACAAAATCCTTCTTAGTTTGTATCTGACAATGCCCGAGGTAGAAAACGATAAGATTGCCGTGAGGACAGCTGAAGGATCATGGCGGGCTAGGATGGAGGGTTCCTGGACAGCACAAGCACCCAAAGGATATAACAATTTCAGGGACGGTAAGAAATCAACACTTCGTCCGAATTCTGACGCTCCATTGATGATTGAAGCCTTCAATATGTTAGCCTCCGGCACATACTCAGCAGATGAAGTTAGAAAATGGTTGAATGATAATAAATTAAAAATCAGCAAGAATACATTCCTGAGATGCATGAGGAATCCTGTTTATATCGGAAAGATAAGAACAGGTGAATGGAAAAAAGAACCATCTCAGGATGTTCCCGGTCTACATCCTGCACTGATATCGGAAAGTATTTTTCACAGGGCCAACGATGTCTTATCGGGTCGGAGAAGGAATATGAAGTTCCATGATGATAAATCAGACCTGTATCCATTGAAAGGGTTATTAAAATGTCCTGAACATGACAGGGCACTTACAGCCTATGCCTGTCGCAGCCATACAGGGAAACTACATCATTATTACCTCTGTTGTAAAGACAGATGTTCACAAAGGCACAGGATCCAGGATGTACATGAGAGCATAGAGGATATCCTATCAGATATATCATATTCAGCTCAGATTGTCAAATTGTACAGAAAGGCCTTGGAAAAACTATTCGAAAAGGATGACTATCAGAGAAGGGATGAGATTCAAAAGACCAGAAAAGAGCTGGAGAAACTTGAACTCCGGAAATCAAACCTTCAGAATGATTTGATGGATCGTGTAATTACTTCCCATGACTACCAGGACATGAAGGGTAGGGTAGATAAAGAGCTTGTTCTTTTAAGGGATAAACTCACTGATTTACAACAAGAAGAATCACCGTTCAGGATTTATATTCAGAAAGAAGTCCCAATGCTGGAGAACCTCCTGGAATATTACAGGAAGTCAGATGGTGCCACCAAGAAGAAAATACTTAATACCATCTTTGCTGAAAAGCTGATTGTGATAAATGGGAAAGTTGCAACCCCTGTCTTCACGGTACCCATACAACTCATCTTCAGGATTAGTGAGGTTTTGGGGAGTTCTGAAAAAAAGAAAGAGGTCGATTTTGACCAATCCCTGGTTGCAACTCTGACAAAAAATCCGATTTTCAAATTTTAAAAGTTGCAACCCTCTCCCTGAAAATTATCGTACATCTCATCCTTTGAATTAGTGAGGGTTTCAGAATGTCATAAAAAGAAACAAGAGGTCGATTTTGACCTCTTGTGCCTCTGGGTACCCGGAGCGGGACTTGAACCCGCACAGCCGTAATGGCCACAGGATTTTAAGTCCTGCGTGTCTACCATTCCACCATCCGGGCTGAAATTGTTCTGCAGTTATGCGGTTTTGCAGTTATGCAGTTAGTGGGAATACTTAAAATCCTATATCAAAAAACATAGTCCTGCGTGTCGGACCCTGTCCCGCATCAGCGGGAATTCCACCATCCGGGCCTTATTTGGTCATGCAGTCATGCAGTCATGCAGTCGTGCAGTCGCAGTCATGCAGTCATGCAGTCGCAGTCATGCAGTCATGCAGTCGTGCAGTCATGCAGTCGTGCACTCAGAGGGGGAAGTGCAAATTTATAAAATTAATCCATAACCAAAACATTAGAAGTCCCTCTCCCTTGGGAGAAGGACTTAGGATGAGGTGATTATTCCTTTACCAGTACCGGCTTACCTAATCCGACCTTCTCAAGTTCCTTAAGCTGTGTTTTTGCATCACCGGCAATAACAAAGTACATCTTTGCCGGATCGAGGTATTTTCTTACATACTCAAGCTGCTTTTCCGGAGTCAGGGCTCTCACATAAGCTTCTTCCTGCTTGATATAATCGGCTGGCAGATTATATGCACTCATGGTACTAATCATGCCAAGAAGCGAGCCAAGAGTCTCGAAACGCCTTGCATTGCTTTTCAGCAGCGTGCTCCTGGTATAATCAATATATTCCTGAGGCATAGCTTCGCGATATTTTTCAATCTCAGTTTTAAAGATCATTACCGATTCCAGAGTGG
>Ga0209253_10004370_pt1 | contig 12330 bp, 10 predicted proteins | sample FrelakmetBRP12BR_FD_187145 | JGI IMG/M metagenome (GOLD analysis project Ga0209253, IMG submission 187145) | Freshwater lake sediment microbial communities from the University of Notre Dame, USA, for methane emissions studies - BRP12 BR (SPAdes)... | ecosystem: Environmental > Aquatic >...
CTGAGCGCCGCCTTGAGCGGGCCGTACGCCGACACGTCCTCGAGTCCGACCAGGCCGCCCATCGAGCCGATGTGCAGGATGGCCCCGCCGCCCTGCGCGATCATCACGCGGGCCGCCTCCTGCGACAACCGGTAGCAGCTGACGTAGTCGACCCGCCAGATGTGCTCGAGGAACTCGGGCGTGACTTCCAGCATCGGCTCACGCTTGTTGATGCCGGCATTGTTGACCAGGATGTCCAGCCGGCCGAACTGGTCCACGGCCTGGGCGATCATCTCGCCCGCCTGGTCGAAGTCGGACACATCCGCGTAGTTGGACGCTGCGGTGCCTCCCCGCTCCGAGATGATCCCCACGGTCAGGTCCGCGTCGCGCCCCGCGCCCTCGCCGGTGACGGACCCACCCAGGTCGTTGACGATGACGGTGGCACCGTGCTTGGCCAGTTCCAGCGCGTGGCCACGGCCGATGCCGTGCCCTGCACCGGTGACGATCGCGACCTTGCCGTCGAGCATGCCCATGGATGACTCCTCCCGAGACCGATCCCCGTACCTGACGGGTCGTCAGATCCTAGGGGGCGGCCTCGGGGGCGCCCAAAAGGCACCCCGCGACGTGCTGGACCTGGGTCCCTTTACCGTCGAGTTTTTCCACGTGTGCCACTCGGTTCCCGACGCAGTGGGGCTGGCCATCACCACGCCGGTAGGCCTGGTCGTGCATTCGGGCGATTTCAAGTTCGACCAGACGCCGATAGACGGCCAGATGACCGATTATGGCAAGCTGGCCGAGCTTGGGGCTCGAGGGGTCCACGTTCTACTGGCCGATTCGACCAACGCCGACCGGGACGGGCAGACGCCCTCGGAGCGCGAGGTGTCGGACACCTTTGATCGGATTTTCGCCGCAGCACCGGGTCGGGTCATCATCGCCACCTTTGCCTCGAACATCTCCCGGGTGCAGCAGGTGGTGAGTATGGCCCACAAGCACGGCCGGCGGGTGGGGATCGTCGGCCGGTCGATGCTGGGCAATGTGAAGATGGCGGTGCAGTTGGGTTACCTGGACCTCGGCCCGGAGGGGGCCGACGCACTGCTCACGGCCGACGAGATGAACCATCTGCCTCCTGAGGAGGTCGCCATCGCCTGCACCGGCAGCCAGGGCGAGCCGACGTCGGCGCTGGTGCGGATGGCGATGGGCGAGCAGCGCCAGGTGAATATCCACCCCGGCGATTCGGTGATTGTGTCGGCCACGCCGATCCCCGGCAACGAGGAGCTGGTGAACCGCACCGTCGACAATCTGTTCCGCGCCGGCGCTGAGGTCTATTATCACGACCGGGCCAAGGTGCACGTGTCGGGACACGCCAGCCGCGAGGAGCACAAGCTACTGCTCAACCTGACCCGGCCACGCTTTTTCGTGCCGATCCACGGCGAGTATCGCCACCTGGTGCTCCACGCCCGGATGGCCGAGGAGCTGGGCGTCGCCCGCGAAAATATCTTCATTATCGACAGTGGCCAGGTGCTGGAGTTTGGTACGGACTATGGCCGGGTGAATGGCCGGGTGAGCGAGGGGCACGTGCTGGTGGACGGGCTGGGTGTGGGCGACGTGGGTAATGTCGTGCTGCGCGACCGGCACCTGTTGGCCGATGACGGCTTTGTGGTGGCCGTGGTGGCCATCGACGCCGACACGGGCGAGCTCGTCGAGGGACCCGACATCATCACCCGCGGCTTTGTCTATGTGCCCGACGCAGGCGAGCTGATGGACGAGGCGGCGCACACGGTCGTCGAGGCGCTAAAGCATGGTAGCGCCGGGCCGGCGGTCAGCGGCAAGATTAAGGACAGCCTGGCCGGGTTTCTCTACAGCCGGACGAAGCGGCGGCCGATGATCTTGCCGGTAGTGATGGAAGTGTAAGCTAACCCTCCCGCAGGTCTAGAATCTGCGGGAGCTGGTTTTGTGGAGATGTAGGCCAACCCTCCCGCAGGTTTGGGGCCTGCGGGAGGGTGGTTTTATACAAGCGTGAAGGTCACCGGCGGCAGATCGCGCATGGTCACCAGGCCGGGCGGCGCCTCGCGGACGCGCCGCACGGCATTGACGGCGATGGCGATGGTGGCAATGTCGCCGTTGGTGCCCTTGAGCTTGACCTCCAGGTCGGGCTTGCCAAAGATCTGGACGGTGTCACCCTCCTCGTCTGTCTCTAGCGCAGCAAGGAAGGTCAGGGTCATAAACTGGCCTTCGGCGGTGTAAGCCCTGGCCACCTGCTTCAGACCCATCACCTGGCCGGGTTGGACGGTGAAATGTTTGGTCTCGACCAGCCGGCGGGCGATCGCCGGCTCGACGGACGATTCGTAATGAGCCAGCTTTTTCCCCAGCGTGTCGAACACCATGTCCACCGACTCGGGCAAGCCGACGTGGCCCATGCGGCCGGCGGCCATCCTGGCCTGGAAGACCTCGACGGTCAGCCCTGACCCGATCTTGGCCTGGAACGGGCCGCGGCGGGTGGAGGCGTCGATGACCCGGGTGACGGCGATGCGGTCCACCCGCTGGCAGATGCCGCTCAGGAACAGGGGCAGGGCATCCATGAGAAAGCCGGGGTTGACGCCGGTGCCCAGCACGGTCTTGCCTGCTTTTTTCGCGGCGGCGTCGATCTCGGCCGCCTCGGCGGGATGGGCTAGCCAAGGGAAGGACAGCTCCTCGGCGGTGGTCACGACGTCCAGGCCGGCGTCCAGGATTTCGACAATCTGGCCCTTGAACAGGTCAAAGTAGGAGCTGGTGGTGTGGATGGCGGCGTCGGCCGAGGTGCGGGCCAGCAGATCGGACAGCTTGGCCGATACCGGAAAGCCCAGCGGTCGGCCCAGACCAATGACGTCACCCACGTCGCGGCCAACCTTGGACGGGTCGATGTCGATGCCGCCGACCAGCTCCAGGCCTGGTCGCTCGGTGACATGGCGCGCCACGGCGCTACCGATCGGCCCCAGGCCGTATTGGATCACACGGATTTTGTCGGGCATGGTGAGATCTCCTCCTTGACAGGGCTTGTACCCCAGACCCGATAGGTTTTCCAAAACCTTTCAGGTCTGTTTGTCTACAAGTATGGCTTGATGCGGCGCGCTGCACGCCGGCAGGCTTCGCCCAGGTAGGCGATGTCGGCCTCGGTGTGGGCCGTCGACAGGCCGGCGTGACTGTGGAGCATAAACACATCCTCGACCAGCATGGCCAGGTCGAGCACGGTGTGGCACAGCGGGATGTCGCAGCGGGCCGGATCGAAGCAGTCGGACGGGCTGACAAGCGGCCGGTCAGGATCGAAGGGAAAGTGGAGCATGAACATCGAGCTGCCGGTGGTGAGCGGAGCGTTGCCATCGGACAGCATGCCACTGCCGCCCGTGACGTGGGCATAGATCCCCTCGGCGGCAAAGGCGTCGCGGACCGTCCGACGCGCCAGGTCGCCCAGCTTGCCCAAACGGGGATAGATCTCGGCTTCGTGGTCGACCAGGTAGGCCATCATCGTCCGGGCGGCCAGCATCGACGCCGGATGGGCCGAGTAGGTGCCGCCCGAGAACTTGACCCGGGCGGCTTTGTAGGCCCGCGATCCACCCTCGGACACGCCGGCCAGCTCCATGATCTCGGCCCGGCCGGCCACCGCCGCCACGGGCATGCCACCGCCAATAATCTTGCCAAAAGTGGCCAGATCGGGCTGGATGCCGTACAGGGCTCCCATGTTGCCGGCCCGGAAGCGAAAGCCGGCGATCACCTCGTCCAGGATTAAGACCACGCCGTACTGCTGAGTCAGCTCGCGCGCGGTCCGCACAAACTCAGGCGACGCCGGCATGTAGCCGCCGACGCCGATGAACGGTTCCATGATAAAGCAGGCCATCTGATCGCCGCTGGCGCGGAACAGATCGCGCAGCCGCTCGGGGTCGTTGAACGGGGTGACGAGCACCTGGTCCGTGACCGCCGCCGGGACGCCGTTGCTTTCGACGGCCTGGTAGCCGTTGCCGACGCCGCCGTGATAGTCGATCCCTTTCAGCGCCCAGGGCTGGCTGCCGTGCCAGCCGCCGCCGACCTTGAGCACCAGCTCCCGCCCGGTAAAGGCGCGGCCGAGCATGATGGCGTACATGGTGGCCAGCGATCCGCTTGTGGTGAATCGCACCCGCTCGGCGCCCGTCTGCTGGCATAGGATGCGGGCCGTGTCGACCTGTAACGCGTCGGTAAAACCGGTCTGGAGGCCAAAACTGCCACCCAGTGCCTCGGCGAGTGGTGTCGTGATTTCCGGCGGGTTGTGGCCCAGGATATTGGCCATATGCCCCTGCCAAAGGTCCATGATCCGGTGGCCGTCTTCGTCGGTCAGCCACGCTCCGCGGGCGGAGGCGATGCGCGGTGGAAAGGGCTTGATCAGGCGCAGGGTGTGGCTGCCGCCGTCGACCAGGTAGTTGACTGCCTGATCCTGCATCGCCTTGGACCGGGGCGAGCGCTGGGCGTAGGTCTCGGCCAGCTTGGCCATGAGCGGAGTATAATCACGTGCTTTCATTGCTTTTTCCTGTTTCAGAATTCAGACCTGACAGGTTTCGTTCCTACGGAAAACCTGTCAGGTCTTGTCGGGGCTGATTGTAGTCCATTCTTGGGAATTGTCAAGCTACAAGAGACTTGCGATGTTCCGGCAAAGTTCGCGCTCCTTGACTTTCAGCCTGTTCCCGCTTATAATGGCTCGAGTTCAGCAAGGAGGAGAGGTGGTGTTCCACGTCGATCTGCGCGGCAGCTATGCCGACATGGGCCGCCAGCAGGGTTTGATCCTGCGCAAGGCGGGTTTTGGCCTCCCACCACCCAATCCCAAGATGCTGCGCTTTGGCCGCCAATGCGAGGAGCTGGTCGCCCACCACGCACCGGAGCTGGTGGAAGAGATGCATGCGGCGGCCGAGGCGGCCGGTGTCGACTATGACGCCTTCTTGACCCTGACCCTCACGGTCCCTCTTGACCCGGATGATGTGCCAGCCTGTACGGTCGTGGCCGTCCTGCCCGAGCGCACGGCCGACGGCCGGACGATTGTGGGCCGCAACTATGACTTTTCCACGACCTGTCGGAAGGATCGGCGACGATCTATCGGGCCTATCCCGTAGGGGTGCACGGCCGTGCGCCCCTACATGCCAGCGTGGGTGTGTCCGATATCTGGGTGGGGCGCGATGACGGGCTCAACGACGCGGGGCTGTTTGTGGGCATCGCCAGCATTTTCATGCCCGGCCTGCAGCCCGGCCTCGTCTTTTGGCTGATCGCCCGGCTGGTCCTCGACCGCTGCGCGACGGTGGAGGAAGGGCTGGAGCTGATCCTCAGCCTGCCCCACGCCGCCAGCTGGACCTACCTGCTGGCCGACGCTTCAGGCAAGGCCGCGGTGGTCGAGCCAGGCATCGACGGCGTCGAGGTCCGCTACCCTCAGGACGGGCTGCTGATCATGACCAATCACCCTGTCTGCCCGCGCTGGGTGGGCAAGGCCGCTTTCGTCCCCCCCGACTCGCATCCGCGCTACGACCGGCTGCGCGCGCTGCTGGGGGGGCAAGACGCCGGTTGACCTGGAGAGGGTCAAGGGGGCGCTGCGCGACCACGACGGGCTGGTCTGCTCGCACGGCGCCCATCTTCCCAACCGCAAGTTCGGCACGCTGTGGTCGGTGGCTGGCAAGCCCGGCGACCGCTCGATCGACGTGGCCAGCGGCTATCCGTGCCAGAACCGGTATGAGACTGTGGCTTTCTAGGGGGTTTGAAAGGGGGACGCAGACTGCGAAGCGTGCAGATGAACGCCGATACTCCGACGCCCGAGGCCGGTTCCCTCACTTCTGATTCCGCAGAAGGGGATCGCCTATCCCTTATAGACAAGGAGATAGCACAGGAGAAGAGGTGGCACGCACACCGCCGGCGGCTGGGCCCTGTGCTGGGCGCTGCCCTGGGGCTTGCCTTCGGCCTCGTCGCGCAATATGGCAATGCCCTGTTGGCGCCCGGTATCCCCTTGTACCATCCCCTGTTTGGGGCGGCCGGCAACCTTCTTTTCTGCGTTGCCGCCGGCATGGTGCTGGGGCTGGTGACCGCCTGGCCGAACAACGCCTTTGTCGGCGTCATCGCCGGCTGCGCCGCCGGCGCCCTGCTATTCGAGGTGGCAATCATACTCACCGGCGAGAATACGCCGAATGTCGTAGCAGGTAAGGCTGCCTCAAGCCTGTTAACCTTCTTGCCTCTCGCCGCAATACTAGCTCTGCCGATCGGCATCTTTCGCTGGGTGGTGAGCAAGGAGGAGGGCGCCCGGCGCGACGGCGCTCCTACCTGGAAGCGCATCCCCCTGCCGATGCTGCTCGTCCTGGTGGCCGCGGCGTTCGGCACGCTCATGCTCTACCCCGAGCGCGGCCGGATCGTGCTGCCGAGGATGAATGCTATTGTCCAAGCTGGCCTGAATGCCGCCGACCGTTCGGCCCTGCCGGCCCAGTTTCAGACCACCGAAGTGCCCGGTTACCCGCAGCAGGCCAAGGGCGGCTATACCCTCGACTGGCAGGGGGAGGAGATGAGCCGCTTTGGCATCCCTCGCCCGCTCAAGAATGAGGAGGAGCAGTCAGCAGTGATCGCCCGCTTTGACAACGGCTGGTCGTTCGTCTGCCTGTTTGTCACACCCGACGCCGTGCCGAGGTGTGCGCCACTATATGTGGAACCGTAGTTGCGGAGAGGATTATGACGATCACTCTTGCTGCATTCAACGACATCCCCTGCGCCTGGCTGAGCAACGGCCAGGTCCGGCTGGCGGTCAGCACCGACCGCGGGCCGCGCGTCCTGTTTTGGGGCTGGGAAGGCGATCCCCTGTGCCCGCCTGGTACAGGCCGGGCGAACCTGTTCGCCGAGTTGCCCGATTTTGTGGTCGACAATCCCGGCGGTCCTTTTCATTTCCTGGGCGGCCACCGGCTGTGGCACAGCCCCGAGACGCTGGCCGACACCTACTGGCCTGACGACGAGCCGGTGCAGATACGCACGACGGAGCAGGGCGCGGTTTTTGCCCCACCGCCCGACGGCCTGGGCATTGTCAAAGAGATCGAGTTTGCGCTGGCCGCCGGCCGGCCCGAGGTGACGGTCACCCACCGGCTGCGCTGCGTCAGTGGCCCTTCGGCTATGCTCAGGACAGGCATGGGTCGCCCGGTCAGGCGGGCGGCATGGGCGCTGTCGATGTGCCGGCTGGGGGGCGTCGTGCTCCTGCCCCAACCCCACGGTCCGCTCGATCCGGCCGGGCTGCTGCCCAACCGCCGGCTCGTGTTTTGGCCCTACGCCGACCTGACCGACCCGCGCCTGATCTTGGGCAACCGCATGATCCGCATCGACGCCCAGCCTGGGCCCGCTTACAAGCTCGGTTATTTCAACCGGGACGGTTGGCTTGGCTACTGGCTGGAGGGCACGCTGTTTACCAAGAGCTTTGAGTGCGGGTCCAGGACCTCCTACCCCGACCTGGGCTGCAACGTCGAGTGCTACCTCAACGACCAGTTTGTCGAGATCGAAACCCTTGGCCCGCTGGTCCGATTAGGGCCCGGCGACACCGCCACCCACGTCGAAACCTGGCGCCTGCAGGCCGGAGCGTCACGGCCTTCTGCCGACCCGCTATCCTGATTTGACAAACCCCTCGATCCTCCGTACAATCATTTCGATATATATCGAAATGATTGTACGGACGTGAACAATGGATACCGATACGCTTCGCACTGACGAGCGCCTGCTCGAGTTCTTTCGGGTCATGGCCGACGAAAAGCGGCTGCAGATCGTGGGGTTGCTGGCCCGGCAGAGCTATTCTGTAGAGGAGCTGGCCACCATCCTCAACCTCAGCCCGGCTACTGTCTCCCATCACCTAGCGCGCCTGGTGCAGGCCGGGCTGGTCGCGGCCCGCGCCGATCAGCACTACCACGTCTACTCGCTGCAGCTCCAGGCGCTGCGCGAGATGGCGCAGCAGATCCTGTCGCAGGAAAGGCTGCAGGAGACGGCCGAAGAGCTCGACCTGGACGCCTACGACCGCAAGATCATGCGCGATTACGTCATCGACGGGCGCCTGAAGCAGATCCCGACGCAGCACAAGAAGCGTGAGGTCATCCTACGCCACCTGGCTGCCTACTTTGAGCCGGACCGGTGTTATACCGAGCGCGAGGTGAACGATATCATCCGCGCCTTCCACGATGACTATGCCACGCTGCGCAGGGAGCTGATCGACGGGCGGTGGATGGCGCGCGATCACGAGATCTACTGGCGGCTGACGCCGTAGGGAGAGCAGAGCGAGGGTATTTCCCAAGACCCAAGACTTCCGATGTTTCGAAACAGCTGTTTCAAAAACATCGGAAGTCCTGTTATTTGTAAAGTATTGGGGCTAGGCCTGCAGTTTGGGCGCAAACCGATCGAACTGCGCCTGGTTCTTGTCGGCTACCATGGTCAGCAGGTCGTTCCACAGGATATACTGGAAGCAGTAGCTGATCAGGTTGTCTATCATGTCGTCCAGGCCGTAGTTGGATCCGAACTGCTTGACGACGGGCCGGAAGAGCTTGTCCTGTAGACACAGCCGGTGCAGATCGTCGGGTGCATTAAAAAAGACCGCCTCGAGCAGCTCACGGATGGCGGCCACCGGTGGGTTGTCAGGGTTGATGTAGATGGTTGTCGGGTCGACGTGGAGGGTTTGTGGTTTGGCGGCTGTGGGTGCGTCGGGGCCAGAAGGATTTCCTTCGAGCTCGGCCAGGGCGCGGGCCTCAGCGTCCTTTTTCCATTGCCACAGGAGATTGGCGGGGTAACGTAGGACGTCGCTGTCGATGAGATGGCTGCAGTTCCAACACAGCCAGATGCCATTGTCGATGGCGGCGCGCTGTTCAGGGGCTACGTTAGCATCGTAGCGCGGCCCGCCAGGCGCGGCGGCGGTGATGTGGGCCGCTATGCCCAGATTGATGGCTTTGGCTGGATCGATCTGCGGCCCGCTGGTGATCTTCTGGCAGGTTGGATTGGAACAGTGAAAGCCGACCCGCCGGGCGAGCTTGTCTTTGACTTCAGCACTGAAATCGTCCCTGTCTCTCATTCGTCGGCGTTTCTCCCTTGCCTGGTATTTCTCTCTGCCCGGCAGGGGCAGAGGGGTCAGGACAGATCGGCAGGATGGATCTCCTGGAATCCGCCGGGCACGCCCACGGCGCCCATGAATAGCTGGGTGAGGCTGGCCGGCACCTGGGCGGTGGGCCAGGCCACGCTCCAGTCCAGATCAAAGACTTTGGCGTAATACTCGGCAACATCGGGCGATTGGATCAAGACGCCAGCCTCGCGGGCGCAGGTGATCGAGTTCTCGCTCCAGTTGGTGGACGACACGAGCACCTTCTGGCGATCGATCAGAACTCCCTTGTTGTGGAGGTGGGCAAAGAAGCTGAGGTTCATCGCTCGCAGGCAATCGAGCAGGCCGTACTTGTCAAGCGAGTTCATCGATTTTTCCCAGTTATCGGTCGCGCCGACCTTGCGAAAGGCAGGGCTGACGATGACACGGATCTGGATGCCGTCGGCTTTGCGCCGGTGGAGGGCCTTGAGCAGGATCACGGTCTTGGGGCCGCCTTCGAGGATGTACTGCTGCTCGATGTCAATGCTGGCCTGGGCAGCCATGATCAGGCCGCCGACGACGTTAAAATAGTTGTTGGGAGAGATGATGGGCGTGACCTTGACCGGCTGGGCCAGGTCGAACTGCTGGATGTCAAAGACCTGGGCCGGCGGTGCGGCCAGCATTGCCGGGAAGAAGGTAGGCCCGGGCGGCGGCACCTCGGCCTCGGCGAGGGCTGCCGGCAGGATGGGGATGTCCCAGTCGGCGTCGAACAGGGCCTTGAACCAGGTGGCCAGGCTGGGGTTGTCGATGCGAATGATCCATTCGCGATTGGCCTTCACGAACTTGCCAGGGACGGTCGAGAGTGGGATCGAGCTCTTGGCCCAGTTGGCGCTACCGATCAGGAGGGTGGCGTTGTCGATGACAGCGAACTTCTGATGGCAAACGGTAAACACTCGGCGGCCGTCGGTGGATGGCGCAGTCTTGATTTCGACGCCGATGTCGTCCAGGGCCTGTCGTTCGCCGGCGCCCGAGTCAGTGACGTCGTACATGACGCGCACGTGGACGCCGCGCTCCTCAGCACTGCACAGCAGGTCGAGCAGGTAGGGGGCGCTGATGTTATAGATGTAAATGCTGAGGTCGTACTGGGCAGCGTCGATGGCGGCCTCGACCAGACGGTAGGAGCAGTCGGGCGAAACGCCGGCCTGCAGCGTGGTGACGGTGGTGCTAAAGCCAGTGTCGATCTGTGGCTGGCGAGAGGGGTCGCGGACGCCCAGAGCCAAGCTTTCGGCGAGTGAAGCGTCGATCAGGTTCATTGCATTGCTGCTCATCGAATAGTTGCCTCCCTGTGAAAATCGGGACATCAGCAAAGACCTGGTTCTTGTGTATGGTGCGGCATAGGGCGCAGAATCTGCGACCTGATGTCTATTATACAGCAGATCGGGTGGGTGTCAAGGGGTTTGTCTCAAAACCGTTGGTGCTCGGTCCGGGCGATGATCTCCTCCTGGAGGGCCTGGCCGAGGTCGCAGAAATAGTCGCTGTAGCCGGCCACACGGACGATCAGGTTACGGTACTGCTCGGGGTTGTACTGGGCGGCGCGGAGGGTGGCGGCGTCGACCACATTGAACTGGACGTGGTGGCCATCGAGTCTGAAATAGCCGCGGACGAGCTGGACGAGGGTGTCGAGGCCAGAATCTCCGGCGAGCAGCGACGGCGTGAATTTCAGGTTGAGCAGAGTGCCGCCGGTGCGGACGTGGTCCATCCTGGCGGCGGAGCGGAGGACGGCGGTGGGGCCGCGGCGGTCTGCGCCCTGGACGGGGGAGATACCCTCGGACAGCGGGGTCCCGGCGCGGCGGCCGTCGGGAGTGGCGCCGCACACCGAGCCAAAGTAGACGTGGCACGTAGTGGGTAGCAAGTTGATGTGGTACTCCCCACCCTTGGTGTTAGGCCGGCCGTCGACGGCGTCAAAATAGGCCTCAAAGACGGCACGCATGACGGCGTCGGCATAATCGTCGTCGTTGCCGTAGCGGGGGGTGCGGTTGAGGAGGATCTGGCGCAGGGACTCGCCACCTGTCCGCCCGGCCGGGGGAGATTGGAAATCGGCATCGAGGGCGGCCAGCAGCTCGGTCGTGGTTAGGCTTTGCTGGTCAAAGACGTGATATTTGAGAGCGGCCAGGGCGTCGGCCATGGTGCCCAGGCCCACGCCCTGGACGTAGGTGGTGTTATACCGAGCGCCGCCGTCGTGATAGTCGCGGCCGCGGACGATGCAGTCGTCGATGAGCAGCGACAGGAAGGGGGCGGGCATGTGGGCGGCGTACAGTCGTTCGACGACTTGGTTGCCTCGCACTTTGATCTCCACGAAATAGCTCAGCTGGCGGCAGTAGGCATTGAATAGGCCGTCGAAGGTCTGAAAGCCGGCCGGGTCGCCGGTTTCGAGGCCGATCCGCCGCCCGGTGCGCGGGTCCACCCCGTTGTGGAGGGTGATCTCCAGCACCTTGGGCATGTTGAAATAGCCGGTCAGGTTATAGTTTTCCTTGCCAAAGGCGCCCACCTCGACGCAGCCGCTAGAGCCCCCGGCGCGGGCGTCGGCGACGGTCTTACCCATGCGCACCAGCTCCTGGACGATCAGGTCGCTGTTAAAGACGGAGGGCTGCCCAAAGCCGGTGCGGATGATCTGGGCGGCGCGCTTGACGAAATGATCCGGGTTCTTTTTGCTGACCTGGATCGAGGAGCTGGGCTGAAGGAGGCGCATCTCCTCGATCACATCCAGCATCACGTAGGTGAGGTTGTTGACGGCGTCGGAGCCGTCGGGCCGGACGCCACCGAGGTTGATCTGGGCGAAATCGGTGTAGGTAGAGCTTTCGGCAGCGGTGACGCCCACCTTGGGCGGGGCGGGCTGGTTGTTGAATTTGATCCACAGGCAGTGGAGGAGCTCTTCGGCCTGGTCGCGGGTCAGGCTGCTATCGGCCAGGCCCTGTTGGTAAAAGGGGTAGAGGTGCTGGTCGAGGTGGCCGGGGCAAAAGGCGTCCCAGGGGTTGAGCTCGACGGTGACGCCGAGGTGGACGAACCAGTAAGCCTGGATCGCCTCCCACAGGTCGCGCGGGGCGTGGGCCGGCACATGGCTGCACACGGCGGCGATCTGTTCCAGCTCGGCACGGCGTTGCGGGTCAGGCTCCTGCTGAGCTAGCTCTCGCGCCCGCTCGGCGTGGCGCTCGGCAAAGCGGACGACGGCGCCGGCAGCGACCTGCATGGCGCGGAGCTGTTCCTGCTTGGCGTAGGCGGCGGGGTCGCGG
>Ga0209253_10004371_pt1 | contig 12326 bp, 11 predicted proteins | sample FrelakmetBRP12BR_FD_187145 | JGI IMG/M metagenome (GOLD analysis project Ga0209253, IMG submission 187145) | Freshwater lake sediment microbial communities from the University of Notre Dame, USA, for methane emissions studies - BRP12 BR (SPAdes)... | ecosystem: Environmental > Aquatic >...
CCCGATGCTCCGGTAGGGTCTGCCATTGGAAGCCTGGTAGTGAACTAAGAGGTCTTTCCCCTCAGGGAGCCTCACCCTGCCCGATCCCTGGATGTGGAGAAAGAACACATCGAGGGGATCTTTTAGGAATGCGATCTCAAGACCCTTTCCGTCCAGCACTTTTTCTCCCTCGATCTGAAACCTGGAGAAGTAGGGCTGGACCTTTTTTCCCTCGATTCTGGCGACAAGGGATTCTCCTTTGAATTTCTCGCCGAAGGGGGAGAGATCGATCCTGATGAGATCGCCGGGCAAACGGTACAGCGGGTACCTGAAGACCTCGTCCCGAGTCCGTCTGCCTTCATAAATGGGCTCGTAATACCCTGTGAAAAGCACTCGCCCATTCCCCTCCCGGCCGGTGGCCCGATAAACGCGAAATCCTTTTAGAATCTCCCTGTTCAATTGGTCTGCATCCAACCCTCTGGACAGGAGATCCACGAAAACCTCCTGGCTCTCGCGCACCTGCTGACAGGAGAACTGATGGGGTCCATAGTGAAACACGGTTTCAGGAGTGAGACGATTCAGGTACTCGATATTTCTCCTGGCGCCCTGGACCAGGGACTCGCGGTCCATGTCATCGCTGAATTTTGGGAAGAAGAAGCGTACCTGTTTAAGAGCCTCTTCTGGCCGCTGGGCCTCTTTCTTCCGGAAAGGGTGGCAGCTCAAAAGAGTCGCCAAAAGCATAAGAAAGAGAGTTAGGGCGAAAACATGGATTACCCTTTTCATAGGACTCCGTAGCTGAAAGAGATTCTCGGCTGCTCTTGAAATTGCTATTATCTTATATACACAATTCCTAAATGTTTTGGAAGTGAAAGTTCTAGGACTGGCCGGCAAAAAAATAGCCTTCCTATTGGAAGGCTATTTGGTGCCGGGGTCGGAGTTTCAAGAACGATTGGAACTCATCCCATTCAGGCTATTTCGTGTACAATCCAATTTTTTTGGCGATCCCAAGGGCTGTCTCATACTCTTCGGCAGCCAGCTTCTTCTGTTCCGCAGGGGACCGATAATCAATAATAAAATGCATTTTCTCAAGCCTGGCCTTTGATTCCGGGTTCTTCGCGGCTTTCTCGATCGCAGGGATCAAAACTTTCTTCACGTCCTCCGGCATTCCCATCGGGCCATACATGGCAAACCAGGAAACTGCCAGATCTTGTTTATAACCCAAATCTCTGAGCGTCGGGACATTGGGAAAGAGGGGAGACTTCATTGTCACCAGGAGCATCCTCATTTTTCCTGACTCGACATGGGGGGCGATCTTACTCACCGCATCGAAGGTCATTTCCACATGGCCCCCCAAAAGGGCAGTGATGACAGCTTCTCCTGACTTGAAAGGAACATGGTTGAATTTGGCGCCTGTCAATGATTGGAGAATTTCCAAGTGGAAGTGGGTCGTGGTCCCTATTCCGGGGGTGCTACAGCGAACTTGATCCGGATTCTTCTTGGCATAGTCTATTAACTCCCCGAATGTTTTCCATGGGGCGCTGGCTTGTACCGCAAGGGCGTGGGGAAAAAATAAGTGAAGTCCCAAAGGGTCTAAGTCTTTATCGGGATCGTAAGGAACCGTATCCGGGCTCAGGATCCTGGCGTAGACGATGGCCGGGTTGTTCGTGTAGACGAGCGTATAACCATCTCTTTTACTCCTGACCACAAAATCCGTGCCCAGTGTGAATCCTGCACCGGGTTTGTCGATGGGAACGAATTGAGCACCAAGCAATTTTCCCAAATCCTCTGCTAACACCCTCCCGGTGATATCGATGATTGACCCCGGGGTACCGGGCAAGACGAACTGAACGGGCCGGTTCGGGTAAGGCTGGGCCTGAAGGGTCGGAACTCCTGCACAAAGTCCAAACACGGCTAAAAATGAGATAGCAACAAAAATGTGACGTTTCATAAAACCCTCCTTTTATTAGATTGTTAAAACATGAATCTGAGAATCTTTTTCTGACATTCACATCACCCCATCACCTCCACCCTTTCCCCGTAAGGAAGAGGGGAAGGGTGAAAAATGAATCAATTATTCACGACACTACGTTGGTTGGGCGATCAACGCCTCTAATGACTGAATTCCTTTCTTTGCTTTTTCAACCTCCGCCGCTGAAGCTGGGCGGTAGGGCGGCATGGGCGGGCCAATGTCGATCCCGCTCATCAGCGAAAATCTGGCCTTCAAATACCCTATCCCGGAATGGTCAATTTTGGTTCCCATGGTCGACGATGCAGCCCGAGGAATGAGGAGGGGGGATTGGGCCGCGATCGCTTTCTGTAATTCCCAGGCCCTGTTCATGTTCCCGGTCTTAAATGCCTCGTAAGTAGCGCGCATGACCGGAATCCAATCCGAGCCACCCATCGCGCCGGGTGCACCCAGAACCAAGTGAGGCAGCATATTCCATTCCACGCCCAGAATGCTGATTTTCTGATCCACACCTAAATGGTACAGGGAAGCGATGTGGACGATGTCCCCGACAATGGCCTTCATGGCAATAATCCGCTGACTCATTTCCACAATTCGCGCGATGAGTTCCGGGCTCATGTAAGAACCGGCAGGGCTTGAATCGTATAAGGCGATGGGAATCGACGTATGATCAAGAACCCACCTATGATGTTCGACGATCTCATCCTCGGTTGCCTTTCGAGGAACGGTGGGAGAAATCCAGGCGCAATCATAGCCGATCTCTTCCGCATAATTCGCCAGTCGGACGGTTTCGAGGGTGTTGGTGGCGTGGCATCCAGCGGCGCAAAAGACCCTATACCTCTTGGCATGGTCGATACAAACCTTGAGATGCCTTTTCCGGACCTCCTCGTCTAATTCCGGCCATTGTCCGGCATATCCTCCGGGCCATATCCCCGTTGCTCCCCTCTGGATGACCCAATCGATTTCTCGACGAACCGCATCCTCGTTTAAGGTGTAATCCTCCTTGAGCGGTGTATAAGTAAGGGCCATGATGCCCTCTAAACGCTTCATGATGAAATCTAACTCCCGCAGCCCTTCGTCTGATAAGCGCTCGTCTCGAAACGAGTTAAATATAAGAAAAAGAGAAGTTCTCTGTCAAGCCAAGACAGATCATTTTCCCCTTTTCCTTCTCCTTCCTTGACAAACCAAAGACAGGTATATAAATTTTACTTTGAAAAGCTTAAAACAGAAGAAGGGGAACAAAAATGAACAAAAATCGGATCTATTGGCTACCAGGGGTCGTTGTTGCCTTAGTTCTTCTTTCGGGTTTACAGGGATGGGCACAAAGCCGGTCGAGATCGAGTGTACCCGTCATCATACATGCGTTTACTGTAGAAAAAATAAAGTATGGAGACATCCTGAAGGTTTATATTGAGGCAGAGGACCCGGAGGGGGAGATGGTCAAGATTGCCACGGTGGTTGACCAGGCCGGGTTTGGCCGGTATCCGACCAGTTGGGCGTATCTGAAGCCAACGAACCGTAAGCACTTCAAAGGTTACCTTCAATGGAATACCTTTAGTTCGAAAACTCCCTTCGTATCCGAGTGGACACCCATTACCTTGACGGTCTCCGTTTTTGATAAATCCGGAAATGAAAGCGACGTGTTCACTTTCCCAATTACCTTTGAATCAGGGGTCAAACGTGCCTCTTCATATCCAGTACCTCCTCCCTTCAATGAAAAGGATGTCTCAAGATTAGGGTTCATCAATATTGAATTAATGGATCTTACCATTATGCGGGGTGACGACTGAGAAAATCCGAATCAGCCGATTGGCAGAAAGGCGGGGTCAAAATGATTCTGTCTTTCCGTGCCTCAAGTTTTCATTGTCCGCAGTTCCTTCTCTTGGGAACTCCTCCCTCCAAGTCGTGATTCCCGAATCTTATTTCTGGAGTCATTCTTTAAAAAAGGTTCTTAAATCGGTCTTGTTCTGTTGATTCACTCTCTAAAATACGGAATATTTCGGTTTGAAATACGGGTTTGACCTTATTCATTTTGGGAATATTCTAAAGGAAAATAGGCGAAAGGATTCTAAAGGAGGGAGATATGGTCGAAGATTGGATTGCCAATGCCTATGAAGGAATGTCCCGTCGGCAGTTTCTCGCGCAGATGGGCGCTGCAGGTGCTGTGATCGCAGGCTTCGCGATCGCCGCGAAGCCGGTGGCAGGGGAGATCATCGCGACCCCTAGCGATGGTCTCGCCGTTGCCGACGGTAAGGTGACTTCCGGAGATTTCCAGGTCCCGATCTATGAAGCACGTCCTGCAGCCACGGGGAAATATCCCATCGTCCTGGTGATTCCGGAAGTCTTTGGAATGCACGAGCACATTAAGGATGTGACCCGCCGTTTTGCCAAGGAAGGTTTTCTGAGCCTGACGTTTGAGCCCTATGCAAGAGAAGGAGGCGTCTTCCATTTGCCTAACATCGAAGCCGTACGAAAAGTCGTTGACCCAGTTCCGGACGAGAGGGTCATGGGGGACCTCGACGCCCTGGTGGCCTACGCGAAGCAACACCCGGCGGGGGGAGCAGATCGAATCGGTGTGACAGGATTCTGCAGGGGCGGGATGTATCCCCTCCTCTTCGCAGCTCACCGTCGGGACGTCAGAGCTGCGGTTCCCTGGTACGGCCAGCTCCGGCCGGCTAAAACGCCCGGGGTCCGGACGGTCGGGCCGCTCGATATCGCTGCGAAAATCGATTGTCCCGTCCTGGGTCTCTACGGCGGTGAAGATCTTGGAATCCCGGTCTCCGATGTCAAGGAGATGGAGGGTGCTCTGAAGGCAGCCGGGAAGACGGCAGAATTCGTGATTTATCCCGGCGCACCCCATGCGTTCTTCGCAGACTACCGGCCCAGTTACCGGGCGGAGGCGGCCAAGGACGCTTGGGCCCGCTGCACAGCGTGGTTCAACAAACATCTCAAAGGATGAACGCTGCCTATTTGATTAAGCGCCGATCCATTTTAAGAATGGCCAAAGGGAAAAAAACGAGACTGAAAAGTAGGAGATAACCGACTCCCCAAAGCTGGGAGAGATCGACGTGTCCGAAGCTGAAGGCCCTTGCAAGGTTGGTGAGATGGGTGAGAGGGAAGACGAGGGCAAATTGCTGAGCCCAAAGGGGGAGATTCTCAAGGGGGAAAAAGGTTCCACTGAAAAGAAACATGGGCGTGACAAATAAGAATACAGGTAAGTTGAACATTTCGATATTGGCCACGCTCCCCGTGAAGAACATGCCAACGGACGCAAAGGCAATCCCGCCCAGCATTGCCAGAGGCAGAAGGAGGAGACCTTCCGGAAATCGAATGAGCCCGAAGGAGCCGATCACCACCATCATGATCGCCGCTGCGATCAACGATTTGGTCGCCCCCCAGACAATTTCACCGGTGATGACCTCTTCCAGGGAGAGGGGCGTAGCCAGCATGGCGTCAAAGGTTTTCTGATAATACATCCTTACAAAAGAGGCGTACGTGGTCTCAAAAAAGGAGTTGTACATGATGCTCATTCCAATGAGGGCAGGGGCGATGAAACGGACGTAGGAGATGTCAGATCCTTGATAACGGAGGGTCCCCACCAGGCCGCTCATGCCGACGCCGAAAGCGATCAGATAAAAGAGGGGCTCAAGGAAGGGAGGGATGAAACTAATCTTCCAGCTCTTCCTGTAAACCCTCAGGTTTCGCTGCCAGACCCGAAGGAACCGCCCGGAGATCCTGACCTCAAGTCTTTCCGTCATTCTCTCAACTCCCTGCCCGTCAACTTCAGGAAGACATCTTCGAGCGTCGCTGATCTCATCACGCAGCCCTCTTTACAAAAATCCCGGGTAATCCTCTGATAAAGCTCACCCCTGTCTTCACAGTAAACGATCAGACGGTGGCCCAGATCTTCGTAAGGAAGTTGGCGCGACTGGATAAAGGACCTCAGTTCATTCGCGGGCTGCGCGATCTCGATCACATTCTTTCCCACATGTTTCTGTATTAGTTCTCCTGGCCTCCCTTCCACCAGGATCAGGCCATGATCGATGATGATCAATCGGTCACACAACCTCGAGGCCTCTTCCATGTAGTGGGTGGTCAGCAGGATGGAAATCCCCCTGCCCCGAAGCTCCTCAAGCCGAGCCCACAATTGGTGGCGCGACTGGGGGTCCAGGCCGGTGGTGGGTTCGTCCAGGACCAAGAGATCGGGATCGTTGATGAGTGAACGGGCCAGGACGAGGCGACGCATCATTCCGCCGGAAAGCTCGGTAACCGGTGCATTCGAACGATGGCCGAGGGCGATGAAGTCGAGAAGCTCGGTCGCCTTTTCCCGGGCCTCCTTCTTGGGGATATCGAAATACCGGGCAAACACCTCCAGGTTTTGGAGGACGGTCAGGTCCGGATCCACGCTGTTTTCCTGCTGGCAGACGCCGATGCGGGATTTGATCCGGCGCCAGTCCCGGGAGATGTCCAGACCGAACACTTTCAAACGGCCTCCGCTCATGGGAGAGAAACCATAAACCATGCGGATCGTGGTTGTCTTGCCGGCGCCGTTGGGGCCCAGAATCCCGAAGCATTCGCCCGTGGCGACCTGGAAAGAGATTCCGTTGACGGCGACCAGGTCCCCGAATTTTTTGAATACATTTTCCGCTTCGATGATATACGGACCGGAGAAATGAGTTGGAGCGCCTTTCATCCGAACTCCCCTTTTTGGACTGTTCTTCTATGATAAGATGATTTCGGGAAGAATGTCACCCTATTTCTCCGTCTCCCCTTTCTATTCATCAAACTCGAGTTTTCAAAGGCGGAAGGCTCGCCGTGACCAGGGGATAGAGGGTCGGCGGAGGAAGCTTTAGAGCGGAACAATTCAGCAATTAAACTAAAACACTTGTTCGCTCATAACAACGATTGAATCGGCATGATCGCCGATTTCCGAACCTACTAAAGACCCGCAATTCTAAAGATTCCGCAGTCGACCCTCTATCCCCTCTGCGATGGAGACAGCGTCTCGCTGGGGAGAAGACCGGGTGACGGGCCTTCATTGACAAGAGAACCGTATTTGGTTACCTCTATCATGCACGCCATGACAAACGCCACGGACATCGATGGGGCTGCAAATCAAAGCGCTGCCCTATTCATCACCACATTGGCCTCCTTCCTCACCCCTTTTGGGATATCCTCCGTGAATATTGCGCTTCCCTCCATCGGGAAGGCCTTCTCCGTGGATGCCATCCTATTGAGTTGGGTGACGACGGCGTATCTTTTAACTTCAGCCATGTTTTTCGTTCCCCTCGGCAAGATCGCAGACATTTATGGACGAAAAAGATTGTTCACCTGTGGTATCCTGACCTTTACGCTTGCTTCTGCGGGTTGCGCCCTCTCGAACTCTGCGGTGATGCTGATCGGCTTCCGGGTTTTGCAGGGGATCGGCGCTTCAGCCATCTATCCTATCGGAGCAGCGATCCTGACCTCCACTTTTCCTGTGAGAGAACTCGGTCGAGTCTTAGGAATAAATGGGACTGCTGTCTACCTGGGGTTTTCTTCAGGGCCGTTTTTAGGTGGACTGTTAACCCAGTATCTTGGATGGAGGAGTATTTTTCTCGTTAATGTCTTTGTGGGGTTCGTTCTCATTCTTCTCATCTTCCGGAAACTGAAAGGGGAATGGCGAGAGGCCGAAGAAGAGAAATTTGACCTGACCGGTTCGGTTCTTTACAGCCTCATTCTTTTTCTCATCATGTACGGTTTTTCTCAATTATCGACGATGCAAGGCCTATGGCTTATCCTGGGGGGATTCCTGGGCATTATCCTGTTTATCAAATGGGAAGCGAAAACGAACAGCCCTGTTTTGGAGATCAAGCTCTTCAGGAACAATAGGATATTCGCCTTCACCAACCTGGCAACGCTCATTCATTCCAGTGCCAGCTTCGCTATTACCTTCCTCTTGAGTCTTTATTTACAAGACGTAAAAAAACTGACCCCTGAAAGCGCAGGCTTGATCTTGATCGCCCAGCCCGTTGTGCAAGCCCTGTGTTCGCCCTACAGCGGCAAGCTCTCGGACAGGATTGAACCGCGAATCGTCGCTTCGATAGGAATGGCTCTGACGGGGGTGGGGATTGGCCTGTTTACCGTTTTGGATGAAAACACTCCACTGCCTTTCATCCTTGGAAATCTGATTCTTCTTGGGTTTGGTTATGGTCTTTTCTCGGTTCCCAATGCGAATGCGGTGATGAGTTCGGTTGAAAGCAGATCTCACGGAATGGCCTCTGGAATGCTCTCAACCATGCGGATCACCGGGACGACCTTCAGTATGGGAATTGCCGTTTTGATATTTTCGATCTATCTTGGGAAGGTCCAAATTACGCCAGAGACCTATCCGGTTTTCTTGAGATGCATCAAATTGGCCTTTGTCTTCTCGGCCGTTCTCTGTTTTGGAGGAGTCTTCGCCTCCCTGGCCAGGGGGAATGTTCGTTGAAGAAGTCCCTTGCCCTCCTTTAGAAAACGGGACAGCGTTTCGGGAAGGTTTTTGAAAAAGTCATTTTTATCCGGTTGCGGAAGAATGCTCCTGTACCCGTCCCGCAAGGCGGGGCCATGCGCAGGCATCCGAAATCCTTCGCAGGGAAAGGTTTTAAACCGGTCCCCACCCCTGTTCGCCGCTGTCGAAGGATCAGGGTTTCAGGATAAGATCGACTTCCTTTGACTGGTCGTCCCTGAAAAGCCCGACCCGAACCGAATCGCCCGCCTTGACGGAGTCAAGGATCTGCTGGAATTCTTCGACACTTCCCACTTCTTTTGAGTTCGCTTTCGTAATAATGTCCCCGGCTTTGATCCCGGAGGATTCTGAAACACTGCCCGGGAGGACCTCCGCTACCAAGACGCCCTTCGGACTCTTGAAATTGAAGTGGGAGGCCAAAGCGGGGGTCAGTTCCTGGATTCGAATTCCAAACCGTTCAATCAGGGCGCTCTTTTTGGCAAGGGCGATTCCCTGCTCTTCGAGGATTTTGGCGGAGACGAGGATGGGCGTTTTAGATTTTAATGCAATGACAATGGCGTCGCTGGGTCGTGCATCGATCCCTACCACCCCTTTGTTGATGGTTAAAAAGAGTGTTGCGTAATAAGTATTGTTCTTCATGTCGACGATTCTTATCTCTTTCACTTTGACGTGCGCTTCCGCAAGGATGGAGTAGAGAAGGTCGTGCGTCATCGGCCTCGGTGACGTGTTGTTTCTGAGTTCCTTATCGATCGCGTTGGCTTCAAGAAGGCCAACCCAGATGGGGAGCGCTTTTTTCCCGTCTTTGTCTGAGAGGAGGACGACAGGGCTGTTCCCGACGGCATCCAGTTTCACTCCCTTCACCTCCATTTCAATGAAGGGCGGAGATTTTTCTTTACTGACCGCGATAAACACCAAAGAGATGAGCAGGGCAACCAGCATTGTCACCTTCCAATATCTTCTCATGAGTTTCTCCTCTTTCGGATCGTCCTTTGTCTGAGTATCGCCATTAGACCGATGATGATCTTTTGACCGTCCCGCTTGGTCAAGGGATCGGGCTTCTTGATAATCCGCCGACAGAAGGCGTGGTAATGTCCTTCCTCCCAGCTCAATTTTTCCAAGAGGTAAGAGATGAAACCGAGCTGGCTTGGGGTGATCGTTTGCTCCCCCTGGGGGCTCTCGGGAGGGATGAGTCGGCCTTTGGGCACGGGCTGATAGGGATCGGGGAGAAGGCCTTTAAATCCCATCTCTTGAAACCGTTTCATCACCTTCTCAAAACCGGCGTCGGTCAACTGGGTGGAACTTTCCACTCCCGCCACTCCTTTAAGAATCTGGCGATAAGATTCCTCATCCAGATGAAGCTCCTCTTTGGCGATATGAACGATCGCCTTTTTCTTCCTACCGATGGGCATCCTACTCATTATACCTTAAATAGGCTCAGAAAGGGAAAGGAAAGTCTCGATGATATTGTGACGGAGCATCTTGGCAGAAGGGGGTTGGCTCACTATCCCTGCTTCGGCGAAAAAAAAGGCTGGAGGGGGGGCCAGCCTAAGGAGGAAGAAATGAACAAATTGTTTCTCCTGAACTCAGGGTATCAAAACGGAATGGACGTTTAAATACGGTAAAGCATGTATTTTGCCGATCGAAAGACAGTATTTTTGCCCCGGCACCAGGGGGACTCGAATTGACAAATCCTCATTTTTTAAATACCATGAACGAATTCAAAATCAGAAAATGAACGGACGAATTCTCTCTTTATTGGCTTTCTTCTTGTTGTTGGTTGGATTAACCGGGGATGAAAGAAGTTATGGGCAGAGGGTGGTGGTCTCTATAGAAAATCTGAAGAGGCATCTGGAAAATATCCCTTTTGACCGGAATCCGCATGAGGGCTATCCCAAGCTGGAGCAGGCAGCGCAGTACATTAAGGAAGAATTTGTCAAGGTGGGGTTGGACGTCAAAGAAGACTCTTTTCAGTGGGAAGGGAAATCTTATAAAAATATTGTGGCAGAAAAGAAAGGAGAGATTTCTCCCGACAGAGTCTTCATCGTGGGGGCCCATTACGATACCGTTCCAGGCACTCCAGGGGCGGACGACAATGCGAGCGCCGTTGCCGTGCTTCTCGAGACAGCGAGAAATATTCAGTCTATTTCTCTGGAGGGGACTGTGAGATTGATTGCCTTCACCCTCGAAGAGTACGGCTATATCGGCAGTTCCCATTTTGTGGAGAGCCTAAAAAAAGGAAAAGAGGAAATCCTGGGGATGATTTCATTAGAGATGGTGGGGTTTACCGGTCCAAGACAGGATTACCCCCCTTATCTTGATCCCAAATATTATCCCAATGTGGGAGACTTCATCGCCATCGTCGGAAACGAGAGGTCGCAAAAGTTGTTGGAGAAAGTTTGCCAATCTTTTAAGACTCATATCCCCGAGCTTCCTTTAGAAATGCTCATCGTACCCGGTGATGGAAAAAGAATGGAAGAAGTGAGATTGAGTGATCATGTTACCTTCTGGGATGAAGGGCTCCCAGCGCTTTTGGTGACCGATACTTCTTTTATGAGAAATCCGAATTACCATCTTCCTTCGGACAGAATAGAAACGCTCAATTTTGAATTCATGCAGAAAGTGGCAACCGGGATTTTTTATTCGGTCGCGGAGTTGGCTGGATTTACGGACACGAGACGCGAGACACGGAGCACGAAATAGATAATGAAGATCGGCGTGATTTCAGATACCCATTTGAGGGAGCCTCACCCTGAATTCAAGAAGATCATTGAATCTCATTTCAGGGACGTGGAAAAGATCTTTCACGCGGGAGATTTTGTAGACTGGAGCATCGCAGAGTATCTATCAAGCCAGAAGGAATTGATTGCTGTTTGTGGAAATATGGACTCTCGGGAGATTCACAAGGCATTTCCCCGGAAAAGGATCATCGAAGTCGAGGGATTCAAGATCGGACTCATCCATGGCGGGGGGCCTCCCTTCGGGATCGAATCACGCATCCGGGAAGAATTTGATGACGTGGATGCCATTGTCTACGGTCACAGCCATGCCCCGGCGAATCATCAGGTCAAGAATATCTATTTCTTCAACCCCGGCTCTCTTACCCGCTCTTTCATCCACCGGGGCAGCCTTGGGATTCTTCATCTCGGAGACAGGATCGAGGGCGAAATCATTCGAATTTAAAAATGAGCAGACTTTGGTCTAGAGGTTTGAATCAATTAGTTTCTCATGGGTATTAACGCCTACAAAGAGTGAAGATGGTTGGGAATGAACTCTATTGATTTCCCATTGAAAGAAAGAACAAATCTGGGGGACCTCAGGCGCTTCTCATCTCCAGTCAGCGAATCTTCTTCTTCCGTGCCGGAGCGCTGATATTGAATCCAGTGACAGATACTGGCGCCATCTATTTAGGTGCTAATAGCCGATCCAACGTTGACCTGACCTGCATGCCGACCCTCTTTCCGATGCCGAGCTTTCCTCTGGCCTTCCCCAATTTGATGTTGGTCTCGACAATATCCTTGGGCACATACGGCTGTTTCACCTTCGGCTTACGCACGAGGGAGAGGGAATCGTTTGGACACGTGCTCACACACAGCCCACACCCGATGCACCGCTTCAGGTCGAGAGCCGCCGTGCCATCGCTCAAATGAATGGCCTCCATCTGACAGCGCTCGACGCAAGTGCCACAACCCGTGCATGTGTCAGGGTTGAGACTCACTATGAAAGAGCTGGCTACCAAGCTTGCGGGTTCTGGGTATCGTTTAAGACTCCGAAGCACGCCGCAGCAGCAGCCGCAGCACATGCAGATGAAAAGGGCCTTCTTCGCATTGCCAGGCTGAAGAACCAGCCCGGCCTCCTCGGCTCGTTGGAGGATCGCAAGCGCCTCTTGCATGCTGA
>Ga0209253_10004372_pt1 | contig 12325 bp, 8 predicted proteins | sample FrelakmetBRP12BR_FD_187145 | JGI IMG/M metagenome (GOLD analysis project Ga0209253, IMG submission 187145) | Freshwater lake sediment microbial communities from the University of Notre Dame, USA, for methane emissions studies - BRP12 BR (SPAdes)... | ecosystem: Environmental > Aquatic >...
AATTATGAAGAAGATGACCTGCTACGGCTGCAAAGGCAAGGGGCACGTATCTGGTGAGGTGTGCCACATATGTGGCGGCCTGGGGAACATCCCGGCACCTGTTGAACCGGCTCCCCCCGAGATAGAAGAGAAACCGGAGAAGGAGTAGGGAGAGTGTCTCAGAAGAGGTGTGGGATGCTTCCCTGCCGGGGGTTTGGTCGTAGACTCGCCTCAGGATGAGGGGTATCCCCCAAGATTGGGGGCCAGGGGGTTGATGCACTGTCATTAGACGGCATGGCAGGCAGTCCTCCAATGGACAAGACAGCTTCGCAATGGATCGAATGGTCTCGGAATTTGGGCCTGTCTTGACATAGCGGCTTGAAGCACCATCCAGGTGACAGAAATGCGGAAGAACGGCAGTAGCAGACTAGCCGAGCTGAGAGAGCGATATCCCAAGAAGTTCGCCCCGGAAGAGGAGATCTTCAGTCACATTCATCGAGGCGGGAGACTGTTCATAGGTACAGGCTGCGGACAACCTCAATACCTCATCCGGGCTCTCGTGAAGTATGTTGACTCCCACCCTATGGCATTCTTCGATGTCGAGGTGATCCATCTGTGGACCATCGGGACCGCCCCCTACACCGACAAGAGATTCGAGCGCAACTTCCGGCATACGTCCTTCTTCGTCGGAGACAGCACCAGGGAAGCTGTGAACGCTGGCCTGGCTGACTACACCCCCATCGTCTTGTCGCAAATCCCGGACTTGCTGCGCCGGGGATTGATTCCGGTTGATGTGGCGATGATTCAGACTTCGACTCCTGACGAGCACGGTCACGTCAGCCTGGGCATAAATGTTGACATAACCAGGGCAGCCACGGAGTGCGCCTCAACGGTCATAGCCCAGGTCAACGAGAACATGCCGCGTGTGCACGGTGACAGCTTCCTGAACGTAGAAGACCTGGATTTCATCGTCCCGTACGACGAGCCTCTGCTGCAAATCAGGCCGCGGGCCACCGATGAGGTTGCCCAGAGGATCGGCAAGTACGTGGCACATCTGGTCCACGACGGCGATACCATTCAGGTGGGATTTGGCAGAATTCCGGACGCTGTGACAGACAGCTTGGCCGACAAGAAAGACCTCGGCGTACATTCGGAAATACTGACAGATGGCATTGTCCGATTGATGAAGAAGGGGGCCGTGAACAATTCGAAGAAAACCCTGAACCGCGGGAAGACTATAGCCAGCTTCTGCATGGGCAGCAGGGAAACGTATGAGTACCTCAATGATAATCCCAAAATCGAGCTCAGAATTATCGACTACACGGATAACCCCCTGATAGTGGCGCGGCACGAGAACATTGCCGCCATCAACAGCGCTTTGCAGGTGGACCTCACCGGCCAGGCGACCGCCGAATCCATTGGAAGGACATTCTACGCCGGCGTCGGCGGCCAGGCCGATTTTGCCAGGGGTGCGATGCTGGCCTCGGGGGGGAGAACGATTGTCACCCTCCATTCCACCACCCAGCACGACAGAATATCCAGGATCGTGCCCTTTCTGAGTGAAGGAGCCGGGGTCACCCTGTGCCGGGGGGACATCCACTATGTTGTTACCGAGCATGGGACAGCCTATCTTCACGGCCAGAGCGTCAGACATAGAGCGATGCAGCTGATATCCATAGCCCATCCCAAGTTCCGGAGTTGGCTCATTGAGGAAGCCAGGAAAATGAACCTGATATACAGAGACCAGGCCTTTGTCGATGGCAAAGCCGGAGAGTATCCGGAGGAACTGGAGACGCAGCGAGTCACTTCCAGCGGGGTTGAAGTCCTGATTAGACCCATCAGGATCAGCGACGAACCGCTGCTCAAGGACTTCTGGTACGACCTCTCAGACAGAAGCATGTATCTTAGCTTTGCCTCGGCCAGAAAGGACATGTCTCACGAGCGTCTCCAGGAGATGGTGGCCATTGACTACACCCAACAGATGGCGCTTCTGGCCGTGACGCCACAGGATGAGAAACCGAAAGTCGTTGGGGTGGCGCGGTATTTCCTGAACCCTGACATACGCACTGCCGAGGTAACCATCGTGGTCAGGGACGACTATCAGAACAAGGGAGTAGGCAGAGAATTGCTTACCTATCTGACCTATCTGGCCAAGAAGAACGGCCTGGTGGGTTTCACCGCAGAGGTCCTCGTCGCCAATGCCGCCATGCTGCGGCTGTTCAAGAGAATGGGCTTTGATATTGAGACAGTCAGCGAAGACGGCGTAGTGTATGAGTTGAAGCTGGCGTTTCGGTAGGTTTGGACGACGGGGACTTCATCACGTCCTCGGCCGGCACATCCGGACTCAGAATCGGCTCTCACACCATCGATCGGTCATTGCCATCGGCAGCATTGAAGCTACCTCTTCCCCCGAGGTGACCCATCACTCCAGAATTGTCCAACTGCCACCTCACTTCTGGGCTGAGGCTGCCGTATGGTTGCGGAGTGCAGCGTCCTCCGCCGGGCATCCCAGGAACGCGTTCATGGCCCAACACAGGAGCCGATTCCCCGTTCCTGGCGTATGCGACGCTGGATGGCGCCGGTTTGAGAAGCAGTAATCGTAATGGTTTTGTAATAGCGCCAGGTGCATGTGAGACACAAACGTGATCTGATCTATCTAGAATAGCGGAAGATGTCGGCCGTGAGCCCGGCCCATGTGACAGGTGCATTGCACTGCGCGTGTTCTTATCTTTGAAGGCCCCGATGTCTGGGAATGCCGCGGCGGGTGCCGCAGTGACGGGACCTCGGATTTGACACCGGCGATTCGATGACGACCTGGCTGGATCAGGCAAGTGAAGAGGAAGAGGAGGAAAGACAACATGCAACAGAGATCTAGGAAGAAATTCAGGTTCACTGTGACTTGGAAACTGGCGATCTTCGTCTTCATCGCCCTGACTCTAGCTGTGTTTACAGACGACTTACTGTCCCTGGCAGGTCTTGACAGCAAATACACCGAGCTTGCGCTTTCCGGTCTGATTGCTGTCGCTATCCTGATTTCGTTCATCATCGTCGTCCGCAAGGTCGTTGTCCAACCGCTGAAGTCAATATCTGAGACTTGGGAGGCCTTGGCCGAGGGCGATTCAGATCGAACATTCACGGTCAGATCGCACGATGAGGTGGGGGCAGTAGCCCGTTCATGCCGCATGGTTGCAGCCCGCATGAAGGAATTGATTGACATCTCTGAACGGATAGCGGCGGGTGATCTAACGGTGGAAGTCAAGCCCACTTCAGACAAAGATACTCTCCTTATGGCATTCGCGCAGATGGCGGATAATCAGCGCAATCTTATTGCCAAAGTGAAGGCGAGCGCGACGAGTGTCGCCGAAGCCAGCAAGCAGCTATCTAATGCTTCTGAGGAGACAGCGCGGGCAACGCAACAGATAGCGGGCACGATACAGCAGATAGCCAGGGGTGCCGCGGAGCAATCGACGTCGTTGCAGCAGACATCGAACGGCATGGAGCAGTTGTCATGCGCCATTGACCAGATAGCCAAAGGGTCGCAGGAGCAGGCCAGGGACGTGGGGGAGGCCAGTGCTACAGTCAAGAAGGTCTCGATGGCCATAGCCAAAGTATCGACCAATGCCAAGGCCGGAGATGAGGAGTGGGGAAGCACGGCGGCTTCAGCTGCCGAGGGTGCGCGGAAGGCGCATGAGACAGTGGAAGGGATGAACAAGATCAAGAAAGCGATGGAATCGGTGTCGTTCAGGGTTTCGGACCTGGGTGGAAGGTCTGAGGAGATAGGGAAGATAGTAGCCACTATTGATGATATTGCCGCCCAGACCAATCTGCTGGCCTTGAATGCGGCCATTGAAGCGGCCAGGGCGGGGGAACAGGGGCGGGGGTTTGCCGTGGTGGCGGATGAGGTTCGGAAACTGGCTGAAAGGTCGTCGGTAGCTACCAAGGAGATCGCAGGGTTGGTGGGTGGAATACAGACCCGTGTAAGAGAAGCGGTGGGCGCGATGCATGAGGGCGGCAAGGACATAGAGATGGGGTACAAGCTGGCCGCTGATGCGGGAGTAGCGCTGGATGACATATTGGGGAGATCGGAGAGAGTAGGCAGGCAGGTAGAACAGATATCCAGAGCCGCGCGGGAACTGCAGGAACTGAGCAGCGGTATGGTAGAGGCGATAGACCGTATCAACCGGATAGTGGAGCAGAATGCGGCGGCGACTGAGGAGATGATGGCGAGTTCGGGAGCAGTGTCGAAGGCTGTAGAGAGTACCGCAGGCGTGGCAGAGGAGAACAGTGCGGCATCTGAAGAGGTATCGGCGTCGGTGGAGGAGATGTCTGCCCAGGTGGAGGAGGTGCTCGCTGCCGCCCAGTCACTGACGGACACTGCCGACGATCTGGAGAGGACCATGGCGTCCTTCAAAACGGACGGGGGTGCAGCCACCGATAAGACTGCGATGCGGAGAGTGAGACAGCCAAGGTAACCCCCTGGCTTGAATGACAACAACTACGAAATCTACCCGGCAGGCCGCCGCGGAGGTTTCAGGCCCAGCGCCAAATGTGGCCGTTGGATGAGGGCTCAGGCTGCAACCATCTGTTCTGTAATAGCCTGCTGATCTCGTGACTGGCCACCTCAAGCGGGGCATTCAACTTCTCGGCCAGCGCTTCAATCAGCTTGGTTTGGGCTTGTTGCGGCGTCGCCGTTCCACTCATTTTCCCCAGTTTCTCAATGGCGTCCGCTTGCAGGAGCGCCCAAACGAAATCGCCGGTCTGCTTGTTCTGCAGACGGTCGATACTGTCTGCGTCGCCTGCCGCGGCGTTTCTGCGGATGGTGTCCCAGGCCATGGCAATGCCCTCGTCGTAGCGAGCCACTACCTCTCTAACCCCGGCGATACCACCTTCCGAAGCCTCTGTGATCGGTTCGTTGGCATTGTAACGGCTCCAGTCCTTGGTCAAGAAACGAATCCCCAGCTTCTCGGCTTGCTCGAAGAGCTCCGTCCCGGGGAATGGCGAAAGATAGTGAAATCCGTACTGGGTGCCCCAGCGCTCTGCCAATTCCATGGCCAGAGCCAGCGTCTCGCGAGATCTCTCAGGAGTCTCTCCAGGCAGCCCCAGGATGAAAGAGGCAAAGCTGCCGATGCCGGCCTCGGTGGTCATCCTCACCCCGTTTCTGACCTTCTCCGGTGTGATCCCCTTCTTGATGGTCTTGAGGACTTCCTGGTTGCCGGACTCCACGCCGAACAACAGGCAGGTGCAGCCGGCCTCACGCATGAGATCCAGGAGCTCGGGCGTGAGTGTGTCCACACGGGAGAAGATGCTCCATTTGACGGGCAGGCGGCGGCGGATCAACTCGCGGCACAACTCCGTGGCGTGAGGATGATTGAGAGTGAAGGTATCGTCCACCACGCTGATCTGGCTGAATCCGTATTCGCGGTGAATAACCTCGATTTCGTCGACCACCAGAGAAGGCTGGCGGAAGCGCACTTTTCGTCCGTACATTCGGGGAGTGGTGCAAAAAATGCAGCCATAAGGACAGCCGCGGCTGCTGATGACGGAGCAAGCTGCCCCTAGCGCGTGGTATTTCGATAGTGGCAGAAGGTGGCGAGCGGGGAGTGGCAACTCATCCAGATTGCCGATGAGCGGGCGGGGAGCAGTCTTGGTCACCTTGCCATTCCGGTTGATGTATAGGCCAGCCACATTTCCTATATTGGCGCCTCTGTCCAACGCCGATGCCAGTTCGACAACGGTCACGTCGCCTTCTCCGGCAACCACGATATCGACCCAAGGGGCTCGATGAAAGGTGTCCTCAGCGGCGAAGCTGACGTGTGGGCCGCCCATTAAGGTAGTGATTCCCGGGTCGAATTCCTTGCAGACTTTGAGAATCTTGGCTGCTCCTGTAAAGGTCATGGTGACACAGGTGGTCCCTACCAGTTGGGGTTGATACTGCTGCAACTTGCGCCGGATCTTGGCTGGGGACGCCTTTGAAGTGAGCAAGTCCAGTATCTCTACCTCAAATCCGTGGGCCAAGAGACTGCCGGACAGGTAGCTCAATGAGAGGGGAGGAAGGGGATATTCCTCCAAAGCGTAGGGCGGGACAACTAGCAATATACGCACTGTTTTGGTTTCTGCTGGTATTATAGGCTCTTCGACCGGGCGGATTCAAGGCACCAGCGCAGGATGTGAGCGATACTACGGCAGCGCAGCAGGCGAACCACCGGATGCCGTGGATTTGGTCATCCCAGGACTGCGGTCATGCCCCCGTCGATGATGATGTTGGCTCCGGTGACGTAGCTCGAAGCATCTGAGGCTAGATATATCACGCCACCGACGATATCCTCCTGATTCCCCGTGCGTTGCAGGGGCACACGCGAAAGCCTCTCTTTCAGAGCCGGAAACTGCTCCAGAGCCTCAGGCATCCCGGGGTTCTCAATGTATCCGGGGGAGATGCAGTTGACCCGGATGTGGTGGGGAGCCCATTCCACGGCCAGGCTGCGGGTCAGGTTGATGACGCCGGCTTTGGCGGCCGCGTAGGCGGCACAGGTGGCAGCGGAGCGCACCCCTTCGGTCGAGGATATGTTGATGATGCAGCCTTTGCCTTGTTTGATCATGGCCGGGGCCACGGCTTTGCTGACCAGGAATGGTGTCTTCAGGTTCTCTCTGACCAGGGCGTCCCAGCCTCCCTCACTGAGTTGAAGTGTAGGAGTGAAGAAGGAAGCGCCGGCATTGTTGACCAGGATGTCGATCCAGCCGAACTCCTTCATCGCGGCGTCCACTACGTTGTATATCTGATCGCTGACCCGGACGTCGGTGGGTATGGCCAGGGCTCTCCGGCCCAGCGCCCGTATTTCCGACGCGGTTTTCTCAATGTCGGCGGCAGTTCTGGCCAGGACCACGACATCCGCACCAGCCTGGGCCAACCCCAGAGCTATGGCCTTGCCGATGCCCCTGCCGGAACCGGTGACGATGGCAACTCTCTTGGTCAGATCGAACATCGAACCCATTTGAGCACCTCCTTGGCCAGACTGAGCGCCTTTGCAGGACCTTGCCAGGAGCCAGACATAGGATCGCTCTCGATTCTAAATCTCTCCTGGGACACTGCTGGAGACTGGTGGCACCTATTCTATAGATCGATTGCTGAAGACGCAATCATTGTCACCAAACGAAATTTCTTTGATAAATGCCTGATGCGGTGTTACCATCTATCGAGATGGGGTGAAGGTCAGTTACAGGGATCAAGATTCGCTCCAGTCAACATGCTGACCTTTGTTGTTGCAGATGCTCTCTGACAGGAGTTGGCACTACCTAATGCAGTACGTTCCGGGTTGAGCTTCCTTCAGCAGGCAGGACTACTTCGCAGTAGCCTGCCTTCACTATTAATATTGGGGAGGAATGACTGATGATCAAGCACTTGGTACCCGAAAAATGGGATTTGGAAGTTGACCTGGTGGCAGTTGGCTCCAGCGCTGGCGGACTCGTCGCCGCCATCATGGCGTGCGATCTCGGTCTGAGCGCTGTGGTCCTCGAGAAGAGCGACGTGATTGGCGGGGCCACGGCCTTCTCCGGCGGGGCCACCTGGATTCCCCTGAACCATCACATGGCTGAGGTGGGCTGCAAGGATACCCGCGACGGCGTTCTGCAATATGTGCGTGGCCTAAGCATGGGGCATCACGATGAGGCCCTGCTGGCGGCCTATGTAGACAATGGCGCCGAGATGTTGAAGTACCTGGAAGAGCACACGCCTGTGAGGATGTGCTGCGAGGACGATGGCAGCGGCACCGAGTATCTGGCCGACATGCCCGGAGGAGTGCCCTTGGGCCGCAAGGTGTGGCCCGACCAGAAAGTGGTTCCAGGCATCATGGAGGCCGCGGAGAAGAAGTATCCCCTGGTGGGCAAGGTGGCCAAAGATCCGGTCAAGTATCTCATAGGGCCGCGTGGGCCGTGGGTCATGGGCCGGGGTCTGATTGGGCCGCTGGTGGTGGGCTGTGTGGAGAGGGGGGTTGACATAATCACGGAGTGTGCGGGCAAGCAGTTGATCGTGGACAACGGGCGTGTGGTCGGCATAAGGGCCGTGCGGGGCGGGCGGGATTTCCTGGTGAAGGCGAACAGGGGAGTGCTCTTGGCTACGGGCGGCTTTGAGTGGAACGAGGAAATGAACAAGAGGTTCATCTACTCCCCACCTCTTCACGCTTACACCTGTCCCACTAACGAAGGTGACGGTCATATCATGGGGATGGAGGTGGGGGCGGCGGTGGCGCTCATGGATCACAGCATATTCCAGCCTGGACTCAGCCTGGCCACCGACATCGTGGGACAGAACAGACGTCTCTATCGGCCGTTCATCTACGGCTATCCGGGCATGATCATGGTTAACCGCTACGGACAGCGCTGCTGTAACGAATGCTTCTATCCCGACATGGGAAGGGCCTTCTTGGAGTATGACAGGATTACCGGCAAGTTCAAGAATGTGCCCATCTTCTTTGTTTGTGACCAGTCCTTCCGGGACATATTCCCCGTCATGACGCTCAAGCGCGGCGGTACCGAAGTGAACGAGTGGTCGAAGAAGGGAGACACGGTGAGAGCGCTGGCTGAAGCCATCGGAGTGCCCGGCAACGGCCTGGAAGAGACGATCAACAGATTCAATCATTTCGCCAAGGACGGCAAGGACCCGGATTTCCATCGCGGCGAGAGCACCTTCGACCGCCGCTGGGGTGAGGCTGTCTTCCCCGGCCGCGGCGCAAAGGCGGTCCTGGGACCGCTGGAGAAGCCGCCGTTCTATGCCATAGAGTTGTCTCTCACCACTGCCGGCAACCTGGGTGGCCTGGTGACCAACACCAGCGCGCAGGTGATCGACGTCCATGGGGACGTCATACCGGGATTGTATGGCACCAGCAACGCCACGGCGATGTTGATACTGGGCCATCACTATGACAGTGGCTCGGCGCAGGGCAAGAGCATGGTCTTTGGCTACCTGGCGGCGAAACATATGGCCGTAACTCACGCAAAACACAAATAGTGGTGCACAGGGCCCTGCAGCCTGTGTGAAGGACAAGAGGCGCAGGAGGAATGCCTCCTGCCGGGGGCAGAGGTGTCTCCGCTCGAATTGTTCCCCGGGGGTGTGCAGAGGGGCGAAGCCCCTTTGCCGGGAGTTCGAGGGTGTCCCTCGTTCGACTTCGCTGTACCCCCAAGAGTGGGGGCCAGGGGGTTGAGAGAGCGCTGTGAAGTCAGCCTCAAGAAGGGAGTAGCATGGCCACTACGGAGGAACTGGAAGCCAAGCTGAAGCGGCTAGAGCGCGAACTGCAGGTGCTGAAGGACATTGAAGCCATCAAGCAGTTGAAAGGGAAGTACTTCCGCTGCCTTGACTGCAAGCTGTGGGATGAGCTGGCTGAGTGCTTTGCAGAGGACGCCACTACCAGCTACTCGGGAGGCAAATACAGCTTCAATGGCAGGGATGCTATCATGAAGTTCTTCCGGGAGAACATGCCTGCTTCCATGGTCAGCATGCACCAGGGCCACCACCCTGAGATTGAGATCACCGGTGAGACCACTGCCAAGGCTATCTGGGGCTTTGAGGACTACCTGATCATCAAGCAAGCCGGCATGGGCTTGCGGGGCGCGGCTTTCTACCGCGACGAGTACGTCAAGATCAAAGGCCATTGGAAGATCAAGCACACCGGCTACAACCGCATCTTTGAAGAGGTGTGGGACCGGGGAGAGACCAAGAGCTGCAAGATCACCGCTGACATGCATGAACCATGCGCGGAGTGAAGCCAGTGTCAACAGAGGTTCAGGCGAAGCTCCTGCCGGTGGCTTCGGAGTGTCCGTGGATCACGGGCAGGCTTGGCTTTGCCTGTCCCACTCAGCGAGGGTGTGCAGAGGGGCGGAGTCCCTTGAATGCGCGCCCAAGTTCCAAATCCGAAATCCCAAGAGGGTGCAGGTATTCGTCCCTGCCGAGGGTCTGGGGGTGTCCCCCAGTACCCCTTTCTCATCCCCCGAGAGTGGGGGCCAGAGGGTTGATGAGACCCAGCCAGGAGTCTCCCGGATTCCGATAGAGTCCTGAGAAGGAGGAAGTGAACCATGACAACCGATGAAGCCTATGTCAAACTGGCGGAGCGAGGCGGACACGCTGATTCCAAGCTGCTGCACAGAATACTGGAGAAAGCCATGACGCCCGAAGAGGCTCGTTTTCTACTGGACCTGCCGGCCTCCAATGCTGATCTGGCCGCCAAGTTCAAGATGACGGAGAACGCAGTCGAGGAGAAGGTCTATGGGCTGGCGCGCAGGGGCTTGGTGGTGACATCCCGGAAGGGCATACGCTTTCCGCGGGACCTAGGGACCCTGCACGACAACATCCTGGCCAGCGCGCCGGAACTCATCCCGGCTGGAATCGGCGAGCTCTGGATGGAGTTCTATGAGTCGGGATGGTGGAAGGAGATCGTAGGCGGTCTGACTATGCTGCCTGCTCCGGCTCTAAGGGTGATCCTGCCGCTTAAGGCAGTGCCTCCGGGTGTCAAACTGCTTCCCTGCGAGAGCGCGGAGGAAATAATCAGAGCGCATAAGGACCTGATCAGCATCCGACGCTGCTGCTGCCGGGTGGGGGCTCAGACGGTGGCCGGTGCTGAATGCAAGCACCCCATATTCACCTGTACTCAGTTCGGGCGGAGGGCGGAATACGATCTGTATCGGGGCAGCGGCAAGAAGGTCTCGGCGGACGAGGCCATCGCCATTCACCACGAAGCCACCGGGGCCGGCCTGACGCCCACGGTGACCAACATCTCGGTCATGGAAGGGTTGGAGTTCATCTGCTACTGCTGCGGCGATGCCTGCCTGGTGTTGAACCCCATCCTGCGGGCCGACAAGGTGGCCGCTGCGCTCTCTCCCAGCCGTTTCCTGCCCAAGGTAGACAACAAGCTGTGCAACGGCTGCAAAGACTGTGTGCCGGCGTGCTGCTACGGCGCTATCGAGATGAGGGCTGTTGCTGGGTCCAAGACACCTGTTGCCGTCATCATCAAAGAGAAGTGTGTCGGCTGCGGCATCTGCGTCCTGAAGTGCCAGCCCAAGGCCATTGTCATGGAGTTGGTGAAGCCTCCGGAGTTCATTCCGGCGAGCATTACCGGCCCTTCGTCCATCGTGCATTAGTACGGGGATGCAGGCGACATCATTGGGGCACAGCGTGCTGTGCCCCAATCCAATTCGGGGAACCCGAAACAACTGCGGGCAGGACGCGGCGAACGGCCTTGAAAGGCGCACTCAACCCCCTTTGTCCCCCACTCCTCCTGAGGCGGATCTCCGATCTTGGGGGATAGTAGACGAAAGCGGAGAGGGGCTTTGCCCCTCTGCACGCCCCAAACATGGGAACTGGGGGAAAGACAAGATCCGGGCATCGTACCGGTGGACGGCACGCCGTGCCCCTGCCTGTTTGAAGACATGTGACGCGGGCTCACGCTAGGCGTCGCGCCGGCACCGCAGGACCAGACCCTGCAGAACGGACCGCGCCGACTCGGCGTCAATAGCGCCCTTCCCCAGCAGGTCAACAACCGCGTTGACCTCTGAGTCGATGCCCAGGGAGGTGAGCCAACTCTTGTCGCCGACTCTGACTGGGGGCTCGATGAAGATGCCGATCCCCCAGCCCCTCTTCAGTGCGTCCGACAGTTCCCTGGCGGGCTGATTGAGGATGTCCCGTTCTCTCTTGCTCAGAGCCTTATTCTCCAGAATCCGCTCACAGAAATAGAGCCGGCACTTGGCTGGCCGGTATTCGAAAATGGGGCAAGAGCCAAACTGCTCAGAGTAGAATTCGCACTTGATTCTGCGGCAGCACTCGCCACCGCAGTCCCGGCAGACTGTGGCGGCGTGCTTGCTCAGCATGCGGGTGGCCTCAGCGGCCTGAGCGCCGAAAGCGGCCTCGAACTCAGCGTCGGAGAGGAAGATTCGTGCCTTGGGATTCTCAGGACTCATGACAGAATGACGCTCCCGGGATATTCGACTCCCTCAGGTGTCAAGTGCCTTCTCAACCCCCTCTGTCCCCCACTCCTCCTCAGGCGGATCTTCGATTCTCCTGAGGCGAACGTCCCGTCTTGGGGGAAGACAAAGGGAATTGGGGGACACCCAAAACCCTCGGCAAAGGGACTCCGCCCCTATGATCTCTCCCTGGAAGCAGCTATATTTGTCGCCCGATATCGTATCCGGTAGCGATGGCGGCCATGATGGTGCCTTGTCCCTCGCCGGCCACGCCTGTGGCATCGCCGACCAGGTGGACCTCGATGCCTTTTTTCTCCGCCACCTCGGCCAGGAATATGTTCGGCCGTCTCTCGCTGGCCAGAACGATCGTGTCTATGCCTGGCAGTCTCTCGCGTTTGCCGTC
>Ga0209253_10004373_pt1 | contig 12325 bp, 8 predicted proteins | sample FrelakmetBRP12BR_FD_187145 | JGI IMG/M metagenome (GOLD analysis project Ga0209253, IMG submission 187145) | Freshwater lake sediment microbial communities from the University of Notre Dame, USA, for methane emissions studies - BRP12 BR (SPAdes)... | ecosystem: Environmental > Aquatic >...
CGGCTGTTGCGGGCGATGATGGGGGAAGCGGCGACGAAGGGGCTGGCGACCAGCGTTCACGCGGCGATGCTGCAGGAGGCGAGGCAGGTGCAGGTCGCCCACTACCAACGGCTGGCGCAGAGCCAAAAGCACGGCGACCCGCTGAAATGGTTCGCCGTCGCCTGTCTGGGCACGCTGACGATGCTCACCATCGTGCTGGTCCATCTCGACAATTGGCGGACCCAGCTGGCGGCGCTGCTGATCTATGCCGCCGCCATTTCGGTGAGCTTCGCGGCGGCCTACCTGCAACGCAGCCCGTTTCAGGTATTCGTGCTCAGCCCGCAACCCATCGCCGAATTGATCACGATGGAGTCGCTGCTGGATCGGCGATGAAATGGAGATCGTCTATCCGACTGGTGATTTCCAATAACCGAGGGGTTGCCTGAGATGCATGATTGCAATAACCTGTATGCGATCCTCGGTGGTGCGATAGATGACACCATAAGGAAAACGCATGATCCGGCGCTTTCATATATCGCTCTCAACTCAACGATAGAGTAATGGATTCCTTCCGATTCGAAAGATGGTATCGTTGAATGCTTCGAGAAATCGTACTTCAAGATCGGGCTGCTGCTCCCGATAAAAGTTATAAAGTGGTATTTGTTATAACTTATTACTGAACTGCTATTAAAAGCTCGGAGAATTGGATATCCAGAATTCCACCAGCTTTCGGAGCCCTAATACATACCTCTGGATTGAGCCATATTGACTCAAGTCTGTAACGCAATGGATCATCAGGATAGCCAGTAACTCCCTGTATTTTCCGCAGCGCATTTATAGCGTTCACAAAATTTTCCCAAGTTACTTGGATAGTATATTTCACAGCAGGAAACCGCCCTGGAAAATTCAATAAGCGTGCTGAATCCAAGGCTGGATGCCCGTAGATTCCATCATTGGCATAGCCCGCCACAATAGGCCAACCTGTACACGTCTTACAGCCATCCAGCATTACAAATTCCTCCATCGCACGGAAATCAAACAACTGCCATCCGAACCAGAACTTACGTCCGTCATCATCGGACCAGAGCGTGTACATGACCAAATAAACCTCGCCACCTTCCCATTTTTCAGCCGAGATGACTTCGAGGGAAACCGATACCGAAAGTTTTTTTCCAGCTATCCAAGGATTTATTTTTTCTGGAAATATATAAAATGGTGTACTCCTCAACAGGGTAGCATCCGGATCAGAAGGCACATGTTGTTTGCTGTTAAGGCAAAGGCGGGTTACTTCGTTAAAGTCGATTGAAGCGTTTATCCCATCCCAGTTGGCCACACCGAACACACCTCTCGGGAGATTGCTAATATCATTGATGCTGGTGGGGCTAACGATAAAGCCCTGATAAGGAACTTGCTTGAAAAATACCATCGGCTTTGCAGGAGCCCCTTTGATTATTTTCGATTCGAGGCTCACATATTTATTGGTTTCAGGATCGAGCGCCTCCAATGTAATTTCGTGCAGATTGCCGTCAGCCAACAAATCCACGATTGTATTATCAAAATCAAAAAATGCGCCGCGATAGGAATTTCTTCCACATTCTTTACCTACGGCTTGCTCTCTCGCTGCATCCGCTAAAACAGCAGGCGTGATAATCGATCTTCCATCAAAGGAGAGACGCAAGACTATGAGCCTATCAGGAAATTCACTGGAGCAGGCCCATGCGTAACAATAATGACCTTGATCGAGATGGCAAATATCCAGAGCTCCCTTTATAGTATGGGCGTACCCAATGGATAAACAGGAAAATAAACCATATAATACAAGGATATGAAAGATTAAAATTTTCACGATGCGCCTCCTTGTCTTTCAATTTTCAGCGCGGATTAACTGATCGACTGAGCCCTCGCTTAGAGTAGCGTATGGAAATAGCTTAACGAAATTGATTCCAAGTATTCTTAATCTTCCCGCCAAGTGTTTCCACCTCAAGGGCAGTCCCGCTTGGCGGGAATTCCAACATACCTCACATATTCCTTCGATACTGTCCGCCTACTTCGAACAGCGCCGTGGTGATCTGCCCCAGCGAGCAGCAGCGCACCGCGTCCACCAGCACCGCGAACAGATTCTCGTTGTTGATGGCCGCCTGTTTCAGCCGCGCCAGCATCGGGCCGCTTTCCCGGCCGTTCCGCTCCTGGAATTCCCGCAGCCGCCGCAACTGACTCTGCTTCTCTTCCTCGGTGGAGCGCGCCAATTCGATCTTCACGTCCTCATGTTTGGCGTGCGGGTTGCGGAAGGTGTTGACGCCGATGATGGGCAGCGAGCCGTCATGCTTCAGCGTCTCGTAGTACAGCGACTCCTCCTGAATCTTGCCGCGCTGATAGCCGGTTTCCATCGCGCCCAGCACTCCACCGCGCTCGCTGATCCGCTCGAATTCCTGCAAGACCGCTTCCTCCACCAAATCGGTCAGTTCGTCGATGATGAATGCACCCTGATTCGGGTTCTCGTTCTTCGCCAGACCCCATTCCTTATTGATGATCAACTGGACCGCCATGGCCCGCCGCACCGATTCCTCGGTCGGGGTGGTAATCGCCTCGTCGTAGGCGTTGGTGTGCAGCGAATTGCAGTTGTCGTAAATGGCGATGAGCGCCTGCAGGGTGGTGCGGATATCGTTGAAATCCATTTCCTGGGCGTGCAGCGAACGGCCCGAGGTCTGAATGTGATATTTCAGTTTCTGGCTGCGTTCGTTGGCACCGTACTTGTACCGCATCGCCGCGGCCCATATCCGCCGCGCCACCCGACCCATCACCGAGTATTCCGGGTCCATGCCGTTGCTGAAGAAGAACGACAGGTTCGGCGCGAAATCGTCGATGTGCATCCCGCGCGCCAGATAGGCTTCGACGTAGGTGAAGCCATTGGCCAGGGTGAAGGCCAGTTGCGAAATCGGATTGGCGCCGGCCTCGGCGATGTGATAGCCGGAAATGGAGACCGAGTAGAAATTCTTGACGCCGTGATGGACGAAATACTCCTGAATGTCGCCCATCATCTTCAGCGCGAACTCGGTGGAGAAAATGCAGGTATTCTGGCCCTGGTCCTCCTTGAGGATGTCGGCCTGCACCGTGCCGCGCACGTTTTCCAGCACCCATTCCCTGATCTTCTCGATCTCGTCGTCGGTCGGTGGGCGATGGTTGTCGCGCTCGAACTTCTCGATCTGCTGATCGAAGGCGGTGTTGAAGAACATGGCCAGGATGATCGGGGCCGGACCGTTGATGGTCATGGAGATCGAGGTAGTGGGGCAACACACGTCGAAACCGGAATACAGCACCTTCAAATCGTCCAGCGTGGCGATGGATACCCCGGAATTGCCGACCTTGCCGTAAATATCCGGGCGCTCGTCGGGATCGCAGCCGTACAGCGTCACCGAGTCGAAGGCGGTGGACAGGCGGGTGGCCTCGGCGTGCTCGGACAATTTCTTGAAGCGGCGGTTGGTGCGGAACGGGTCGCCCTCGCCGGCGAACATCCGGGTCGGGTCCTCGTTCTCGCGCTTGAAGGCGAACACGCCGGCGGTGTAGGGGAAGCTGCCGGGCAGGTTTTCCAGCATCATCCAGCGCAGCAGTTCGCCGTGATCCTCGAACCGCGGCAGCGCCACCTTGGCAATGCGGCTGCCGGACAGCGAGCGGCTGGTCAGCCGGGTGCGGATTTCCTTGTCGCGAATTTTGACCACGTATTCATCGCCGCTGTAGCTCTCCCGCACCTGCGGCCACATATCCACCAGCTTGCGGGCGTGCGGGTCCACCTGTGATTCGACCCGCTCCAGCAGCGGCTCCAGATCGTTGACCGATTTATCCTCGGCCCGCAGCAACCCCATGACCGCGCGCAACTGCTCGCGCTGGCGTACCAGCCTGACCTGTTGCTCCACCTGCTTGTGGTAGCCGCGCACCGTGTCGGCGATTTCGGCCAGATAGCGGGCGCGGGCCGGCGGCACGATCACGGTCTTGCCGGTGGTAGCCTTGCCCTCGACCGGCGCCAGCCGGCCCGGCGGCAAATCCAGCCCCTTGTCGCGCAGCAGCCCGACGACGCCGTGATACAGCGCGGTCAGGCCGTCGTCGTTGAAGCGGGCGGCGATGGTGCCGTAGACCGGCATGTCCTCGGGCGCCTGGCCGAAGGCCTTGTGGTTGCGTTGCACCTGCTTGCGCACGTCGCGCAACGCATCCTCGGCGCCCTTGCGGTCGAACTTGTTGATCGCCACCGCGTCGGCGAAATCCAGCATGTCGATCTTTTCCAACTGCGAGGCGGCGCCGAATTCCGGGGTCATCACGTACAGCGAGCGGTCCACCAGCGGCACGATGGCGGCGTCGCCCTGGCCGATGCCGGAGGTCTCGACGATCAGCAGGTCGAAGCCGGCCAGCTTGCAGGCGGCCAGGATGTCGCCCAGGGTCTCCGGCACCTCGCTACCGGCGGCGCGGGTGGCCAGCGAGCGCATGTACAGATTCGACCCGGCGATGGCGTTCATGCGGATGCGGTCGCCCAGCAGTGCCCCGCCGGTCTTGCGCCGCGAGGGATCGGCGGCGACCACCGCGATCTTCAGGCGGTCGTCCTGATCCAGCCGGAAGCGCCGCACCAGTTCGTCGGTCAGCGAGGACTTGCCGGAACCGCCGGTGCCGGTGATGCCGAGGACGGGAACTGGACTGGCCTTGGCCTCGTCGAGAATCTGCTGGCGCAGCGCCGGTGCGACTGCCTGGTTCTCCAAGGCAGTGATCAGCCGCGACAGCGCGCGCCAGTCGCCGCCCTCGACGCCGTCGAGGGTCTTGGGGGCATATTCGGCCGGGTCGATATCGCACACCATCAGCATGTGGTCGATCATGCCCTGCAGGCCCATCGCCTGCCCGTCTTCCGGCGAGAAGATGCGGGTCACCCCGTAGTCGTGCAGCTCGCGGATTTCCGCCGGCACGATCACGCCGCCGCCGCCGCCGAACACCTTGATGTTGTCGCCGCCACGCTCCCGCAGCAAGTCGATCATGTACTTGAAAAACTCGACGTGACCGCCCTGGTAGGAGCTGACCGCGATACCCTGGGCGTCTTCCTGCAAGGCGGCGGTGACGATTTCCTCCACCGAGCGGTTGTGGCCGAGATGGATGACTTCCGCGCCGCTGGCCTGGAGGATGCGGCGCATGATGTTGATGGAGGCGTCGTGACCGTCGAACAGGCTGGCGGCGGTGACGAAGCGGATCTTGTTTCTGGGCTTGACCTTATCGACGCCGGGCACCGGGGATTTGAACTGGCTGATTACCGCGGACATGATGGCTCCTTGGAATATTTTGGACTGATCGACGAAACATGGGTTAATCATACCCTCTTACGGCGCTGCCGGGGCAGAGCGGCTACACTGGTTTCACCGCCAGTTCCGATCCGACCCGTCAGGAGATTCCCACCATGCCCGGTAGCGACTGGGACGCGCTGACCGACGCTCTCGGCGTCCGCCACGCGCCCGCCGAAACCCCCGTCCGCATCGTCTCGCTGGTGCCCAGCATCACCGAACTGCTGTTCGCGTTGGGGCTGAAAGAGCAGATCGTGGGCCGAACCCATTACTGCATCCACCCCGCCCCGGCGGTTGCCGCGCTGCCCAGCGTCGGCGGCACTAAAAAGATCAAGTATTCGCGGCTGCGGGCATTGCAACCCACCCATGTCATCGTCAACATCGACGAGAACCCGCGCGAACTGGCGGAACGGCTAAACGCCGACGGACTGCAAGTGATCGCCACCCATCCACTGGCTCCGGAGGACAACGTGCCGCTATACCGGCTGTTGGGGGGCATCTTCAACCGCGCAGCCGAAGCCGAAACGTTGGTGGCGGAATTCGAGCAGGCCCTGGCGGAACTGCGGCGGGTCGACTGGCCCCGCCGGCGGGTGCTGTATCTGATCTGGCGCAAGCCGTGGATGGGCGTGAGCCGGGATACTTACATCGCCCGGACGCTGGCGCTGGTGGGTTGGGACACGCTGCCGGTGGAATCGGAGTTGCGCTATCCGGTATTGGAGATGAACCGGACATTGCTGGACGCTGCCGATCTGATCCTGTTCAGCAGCGAGCCATACCGGTTTCTGCCGGAAGATTTGGAAATCTTCGCCCGCGCTTGCGACTGCCCGCTGGACAAACTGCGGCTGATCGACGGCGAAATGACCTCGTGGTACGGCAACCGGGCGATTGAGGGATTGCGCTATCTGGCGCACTTTGCTCGCGCGTAACTTGATTGTTCGGGCTGAGCGTCGGCGTTGCCGGCGCCACAGCTTGCCATCAGCGTTTCATGATGCCGCCCAGCACGCCGCGCATAATCTGCCGTCCCAGTTGGTTGCCCACGGTGCGCATGGTGGACTTGGCCATGGCTTCCAGCGCGCCTTGCCGGCGGTTGGTGCCGAGCAGCCAATCCTTTACCAAGCCGCCGATGCCATCTCCTTCCTGCCGAGCGGTTTGCGCCTTGGCTTTTGGTTCCGCCACCGCGCCAGACGCAACCGCCGCCGCGGCGCGCTGCTGGAGTATTTCATGCGCCGATTCCCGATTGATCGCGGCGTCGTATTTGGCGCCAGTCGGCGAACGCATCCGCACGCTGGCACGTTCCTCATCGGTGATGGCGCCGATGCGACAGCGCGGCGGCGCCATGAGAGCGCGCTCCACCGGCAAGGGCACGCCGCCTTCTTGCAGGGTGGTCACCAGGGCTTCACCCACACCCAGTTGGGTGATGACATCCACCACATTGAGGCTGCTATTGGGTGGAAAGGTTTCGGCGGCGGTCCTGACGGCTTTTTGATCGCGCGGGGTGAAGGCGCGCAGCGCGTGTTGGATGCGGTTGCCAAGCTGGCCGAGTACCTGGTCGGGCACGTCATCGGGCAATTGGGAAATGAAATACACGCCCACGCCTTTGGAGCGGATCAAGCGCACCACTTGCTCGATACGCTGGCGAAGTGAATCAGGCGCGTCCGCAAACAACAAATGGGCTTCATCGAAGAAAAACACCAGCTTGGGCAGGTCCACATCGCCGACTTCCGGTAAGTTTTCAAATAATTCCGACAACATCCACAGCAGGAACGTGGCATAGAGTCTGGGTTTGTGAATGAGTTGCTCGGCGCACAGCACATTGACGATGCCACGCCCGGTCATGTCCTGGCGCAGGAAATCCGCCAAATCGAGCGCGGGTTCGCCAAAAAACCGGTCGCCGCCGTCTTGCTCCAACCGCAGCAACGCGCGCTGGATCGCGCCGATGGAGGGCGCGCTGACCAGGCCGTACCGTGTCGAAATCTCCTTGGCATTCTCGGCGACGAAGGCCAGCATCGAGCGCAAATCGTCGAGATCGAGCAACAACAGGCCGCTGTCATCGGCCACGGTGAACGTCACCGTGAGCACGCCTTCCTGGGTGTCGTTGAGTTCGAGCACCCGTGCCAGCAGGGTGGCGCCCATTTCGGAAATGGTGGTGCGCACCGGATGGCCGTTCTGGCCGTACAAATCCCAGAACACCACCGGATCGGCCTGCGCCGACCAGTCCGTGATACCCAGACGATCCAGCCGGGCTTGCAGCTTGTCGCCCGGTTTCCCAGGCTGACTCATGCCGGCGAGATCGCCTTTGACATCGGCCAGGAACACCGGCACGCCCAGCCGTGAGAACCCTTCGGCCAGCACCATCAGTGATACCGATTTGCCAGTTCCCGTGGCGCCGGCGATCAGGCCGTGACGGTTGGCGTACTTGCCAAGCAGGTAAACATCCTTGTCGCCCTTGCCCAGATAGATGTTGTTCATGAGTCTTCTCCTTTGCGATGGCTTGGTTAAGGTGGTTACGCCCCTACAGCTTGTGCGTCTCTGGCGTCAACCCCCGCTCCCGGTACTGCCGGAACCGCTCGCGCGATTTCACCAGTCCCTCAGGATGCTGGTCCACCAGTTCCACCACCCGTTGGAAGCGTTCGAACCCCTCGGGCAGCACATCGGTGAAGTTGATCAGCACCTGCGCGTCCACCTCCGCCGGCAGGGCCATGCCGACCAAAACCGGAGAACTCTCCTCTCCCGCCAGCGGATAGCGTTCGTGCGGGATGAAACTGTCCTGGCGGAAGGTCCACAGCAAATCGTCCAGCGCCGCCGCCTGTGCCTCGGACGTGGTGAGGATGTAAACCGTATGGCCGAGACTGTACGCCTTGTCGGTCACCCGGCAGGCCAGCAGCGCCCGGCCGTTGTCTTTTTGGTCGGGCAACACGTAGAAATCAATGCGCGGCACGCCTGTGCTCCCTGCCCGCCTCGGCTGCCCGGTCCAGCAGATACTGAGTCAGCAGCGGCACCGGCCGCCCGGTCGCGCCCTTGGCCTTGCCGGTTTTCCACGCCGTGCCGGCGATGTCCAGATGCGCCCAGTGGAACTTCTTGGCGAAGCGGGACAGGAAACAGGCGGCGACGATCGCGCCGCCATCGCGGTTGGCGGCGACGTTGGCCATGTCGGCGAAGTTGCTGTCCAGCGCCTCCTGATAATCCTCCCACAGCGGCATTTCCCACACCCGGTCGCAGGCGCCATGAGCGGCGGCGGCGAGCGCGTGCGCCAGCGGCGGGTGGTTGCTGAACAGACCGTGCGGGTGGCGGCCCAGCGCGATGATGCAAGCCCCGGTCAGGGTGGCGATGTCGATGACCGCTGCCGGCTCGTCGCGCTCGGCGTAAGTCAGGGTGTCGCACAGGATCAGCCGGCCCTCGGCGTCGGTGTTAAGAATCTCAATCGTCTGGCCGGACAGGCTGGTGACGATGTCGCCCGGCCGGGTGGCCCGCCCGCCCGGCATGTTCTCCACCGCCGGAATCAGTCCGACCACGTTCAGCGGCAGTTGCAACTCCGCGCAGGCCCGCAGCGTCCCCAGCACGCTGGCTGCCCCGCACATGTCGTACTTCATCTCGTCCATGCCCTCGCCGGGCTTGAGCGAAATGCCGCCGGTATCGAAGGTGATTCCCTTGCCGACCAGCACCCAGGGTTTCTGCCGGGCCGGTCCCTGCCGGTAATCCAAGCGAATCAGTTTGGCCGGCTGGGCGCTGCCGCGAGTCACCGCCAGCAGCGCGCCCATTCCCAGCCGTTCCAGGTCGGCCTCCTCCAACACCTCGACCCGCAGCGCCGGAAATTCCCGGGCCAAGGCCAGGGCCTGCTCGGCCAGATAGCTGGGGGTACAGATATTGGGCGGCAGGTTGCCCAAATCCTTGGCCAGTCTCACGCCGGCGGCGATGGCCACACCCTCGCGCACCGCCTGTTCCCCGCCGGGCAGTTCCCGCCGGCCGGGCACGCTGAGTATTATCTTGCGCAGGGGCCGGCGCGGCGCGTTTTTTTTGCTTTTGAGCGGGTCGAAGCGGTAGCGCGATTCCTCGACCGCCTCGACGATCTGGCGGATCTTCCAGTCGAGATCGCGGCTCTTGACCGGGAGATCGGTCAGATAGACCATCGCTTCGGTGGCGCCAGTGTCGTTCAGGGCGGTCGCGGCATGGGCCGCAATCTGGCGGAAGCGGCGGTCGTCCACCTCGCGCTCCCGCCCGCAGCCGACCAGCAGCACCCGCTCGCACAGCGCCTCGGGCAGGTTGAACAGCAGCAGCGACTGGCCGACCTTGCCTTCCAGGTCGCCCCGGCGCAGCAGGTTGCCGAGATAGCCATCGCGGGCGGCGTCGAACTGTTCGGCCGTCGGCGTCAGCCGCCGGGGTTCGTAAACGCCCAGCACCAGACAGGCGGTGCGCTGTTTTTCCGGATTGCCGCTCTTGACCACGAATTCCATCGGTGGGCTACTCCTTGAGATTGGTGGTTCGTCTGTTCTCATCGTAAACTTGGCGAGTTTAGCCGGAAATCAAACCGCCTCACAGTCGCGCACCGGGGAGTCGCTTTGGGTTTGCCATCCATCATCGACCGTTATCTGATCCGCGAAATCGGCCTGACCCTGCTGGCGACCACGCTGGCCCTGCTGGCGATCATCCTCAGCCACCGCCTGGCCGGCTATCTGAACAAGGCCGCCAACGGCCTGCTGGCCCGCGATTCCATCTTCCTGCTGCTGGGTCTGCAGATGATCGAAATGTTGGTGGTTTTCCTGCCGCTGGCCTTCCTGCTGAGCATCATGCTGGCGCTGGGACGGCTGTACCGCGATCACGAAATGACCGCCCTGGCCGCTTGCGGTTACGGCCCCCTGTCGGTCTATCGTGCCGTCTTTCTACTGGCGGCCCCGCTGGCCCTGATTGCCGGGGGGCTGTCGCTGTTCCTGGTGCCGGTGACCATGGAACTGCAGTTCGAGGCGCTGGCCAGAGCCCGCAAGGAAGCCGAAGTATCGATGTTCACGCCGGGCGCCTTCCGCGAAGTGCTGGACGGCCGGCACGTGGTCTATATCGGTTCCCTGAACGAGCGCGAACTGGGTAACGTCTTCATCCAGAGCCGCGAGCCGGATGGCGATATCAGCATCACCACTGGCGATCGGGGCCGGCAGGGCATCGGTGAGGACGGTATCAGACATATTATTCTCGATCACGGCTACCGTTACCGGGGCACACCTGGCCGTGGCGACTACGAAATGGTCAAATTTGAACGCGCCACCGTGCGGATCGATGCCGCTCCCCCGCCTCAAGCCTGGAAACACCGGGAAACACTTCCCCCCCGGCAGTTGTGGGGCTCGAGCGAGCCCCAACTGATCGCCGAATTGCAGATGCGACTCAACAGCCCGATCCAGCTCCTGACCATCGCCCTGTGGGCGCCGCTGCTGGCCCGCGCCCGGCCGCGGGAAGGCCGCTACGGCCGGGTGATCGCGGCCGTGCTAATTTACGCAATTAACTTCAACCTGATCGGCATCGGCGAATCCTGGTTGAGCCACGGCATCGTCGGCGCCAGTGTTGGCCTGTGGTGGATTCACGGCCTGTTCCTGCTGTTCGGCGCGAGCCTGCTGCTCCAGCACTATTCCAACAGCCGGGGCTTCCGGCTGTTGCGGCGGGCAACCTGACAACGGGTCGCCGCATGAAAATTCTTGATCGCTACATCTTCCGGACCGTCGCGACCACCACCCTGATCGCCCTGCTGGTCCTGCTGCTGCTCGAATTCTTCCTCAGCCTGCTGGTGGAACTGGAAGACGTCGGCAAGGGTCGTTACGACTTCATGGCCATGGTCAGTTACCTGTTGCTGATCCAGCCGCAGCTCCTGTACGAGCTATTTCCCATGGCGCTGCTGGTGGGAGGGCTGCTGGGCATGGGCGCGCTGGCCAGCGGCAGCGAACTGATCGTGATGCGCGCCGCCGGCTTGTCCCTGAGCCGGCTGACCGGCTCCGCCCTGCAAGCCGGGCTGCTGCTGAGCCTGGTGGTGCTGGCTCTCGGGGAATTCGTTGCCCCGCCGCTGGAGCAGATGGCCCGCGAGCAGCGGGCCGCGGCCAAGAGTCAGGATATGGCCATCCGCGGTGGCCGCGGCTTCTGGGCGCGGGATGGCGACTATTTCATCCACGTGCGGGCGGTGCTGCCCGGCATTCGCCTGGTGGATATTCACAGTTTCAAGATTGGCCCCGACGACCGGCTCGAAACCGTCGTCGCCGCGCAGGGCGCGCGCTACGTGGAAGGGCGCTGGCTGCTGGAAGGCGTCAATCGCAGCATTCTGAACGGCGACGAGGTCCGAACCGAGCACCTGCCCAGCCTGGAGTTCGCTTCAGCCATCAGCCCGAAGATTCTGGACGTACTGGCGGCGAATCCCAGCGAGTTGTCGATTCGCGACCTGCTGGTCTATGTCGACTACCTGGAGCGCAACGGTCTGGACGCCCAGAGCTACCGGCTGGCGCTGTGGCGCAAGCTGCTGGCGCCGCTGGTCTATGTGGCCATGCTGGTGGTCGCGATGCCGTTCGTGTTCGGCCCGCAGCGCTCGGCCGGCACCGGCCAGCGCATGCTGGTCGGACTGTTGCTGGGGCTGGCGTTTTTCCTGATCAATTATCTGTTGGGCAACGTAGTGCTGCTGTACGGTTACCCGCCACTGGCCGGCGCGAGCCTGCCGACGCTGCTGTTCCTCGCCGGGGGATTTTACGCCTTGCGCCGGCTGCGCTGAACGATGCCGGGCGGTGTCGGGCCGGATAACGCAGCGTATTCGGCCGCCCCTCAACGAGGCGACGGACGGCACAAGCGCCTAATCCGCCCCATGATTAAACTGGCTGGGGTTTTTTGGACAGCACCACCAGTTCGGTTTCCGACAACCGGTCAGGCAGGCGCAGTGCCAGCAACAGCAGCAGGCAGCCGAACCCGGCACCCAGACTGAGACCGACGCCGGGCTTGAAAGCCTGGTGGAGGTAAACGGCCGGCGCCAGCCACAAGCCGGCGATCAGAAATCGCAGCAGCGCTTGCCACCAGCCGAT
>Ga0209253_10004374_pt1 | contig 12324 bp, 10 predicted proteins | sample FrelakmetBRP12BR_FD_187145 | JGI IMG/M metagenome (GOLD analysis project Ga0209253, IMG submission 187145) | Freshwater lake sediment microbial communities from the University of Notre Dame, USA, for methane emissions studies - BRP12 BR (SPAdes)... | ecosystem: Environmental > Aquatic >...
GAGGATTGAAAGGGCCCTTTCGGGTGACGCCTCGGGGGAGCACGGACACTGACGAACTCCGGGCGAAACCCCAGGCGCCGAAAGCACGTAACAGGAAAGAGGAGGCGGACGTGTTTGATAAGCTGTCGAACAGCTGGGAGCTGGTCAAGGCGAGTGCCGCGGTGCTTCAGGCTGACAAGGAGCTGCTCCTCTTCCCTGTCATCTCGGCGATCCTGTCCATCCTCGTCGTCGTCACGTTCGCGGTGCCGGCGATTCTCGCCGGGCTGTTTGCGTCAGGGTTCGAGGACGGAATGGCGCTCTCCGCCACGGGCTACGCCGCGATTCTGCTTTTCTACGTCGTGCAGTACTTCGTGATCTTCTTCTGCAACACCGCGCTCGTTGGTGCGGCGCTCATCCGCCTGCGGGGTGGCGACCCGACCGTGGCTGACGGCTTCCGCATAGCGGCGTCGCGCGTGGGGCCGATCCTCGGCTACGCATTCATTGCGGCCACGGTAGGCATGGTGCTGCGCGCGATTTCCGAGCGAAGCGGCTTTCTGGGGCGGCTCGTCGTGGGACTGGTCGGCTTCGCGTGGGGCCTGGCCACCTACCTCGTGGTGCCGGTGCTGGTCGTCGAAGATGTGGGCCCGATCGAGGCGGTCCAGCGCAGCGCGTCGTACCTCCGCAAGACCTGGGGCGAGCAGATCGCCGGCAATCTCGGGATGGGCCTGGTGTTCGGCCTCATCAGCCTCGGCACGCTGGCTGTGGGCATCGTGCTGTTGGTGGCCGCGGCCGCCACGAAGACCGCCGCGCTCATCATCGCCGTTGCGGTCTGCCTGTTGCTGGCCTTCGTGGCCATCGCGCTGGTCAGTTCGGCCCTGAGCGGCGTGTACGCCGCGGCCGTCTACCGCTATGCCGCGGAAGGGCAGGCTGACGGGTTCTTCACGCCGGCGATGGTCAGAAACGCGTTCCGAGCGAAGTAGCGCAGGGCCGTCCTCCCGCCGCGCGTGCGATGGCAGATTCTGCGACGTAGTCGTGGGACGGCGTACGCAGAACTTGCCGCATCGTGCGCGGCGCTCCAGCCCGCCGGCCCGAATCGCCTCGATCCACCGATCCGGTCGCTGGCGCAACGCTTGCAGGCGCAAGCGACGGAACGGGAGGGTTCCGCGCATGCCTCTGCGACGAGTCACCACGACCGAATCCAGCCGGCAGCTGATTCCACTGCGACATCCCGACCACGGCATCATCGTGCTTCGCGGACTGCGCGTCATGCTCGACGAGACGCTGGCGGTCCTCTACGAGGTTCAGACCCGCGAACTGCTCCAGAGCGTCAAGCGCAACAGCGAGCGATTCCCGATCGACTTCATGTTCCAGCTGACGGCCGAGGAGTTCAGGCGTTTGAGATCACAATCTGTGATCTCAAAACCGCGCGGTCGAGGCGGCCGGCAGCGGGCCCCCTACGCCTTCACCGAGCAGGGCGTGGCGATGCTCTCCAGCGTGCTGCGCAGCCGTCGCGCGGTCCTGGCGAACGTGGAGATCATGCGAGCGTTCGTGCGCGCGCGTCGAGCGTTCCAGGACTACGCCGATCTCTCGCGACGGCTCCGGGCACTCGAACGAAAATCCGATGCGAGATTCAAGATGGTGTTCGACGCCATTCGTTCGATCATGGCGCCGCCGCTGAGGCCGCGACGGCAGATTGGTTTCGGCAGGCAGGCCCCGTCCTGACACGCCCCTTCGGTGCCGCCCGTCCACCTAGAGCGCGGCGACCGTCGTCCTGAGCGACGCGAAGTCCATCTTTCCGAGGCCGCGTTCCTCGGCGAGCCGCAGATAGCGCACGCGCGGCGCGGCGAGGTTCCACCACGCCTGGGCGGCATAGGCATCCACCGCCACCGGGTCGACGCTTGCGACGACGGTGCGCTTCATCTCCACATCGTCGACGTCCCCGCCGGTGGGGCCGTTGCGCATGAGCACCCGGTAGCCGTCCATCACCGTCAGCGTCGGCCTGGCGAACTCCGTCAGGTCGACGATGCTCTCGTGGATGCGCTGGTGGAGCCGGTTCCGGTCCCCGCCGATCAGGCCGTACCAGTTCTTCATGCCCAGCGTCACCCCTGTCAGGCTGTGGTGCTTCGCGATGGGCACGTTGATGAGCTTGTTCGCGTCGAGGAACGGCTCGAGCACGGGCCACTCGCCGAGCGTGCCGCCCTTCAAGTCGACGCGTTTGAAGAACCGCGTGTGCGGCAGCACGACTTCGGCGCCAGCCGCCTTGGCGGCTGCCGCGATGCCGCTGCGCTCGAAACAGGCTTCCGCCTCGTTGCAGCTCACGTCGGTCACGATGACGGAGCCCGCGCCTGCGGCCTTGCACAGGCGGACGATCGCCGCCACGACCTCGGGGTTCGTGGTCGCGGCGTGTTCGGGCAGGCGGTCCCAGGCGATGTTCGGCTTGACGACCACCGTGTCGCCTCGCGACACGAACCGCGCCATGCCGCCCAGGTCCGCGAGGGCGCGCTCCACGAGGGCAGCCGGGCTGGCCGTCTCGCCCCGGGCCACGGTCAGCTCCGGAAGATCCGGACGCTCCGCCACGCGGTGATCGAGACTTACCTGGGCCGCCGCGCCCTGCGACGGGCGCTGGCTCCGGCCCGCCAGGTACGCACCCAGGCCGATCGTCGCCGCACTGGCGCCGCCGAGGCGCAGCACGCGCAGCAGAAAGGCACGGCGATCGGACGTGGTGGCGGCCTCGGTCATCGGCACCCCTGGGCCGGGAACCTCCCCGGTTGGCCCTATGATAGTTCAGGCAGGAGAACGCCGAATGTCCGAACAGCCTGGTCGCGAGCCGTCGTGGACGCCCGCGGCCATCCGCGAGCTCGCCATGAACTTTCAGTCGAGCCGGGTCCTCCTCACGGCGGTTGAGCTGCGGCTCTTCAGCCTGATCGGAGACGGCGGGCTCACCTCGGCCGACGTCGCCGGGCGGGCCGGCAGCCACCCGCGCGCGACCGACCGGCTGCTGAACGCCCTGTGCGCGATGCGCCTGCTCGTGAAGCGCGACGGCCGCTTCTGGAATACGCCCGAGGCCCGGCGCTATCTCGACGACGGAAGCCCCGAGTTTGCCGCGGGGCTCGCCCATACCGCCTCGATGTGGCACGGCTGGAGCGGCCTCACCGACGCGGTCCGCGAAGGGAGACCCGCGCTGCGCGCGGCCATCAACGAGCGCGGCGACGGGTGGCTGAAGCCGTTCATCGCGGCGATGCACTACCGGGCGGCGCACCAGGCGCCGGAAGTGGCGGCCCTGCTCGGCCTCGAGGGCGTCGGGCGCGTGCTGGACGTTGGCGGCGGCTCGGGCGCGTTCGCCATGGCCTTCGCACGGCAGGAGCCAGGCCTTGCGGCCGTTGTCTTCGACCTGCCAAACGTGCTGCCCCTGACCCGCGGCTACGTCGCGGAGGCCGGCCTCTCCAGCCGCGTGACGACGTCTGCCGGCGACTACCTGGCCGACCCGCTGCCGAAGGGGTTCGATCTCGTCTTCCTGTCGGCCGTCATCCACAGCAACTCGCCGGAGCAGAACGCCGCGCTGCTCGCATCGTGCGCGGCCGCCCTCAACCCCGGCGGGCGGGTCGCGGTTGTCGATTGGGTGATGGACGACGACCGCGTGACGCCGTCTGTTGGCGCGTTCTTCGCGCTCAACATGCTGGTCGCCACCGACCGGGGCGACACGTTCACCGAAGGCGAGATCCGCGGCTGGATGAACGCGGCCGGCCTGGCGCCGGGGCCGAGAATCGACACCGGCAGCGGCACCAGCATCGTTATCGGGATCGGCGCTTCACGGGGTTGACCGGGAGAGGACCGTGCGCATCACCGAGCCGATGACGATGATGACCGACTACGTGATGGGGGCGCTGGCCTTCGTCCTCGCGATGCGGATCGTCGGCGACGCCGCGGCGGGCCGGCAGCTCTCCGGCCGGCTCTGGGCTGCGGCCCTCGTGATGACGGCGGTGGCGGCCTTTCTCGGCGGCACCTACCACGGTTTCATCCAGTGGATGCCGGGCGCCTACGGCCGTGCCATGTGGAAGGCGACGCTGCTGGCCACGGGGATCGGCAGCGCCTGCCTGCTCGCCGCGGCCGTCACGGCCGCGACCGCGGGCGCGCTCCAGCGCGCCCTTGTCGCCGTGGTCGTCGTCAAGTTGCTGGTCTATGTCTGGACCATCGCGACGAAGGACCAGTTCGCGCTGGTGATCGCGGACTACGGGACCGCCCTGCTCGCGGTCGCGCTGGCCGCCTGGTTCATCAGGCCGAGCGGGCTGACGCCCGCCGCATGGTGGATCACGGGAGGCGTCGCCGTCGCGGTCCTGGCCGGGGCCATCCAGCGGGCCCACCTCGCGCCCCACGTCCACTTCAACCACAACGACCTGTTCCATGTGGTGCAGATGGCCTCGCTCTACCTGCTGTACCGGGGCGGGTTGCTTCTGCGCGACATGCAGTAAACTCGGCTGCGCCCGCGCGCGAGCGGGCGCACAGGAGGAGACCGCATGACCGGTGGCCACGGGATCCCGTCGACGAGCGCCTTGCCGGACAACGCCTACGAGAAGCTCGCCCCGGGCGAAGCCTATCAGCCGATCGTGCCGGCGGCGTCGTCGATGCCCGAGACCACGTGGCGGTCGATGCTGTGGGGGCTGCTGCTCTGCGTCATCTTCACGGTGGCGTCGGCGTACTCGGGGCTGAAGGTGGGGCAGGTGATGGAGGCGGCCATTCCGATCTCCATCCTCGCGATTGGCCTGGCGCGCGTGTATGCGCGGCGGTCGACGCTGCTCGAGAATGTGATCATCACGAGCATCGGCGGCACGTCCGGTGCGGTCGTGGCCGGGGCGATCTTCACCCTGCCCGCGCTCTACAGCATGCAGCTCCACCCGCACCCGGTGCAGACCATCTTCATCTGCCTTGCGGGCGGCTGCCTCGGCGTCCTCTTCCTGATCCCGCTGCGCCGCTATTTCGTCCGTGAGAGGCACGGCGAGTTCCCGTACCCGGAAGCCACGGCGATCACCGAAGTGCTCGTGACGGGCGAGAAGGGCGGATCGCAGGCAAAGCTCCTGCTCCAGGCCACGGCCCTCGCCGGGGTGTACGACTTCTTCGTGACCACCTTCCAGGTGTGGAAGGAGTACATCGATCTGCAGTTCATCCCGGTGGTCAGGACGCTGGCCGACAAGGCCAAGGTGGCCACCAGCTTCGACGCGGTCACGTTCATCCTGGGCCTCGGCTACGTGATGGGCCTGCGATCGTCGATGATTCTCGTCGCCGGCGGCGTGCTCTCGAACTTCGTGCTCGTGCCCCTCATCTGGATGGTCGGCCAGCACCTGCCCGCCATGGCCGTGGCACCGGCCGCGGTCCCGATCGCCGAGATGACCGCCAACCAGATCTTCCGCGGGTATGTGCGCTTCATCGGCGTGGGCGCCATCGCGACGGCCGGCATCTTCGGCATCATCAAGTCGCTTCGCATCGTCGCAGGCTCCTTCAGCATCGCGATCAAGGCGTTCCGCGCGGGCAAGGGCGCCACCGAGGAGCGCACGGATCGCGACATCCCGGTGATGGCGATCCTCGTCGGCGTCATCGTGGCCGCGCTGGCCGTCGCGGCGTTCTTCGGCAGTCTGAAGCCGTCGATGACGGTCCTGCTGCTGGGCACCGCCCTCACGCTGGCCTTTGCGTTCTTCTTCGCGTCGGTGGCGGCCAACGCCATTGCCACGGTGGCGCGCAACCCGGTGTCAGGCATGACGATGCTGACGATCATCTTCTCGTCCGTCGTCCTGCTCCGGTTCGGGCTCGAGGGCCAGACCGGGATGTTCTTCGTCATGGCGATCGCGGGCATGGTGTGCACCGCGCTCTCGGTGTCGGGGCAGACCATCACGGATCTGAAGACGGGCTACTGGCTGGGCTCGACCCCCGCCGCCCAGCAGCGCGTGAAGTTCCTGGGCGTGGCGGCGGCGGCGGTCGCGGCCGGCCTCGCGATCGTCATGCTCGCGCAGACCTACCAGTTCGGCGAGGCGGCCTCGGGCGACCTGCGGCCGGTGCTGGCCGCGCCGCAGGCGTCGATCATGAAGGCGCTGGTCGAGGGGTTCATGAGCCGCCAGCCCGTCGCCTACCTGCTGTTCGGGTCGGGCGCGATGATTGCCGTCATGATGGAAATGCTGGGCGTGCCGGCGCTGGTGTTCGCCCTCGGCATGTACCTGCCGCTCGAGCTCAACCTGCCGGCGCTTGTCGGCGGCGTGCTGGCCCACTACCTCGGCAAGCGGGCCGACGCGGCGGGCGAGTCCAGGGGCCGGATCATGCGCGAGCGGGGCGTGATCATCGCGTCGGGCTTCATGGCCGGCGGCGCGCTGGGCGGCGTGCTCGGCGCATCGCTGCGGCTGTTCCCGTGGTTCGCCGAGGATCTGATCAAGACGCCGTTCTTCGACTACGACCCGGTGTCGCAGGTCGTGTCGGCGGTGATGTTCATCGGCGTGTGCGCGTACCTGTGGTGGGATGCAACCAGGAAGGTGGAGTAGTGGTGAGCGAGACGTCCGGCGACATCCGGCCCGCCGAGCCGCGGACCCATGTGCAGGCCACGCTCCCGGACGGGCGCGTGTTCGAAGCGCCGCTCGGCACGGCGGTAGGCGGCGTGCTGGGCGCCGCATTCGGCACACCCGCGCGGCCGTTCATGGCTGCGATCGTCGACGGCCGGCTCCGCGAGTTGACGTTTCCGCTCAACGGGGACGCGGCCGTCACTCCGCTTGACGCGGCCACGGCGGACGGCGTCCGCATCTACCGCCGATCGCTCGCGTTCCTGATGCTCGTCGCCTTCGAGGAGGTGTTCCCGGGAAGCGAGATCTTCATCGAGCACTCGGCGACGACGGCCGCCGGCTACTACTGCGAGGTGCGCGGCCGGGGCCACTTCACGGCGGACGAGCTTCGGCTGGTCGAGCGCCGCATGCGCGGCATCGTGGCGGAGGACGCGCCCATCACGCGCGAGCGCGTCTCACGCGAGGAGGCGATTGCGGTCTACGAGTCGCGCGGGGAGTTCGACAAGGCGCGCCTGCTGGCCCACCGGGACAGGGATTCGCTGACGCTGTACCGGCTGCACGCGCGGCGCGACTACCTCCAGGGCTACATGGTGCCGTCGACCCGCTGCCTGACGCACTTCGCCCTGCACGCCCTGCCGACCGGCTTCATGCTGCAGTTCCCGCACCAGCGCCAGCCGTCGGAGATGGCGCCCCTGACGCCGTACCCGAAGCTCTTCGCCGTGTTCGAACAGGCCAGCGACTGGCTGGACCGGCTCGGGATCCGAAGCGCGGGTGCCCTGAACGATGCCATTACCGGCGATCGGATCCGCGAGGTGTCGCTGGTCGCGGAGGCGCTGCACGAGGCCGGCATTGCCCGGATCGCGAGCCGCATCGCCGAGACCCACGGGCGGATCCGCGTGGTGTTCATCGCGGGCCCGAGCTCGTCCGGAAAGACGACCTTCTCGAAGCGGCTGGCCGTGCAGTTGCTCGCCAACGGCATCCGGCCGATGCCGCTCGGCCTCGACGACTATTTCGTGGACCGCGAGCTGACGCCCCGCGACGAGAAAGGGGAGTTCGACTACGAGACGATCCGCGCGCTCGACCTCGACCTCTTCGGCGAGCACCTGCGCTCGCTCATCGGCGGGAGGCCGACGTCGCTGCCGCACTACAATTTTCTGACCGGGCAGCGGGAGGCGGGGCAGACCGTCACGCTCGGGAGCGAGCACGTCATCATCGTCGAAGGCATCCACGGGCTGAACCCGCTGCTCGCGCAGCGCCTGCCTGCGGAGACCGTGTTCCGTGTCTACGTGTCGGCGCTCACCCAGCTGAACCTCGACCGGCACAACCGCGTGGCCACCTCCGACTGCCGCCTGATCCGGCGCGTCGTGCGGGATGCCGCCACGCGCGGGTACAACGCGACCGCGACGCTGAAGCGTTGGGATTCCGTCGTGCGGGGCGAGAAGCAGCACATCTTCTGCTTCCAGGAGAATGCCGACGCCGTCTTCAACTCGGCCCTCGTGCATGAGCTGGCTGTGCTGCGGCCGTTCGCCGAACCGCTCCTCCTGCAGGTGCGCCCGGACGCCCCGGAGTTCGTCGAGTCGAACCGGCTGCTGTCCTTTCTCACGTGGTTCAGGCCCGCCCAGCCCGAGATCGTGCCCGACAACTCGATTCTCCGGGAGTTCGTCGGCGGCTCGATCTTCGCGCGCCTGCGCGTCTGACCCCGTTCACCTTCTCAGGCCCGGTCGAGGTCGTCGCGGCCGGTCCGCACGTCCCAAGCGAGCAGCTCGTACTGTCCGACACCCGCTTTCCAATACGGGTCGCCGTCCCTGACGGCGTCGAGGGAGGCCTCGATCGCATCGTCGGGAACGCGCAGCAGCAAGGCGCCGCCGTAGCGGGGCTCGAGCGGGCCCGACGCGACCAGCACGCCGCGGGCCTTGAGTTCCTGGAGGTAGGCGCGATGCGCCTCATGATGGGCCAGCACTTCCTCGAGCGGTCTCCGGTAGCGGATGATGGCGAGCGCGTACATGGTTCCTCCCATGAGGGGCCCATTGTGTGGCAGGGACACACGCCGGGTCCAGCCGCGCGGCTGCTATAATCGCGGCCCGACGCCCTTTGGGGTCGGAGGAACGATGGCCAGAGTGATGTTCCGCGGGCTGATGCTGACCGCCATGACGACGGCGCTCGCGGCGGCCGTTGCCGCGCAGGCGCCCGTCGACTACGACCTCGTGATTCGGGGCGGGCACGTGCTCGACGGCGCCGGCAATCCCTGGGTGCTCGCCGACGTCGCCGTGCGGCAGGACGCGATCGTGGCGATCGGCCCTGGCCTCGCGGGCAAGGGCCGGCGCGAGATCGACGCCCGCGGACTCGTCGTGTCGCCCGGGTTCATCGACACCCACACGCACGCGCGGCGCGGCATCTTCGAGGTGCCGACCGCCGACAACTACGTCCGGCAGGGCGTGACGACGATCTTCGAAGGGCCCGACGGCGGGTCGCCCGTGCCGCTGAAGCCGTTCCTCGAGAAGATCGCGGCGCGCGGCGTGACCCCGAACTGGGGGATGTTCGTCGGCCAGGGATCGGTGCGGGAGGCCGTGATCGGACGCGTCGACCGGAAGGCGACGCCTGACGAGATCGCGAGGATGAAGGCGCTGGTGCGCGAGGGCATGCTGGACGGCGCCTTCGGGCTCAGCACCGGCCTGTTCTACGTCCCGGGGATCTTCACGCCCACCGACGAGGTGATCGCCCTCGCCGCGGTGGCCGGCAGCATGGGCGGCATTCACGTGTCGCACATGCGGAACGAGGCCTCCGGCGTACTCGACAGCGTGAAGGAGACCATCGCGGTGGGGGAGCAGGGGCACATGCCCACGCAGATCACCCACCACAAGATCATCGGGACTCCCAACTGGGGCCGGAGTGTCGACACCCTCGCGCTGGTCGCCGAGGCCCGGGCCCGCGGCGTCGACGTGACGATTGATCAATACCCGTACACCGCCTCGAGCACCGGCATCAACGCGCTCCTGCCCCCGTGGGCCCTCGAAGGGAGCCAGGCCGACGTCGTCGCCCGCCTGCGCGACGCCGCCCAGCGTGCCAGGGTCAAGAAGGCCATCGTCGAGTCGCTGATGTTCGACCGGGGCGGCGGCGATCCGAAGAACGTCCAGATCGCGGCATGCGGCTGGGACCCGTCGCTGGCCGGCAAGAACCTCGCCGACATCACCCGCGCGCGCGGGGCCGAACCCACGCTGGACCATGCCGCCGAGACCGTGATGTGGATCGTGGAGCAGGGAGGGGCGTCGGGGATCTTCCACGCGATCGACGAGGCGGATCTCGAGCGCATCCTCAAAGACCCCGTCACGATGATCGCGTCCGACGGGGAAGTGCCCGTCTTCGGCAAGGCCTCTCCCCATCCGCGCAGTTACGGCACCTTCGTGCGGGTGCTGGGCCGATACGTGCGGGAGCGGCACGCCATCCCGCTCGCCGAAGCCGTCCGCAAGATGACGTCGTTCCCGGCCGAGCGCGTGGGGCTGCTCGACCGCGGCGTCCTGCGCCCGGGCATGAAGGCCGACATCGCCATCTGGGACGCGGCCGCGGTTGCCGACAAGGCGACCTTCGAGCAGCCTCATCAATACGCCGTCGGCGTACACGCGGTGATCGTCAACGGTCAAATCGTGTACGAACACGGCACCATGACGCCGGCCCGGCCCGGCCGGGTGCTCTACGGCCCGGCGTACCGGCCGTCCCGCTGACCGCATGTCCAAGGGGAACGCTTTCATGAAACGGGTTGGCGCCTGGGTTGTCCTGATCGTGGCCGCGGCCGCCGCGACGGTGTTCTCCTCGTCAGAGCCGTTGCGTGCGACACACGGCATGGTCGTCTCCCAGGAGGCCATCGCGTCGAAGGTCGGCGTCGAGGTGCTCAAAGCCGGCGGCACGGCCGTCGACGCGGCCGTCGCGACCGCCTTCGCCCTGGCCGTCGTGTACCCGACCGCCGGCAACATCGGCGGCGGCGGGTTCATCGTCTACCGCCCCTCGTCGGGCGAGCCTGTGGCCTACGACTTCCGCGAGAAGGCGCCTGCGGCGGCGACGCCGACGATGTTCCTGAGAGAGGGGAAGTACGACGCCGTCAGGCACCACGGCAGCCATCTTTCGGTGGGCGTGCCGGGGACCGTCGCCGGGCTCTACCTCGCGTGGAAAGCGCACGGGAAGTTGCCGTGGACGCGCCTCGTCGAGCCCGCCATCGCGCTCGCTCGGGGAGGGTTCCCGCTCACCGAGTCGTTCGCGTCGTCGCTCGCCCGCGTCCTGCCGTCCATGAAGGCCTACCCGGCGTCGGTGGCGCAGTACTCGAAGAACGGCGTGCCCTACGAGCCCGGCGAGGTGCTCGCGCAGCCCGATCTGGCGAGGACGCTGGGCCGCATCGCCGAGCAGGGCCCCGCGGGTTTCTACGAGGGAGAGACGGCGCGGCTCATCGAGCAGGAGATGCTCGGAAACGGCGGCCTCATCACGCGGGCCGACCTGAAGGCCTATGTGCCAGAGCGGAGGACGCCGCTGCGCGGCACGTACCGCGATCACGAGATCATCTCGATGCCGCCCGTCAGTTCCGGCGGGACCGCGCTCATCCAGATGCTCAACGTGCTCGAGGGATTCGATCTTGCCGCGAACGGATGGGGCTCGGCCGAGAACACGCACCTGACGGTCGAAGCCATGCGGCGGGCCTACGCCGACCGCGCGCGCCATCTCGGCGATCCGGCGTTCAACCCGTCCATGCCGATCGCCACGCTCATCTCCAAGGACTACGCCGCGGCCCTCAGAGCGGGCATCCGGCTGGACCGCGCGTCGGTCTCGTCGCCGACGTCGTTCGAATGGCCTCCGGAGTCCGACCAGACGACGCACCTCTCGGTGGTCGACGCCGGCCGCAACGCCGTGGCCATGACGTTCACGCTTGAAGCCGGCTACGGATCCAAGATCGTCGTGCCCGGCGCGGGCTTCCTCCTGAACAACGAGATGGGCGACTTCAACGCGGGCCCGGGGCTGACCGACGCGACCGGGCTCATCGGAACCGAGCCGAACCTGGCGGCGCCCGGGAAGCGCATGCTGTCGAGCATGACGCCGACGATCGTCGCGCGGAACGGGGCGCTGCTGATGGTGACCGGCGCCGAGGGAGGCCGCACGATCATCTCGACGGTCCTTCACACGATCCTGAACGTCGTCGACCACGGCATGAACGCGCAGGAGGCCGTGGACGCGGCCCGGTTCTATCACCAGTGGCTGCCCGACACCGTGAACTACGAACGGCGCGGGCTGTCGCCGGACACGCTGGCGGTTCTCACGGCGCGCGGCCACGCGTTCAGGGCGATTGAGCGGCAGGGCAGCGCCGAGGTGATCGTCGTCGAATCCCGCAGCGGCAAGCTGGCCGGGGGCGACGATCGCCGCAGCGCGGGCGGCGGCGCGGCGGGATACTAGGGGATGGAGGAACGATGACGTTCGACGTCGCAGGCGTCGGGGCGAGTTGCGTCGACCAGGTCTGCCGGCTGCCGGTGTTCCCCGAAGCCGGAGGCCCGCTGGCCAAGGTCCGGATGCAGGAGCAGATGCGCACGTGCGGCGGGCAGATCGCCACGGCGCTGGCCACCTGCGCGAGCCTCGGCCTGCGCGCCACCTATCTGGGCGCCATCGGCGACGACGAAGACGGCCGAAGGATTCGCGGCGAGCTCGCGGCGCGCGGCATCAGCCTCGAGCACGTCGAGACGAGCGCGGCGCCCACCGCCACCGCGACCATCCTCCTGGATTCGACCGGCGACCGCATCGTCCTGTGGCATCGCGACCCCGCGCTGCGATATCGGCC
>Ga0209253_10004375_pt1 | contig 12323 bp, 11 predicted proteins | sample FrelakmetBRP12BR_FD_187145 | JGI IMG/M metagenome (GOLD analysis project Ga0209253, IMG submission 187145) | Freshwater lake sediment microbial communities from the University of Notre Dame, USA, for methane emissions studies - BRP12 BR (SPAdes)... | ecosystem: Environmental > Aquatic >...
TGCGATAACACTTCCATGCCTCTCCGGCCGCGCTGCCGGCGCAGGCTATCCGCCGAATCGGCGATGTATTGCAGCTCGTTCAGCACAAAGCGCGGGATCAACAAGGTGCCCACCAGAAAACCAGTCTTGGCAATATCAGAGATGCGTCCGTCGATAATCACACTGGTATCGAGCAGTATGGAGCGCGCGGACTCCATCGATGGGGGACCGGCATCGTCTCCCCCAGACGAACGTGAAGGCATATTCAGGCGCAGCAAGGAGAAGATATCGTTCTGGCGCATCACAAACACAGAGATACCCAGATAACTGAACAGCAAAACCCCGATGAACGGCAAAACGTTGCTGAATGGCTCGGGAAGCATAGAAAGCGGGAATGCCAGCAGAGCTGCAATCACCAGTCCAGCCATCAGTCCTGCCAGGCTCGCCAGCAGTGTCTGTGCGGAGACCCGGGTGAGCAAACTGCGCAGAGCCCGGGCCGGGCGAGTGGTCACAAATGGGGTGAGAATCAGGCCAATCAATGCCCCCAGCATGCCCAAAATAATTGCATATAAATCCCTCTGTCCCCCGACCAGGTTCCCCAAATTTGCGCCCCAATAAAGCCCTACCGCAAACAGCACCAGCATACCAACAATACGTAGGATAAATTCCAGGCTCATGATAATTACTCCCGAAATAAAACAAAAAGCGCAAACTTGCTGCGCTCACCGAGAGTCTCTTATAGAGACACGATAACAACCCGTGTAGGGAGTGTTATCGACTGTCTGTTTGAATGCCGGTGGATAAAAAATAATAAATTGGCTTCCGGCTGAAGATAAAGACTCCGGTGAACGAAAGAACAGATAAGCCCTGTGAATGAAAACAAAATAAAATCAGGGCACGTGCTAATTATAAAACAGAATTCGGTAATGAGTCATCGACTATAATTACGGCTACATTGCCCAAGTGATGTAGATCGAGCCCCACCACGCCCGGTTCGCGGAGAATCGCATGGCCAGCATCAGCTTAACTGCCCCACAGACCATCAGCCAGCAAGAATACAAGAGGCGCATTCGGGCGTGGACATTATATGACTGGGCTAACTCCGCCTTCGCTACAACGATCCTGGCGGCTGTGCTCCCGGTATATTACAGCCAGGAGGCAGGCTCCACACTACCCAGTTCAGCCACTGCAACCGCTTATTGGAGCGCCGGGCTGAGCATATCCCTCTTTCTTGTCGCCATCCTGTCCCCAATTTTGGGCACCGTATCCGATGTCATGCGGGGTAAAAAACGCTTCCTGGCGATATTTTTCGGTATCGGGGTTGTCGCAACAGGCCTGCTGGTCCTGGTGGATACAGGTGATTGGCTACTCGCCTCGCTATTGTTTGTCTTCGCACGTATCGGCTGGACAGCGGCTAATGTGTTTTACGACGCATTGCTGCCTCATGTCGCACGCGAAGAAGACCTCGATAGTGTATCCGCTCGCGGTTTCGCCCTGGGATATTTAGGCGGCGGAATCTTGCTGGCTGTCAATATCGTCATGATCTTCCTCATGCCCGGTACATGGGGAGCGCGCTTTTCGTTCCTTTCCGTGGCTGTATGGTGGGGAGTTTTCTCCATCCCACTATTCCGGCGAATCCCCGAGCCCCCATCTGCGGCAGTAGACCTTGCTCCAGGAGAGACTGTGATCGGCGCCAGCTTCAAGCGCCTGTACGAAACGTTCAAGGATATGGGGCGCTATCGTGATCTGCTTAAATTCCTGGTCGCATTCTTAATCTACGCCGACGGGATCGGCACCATTATCGAGGTAGCGGCGATCTATGGTGCGGAGCTCGGTTTTGGCAGCATCGAGCTGATCCTGGCATTGTTACTGGTACAGTTCGCTGGTATCCCCTACAGCTTGATTTTCGGCCGCCTGCCAAGCAAGGAGAATAAACACCGCCCCTTCTTCCTTGCCTTCGTTCTGTATAATCTAATCGCATTGCCATTGGTTGGGGTCGCCAGCTCACGACTGCTCCCTGCTCAGATCAGCGGTATGCCTCCCGTCCCCTACCCATCGACCGCCAGTGCAGTAGGCGAGGGGACATACCTATCTGGTAATCCTCAAATCAAATATGAAGGTGATTGGGCTGCCCAAACCTTCTCTGCAGAACAAACCGGCTCTGATAGCGGCGCGGAATACTACATAACATCTCAACCCGGCTCACGTATCTTCTTCACCTTTAACGGCCAGCGCGTAAAGGTCACTTACAGCACCGGCCCCGAATCCGGCAAATGGGTGGTCGAGATGGATGGCACAGCTCTCATAGACGAAGATACCAACCAGCCCAAGGTAATCGACGCTTATCATCCAACCGTTCGTTATGGGGTAAGCAGCACTTTTCAAGCCGCGGCTCCCGGAGAGCACACGCTGAGCCTGTTCAACGCAGGGGATAAAAACCCAGAAAGCTTGGGCATAAAAATGGCGATCGCAGAGATTGAAGTACTGGCCCCGCTTCGAAAGTCCAGTTTGGTTACGATTATTGGCCTGATCTTCGCCGTACAGGCCGTCGGTTTGGCACTGGCGCTGCTGTTCGGTCCTGCACTGTTCTCCGGATTGGCTGAAAAAATGGACACAAAGCGCAGCATCCTGCTGGCTTTAGTCATCTATGCGGTAATCGCCGTTTGGGGCTTCTTCCTAAACTCAGTGATAGAGTTCTGGTTCCTGGCCTGGATGGTAGCAGTGGTGCAGGGGGGCAGCCAGGCGCTGAGCCGCAGCTTGTTCTCTTCAATGTCACCGGCAGCGAAAAGCGGCGAGTTCTTCGGCCTCTTCAGTGTTATGGAAAAATTTTCGGCAATCATCGGACCACTGCTCTTTGCCCTGGCAGCCACTACCTTCGGCAGCAGCCGCCCGGCAATACTCAGCATCATTGCCTTCTTTATCATCGGTGGATTCTTGCTCACGCGGGTTAATGTGGATGAAGGTCGCCGCAATGCCAAGAGCGAAGATGCAGCTCTGCTGGCAGGGGAGGCAAGTTAAAACCCGAATGGCTAATCTGACCGGAAATGAACGGGCGCAGTTCGTGCAAGGCATATTCACCCGCATCGCTCATCGTTACGATTTAATGAACCGGCTGATGACCGTCGGGCAGGATGTGCGCTGGCGAAAGGAAGTCATCCGCCGGGCGGGCCTCACCCGGGGAGGCATCTTGCTGGATCTGGGCACAGGCACCGGTGACCTGGGGCTCGAAGCCGCCAGGCAACAGCCCGGCATCGAAATCGTGGCTGCCGACTTCACCGTGGAGATGATGCACTTTGGCCAGGCTCGCGATGAAGCAGGGTTCCTCCAATGGGCAGCAGCTGATACGCTAAATCTTCCATTTCCTGCAAATATGTTCGACGCAGTAGTATCAGGCTTCCTGCTGCGCAATGTCAGTGATATCCGCCAGAGCTTACGAGAGCAGCATCGGGTGCTCAAACCGGGAGGGCGAATCGTCTGCCTCGACACGACTCGACCTCCAAAAAATCTTTTCTCTCCTGTGATCAATTTCCATCTGCACACGGTGATACCAGCATTCGGGAGGGTGATCAGCGGTGACCCCGACGCTTACCGATATCTCCCAGACTCTACCGAGGCCTTCTTAGCGGCTGAACAACTAGCCGGGCGCATGCTGTCCGCCGGCTTCCGAGAGGTCGGCTTCAACCGCAGGATGCTGGCGACCGTGGCAATCCATTGGGGTATAAAATGAATACTGATTCAGGTAAAACCAGCGGGCCGCCGCGCCTGATCGTAGGCATCAGCGGGGCATCTGGCGTAATTCTGGGCATCCGCCTATTGGAGCTGCTTCGACCCACGGAGATTGAGACTCACCTGGTGCTATCTCCGGCAGCCCGCGCAACCATTTCGCAGGAGACGGAGTGGAAGGCGAGCAGCGTGCAGAGTCTGGCAGATGTAAGCTACAGCTACCAGGATATCGGCGCAGCTATTGCTTCCGGCTCCTTCAAGACCATTGGGATGGTTGTCATTCCCTGCTCAGTGAAAACGCTGTCGGCGATTGCCAACTCCTTTGCAGCCGATCTCATCACACGAGCCGCAGATGTCACGCTAAAAGAGGGGCGTCCGCTGCTGCTTGTGGTCCGCGAAACGCCCCTGCATCAGGGTCATTTGCGCCTCATGAACCTCGCCGCAGAAGCCGGGGCGGTCATCTTCCCGCCCGTACCCGCTTTTTACACGCGCCCAAAGAGCGTGGAAGACATCATCGATAATACAGTAGGGCGAGTACTGGCCCGATTGGGGATCGAGAATGAGGCTTATTACGAATGGAAAGGGATGTCAGAATAGACGAGCTGGTAGAGCTGCTGGCGGTCTCCACAATGACGCTCGCCACCACCAGCGCGGATGGCCAGCCGCACGCGGCTCCGGTTTATTTTGCTGCCAGCTCGTTATCTTCCATAGATTTTTCTTCTTCGGGTGAATTTCCTCCCCACTGGGAGGCGCCGGTCCTATACTTTTTTTCCGACCCACAAAGCCAACACGGGCAAGATATTGCCAGCAACCCACGCATTGGAATTGCGATTTATCCTCCCTGTTACGATTGGCAGGATATCCGCGGACTGCAAATGCGCGGGGTCGTAAAGATCATTGAAAAGGGAGCTGAGTGGGAGCGAGGTTGGGTGCTGTACCAGGCTAAATTTCCCTTTACTTCGAGCTTGAAAGAAATCGTCGCACGCAACACGATGTATAGTTTTCTCCCGAGCTGGCTGCGAATGGTAGACAACCGCAAAGGTTTTGGCTTCAAGCAAGAGTGGGAGCATTGGTGAGCCCGGCTGCCCGGCCAACAGGCATCGATCGCGACTTTGAAAAAGCGGCTCTGCGTGGGGAGCCTTCTTATGTTTGGCGAGCTGGTCAAGAGCGCCGATTCAGGATGGTCCTCGAGGCCGCGGGAGAACTTATCCAGGAAACTGTGCTGGATAATGGGTGTGGGGTGGGAATGTACGTCGCCCATTTGGCTCAACATACCCATCGAGTGATCGGCCTGGAGTACGACTTCGAGCGTGCTTTCCAGGCACATCATATTTCCGAGAGAATTGTCAGCAGCGCAGGAGAGGCGCTGCCATTTCCGGATGGCTCAATCAGTTTTATCCTGAGTCATGAAGTCTTAGAGCATGTTCAGGACGATAGGCTGGCAGCCCAGGAGATGGTTCGCGTGCTTAAGCAAGGCGGGAGGCTGGCACTGTTTGTCCCCAACCGCGGTTATCCCTTTGAAACGCACGGCATTTACTATCGAGGGCGCTATCGCTTCGGCAATATCCCTTTGGTCAATTATCTCCCTCGCCGCCTGCGTGATCGACTGGCACCGCACGTGCGCATTTATACTTCGAAAGATCTGGAACAGCTGTTCGCCGGGATCCCCGTCTTCATACGCCAGCGAACCATCATCTTTGGCGCCTACGATAACATAATCACCCGCTATCCGAAAGCCGGCCGGTGGCTGCGCGCTATCTTGCAATGGCTCGAAAACACCCCTCTTCGAATCTTCGGGCTTTCACATTATTGGGTTGTGGAGAAAGCCTGACCGGTTCATTATTTCAGGCGGCCGGCTCGCGAAAATCATAAATGCCATCGCGCAGCGACCAGCGCCGCGTACACTGCGGGCAGGGGATCACACCCTCCTCATCACCCGCCAATTCAGCACCGCACTCCGGACAGCAAAAAAACTCGCCTTGTGCAGCCGGAGTTCCCTCCAGTGAAGCGCGGCTACGCAGAAATACGCTGGGGGAGAGCTGCCACCAATTTCCAGTAAACTGAGCGGTTGAATCCATCTTCACCAATAGATTTAACGGTATCCAATGTTTGAGCACATCCATACGAAAGTGGGATACAGTTAACTGGCGTTCAATGAAAAAACCAACCTCTTCCAGCCCCATCCGGATCGCTTTTGGGTGGAAGTCAAAATTCAGGTCAGCGAATTCGACGGGCTCTGGGGTGAATGGGCTCCATGATTGCTGGCCCAGCCAATATCGCAGGATTGCCTTGATATTCTGTTTATTGGCATATTCCAGGATAAAGACCGCTTTGGGTTGGAGCACCCGGCGCACCTGGCGCAAAGCTTGTGGAACATTTGCTATGTGATGAAGGGTGCGGATCATGGTGGCGGCATCGAACAGCCCAGATACAAATGGCAACCGATAAATATCCGCCGCAACATAGAGGTAGCGATCGCTGCGCCCCAACCGCTCTTGCGCTTGCTGCAGCTGGGTGTGGGAATAATCTACCAGGACAACGCGGTCAAAGCTTGCATAGCGCGGGGTGTTGCGTCCCGCACCAGCGCCCAACTCAAGCATCAACTTCCCGGGTCCGGTCAGTAAGCGTCGTAGAGCGATCGCTTCGACCCGGTCCTCATATTCACGCCCGCCCTGTTCCCAAAAACTTGTCTGGTAATCGGAACCCTCGTAGTCGCATACCGGCGGACGGTCAGCCACACTCGCCTCACTACACTCTCACGAATTGATCTAAAGACAGGATGATGGATGAGGCAGCGTCTTCGCCAGTGCACTCCACCCAAACCATCCGGTATCACAATAATTCTAAATAGAAAACCATCAGGGCTTACGGCAGTCCTGCTGTGATACCCTGGTGGCACATGGTTTTTGTGAGTCCTTTAAAATGCCTGTTGGACTTCTCTTGACCTAGGCTCCAGGTTGAGCTTGCTGCCATCAAAGCCACGTCCGACTCCGTAGTAGATAAAACCCATCCGGCGCATCACGGCCGGCTCGTAAATGTTTCTTCCATCGAAGATCACCGGCTGCGCCATAGCGGCTCGGAGTTGTTCCAGGTCCAGTTGCTTGAACTCATTCCAATCCGTGACCACCATCAGTGCATCGCAATCCTTCGCCATTGTATAAGGATCTGGGCACATCTCGACGCTCGGAAGCAGGGGTTTGGCAATATCCATCGCCACCGGGTCATAAGCGCGCACTCGTGCTCCCTGCGCCAGCAAGGCATCCGATATGGTTATCGCCGGGGCATCTCGCATGTCATCTGTATTCGGTTTAAAGGACAATCCCAAAAGGCCGATCACTTTCCCAGATAGAGTACCCAGGATCTCGCCGAGGTGATTCACGGCCATCGGGCGGCGGTCGTCGTTGATCTCCATTACGGCATTCAAAAGCTGAGGGTGTCTGCCTTTCTCAGCTGCCATGTAGGAGAGAGCCTTCACATCCTTAGGAAAACAAGACCCACCATACCCCAGGCCCGCATCCAAGAATGCCACTCCGATGCGCTTGTCATAGCCCATCCCTGCGGCCACTTCTTTGACATCCGCGCCCAACGCTTCACAAATATTGGCAATCTCGTTGATAAAGGAGATCTTAGTCGCCAGGAAAGCGTTGGAGGCGTACTTGATCATTTCAGCCGTACGCAGGTCGGTGATCACGATGGGAGCGCGCAGAGGAAGGTGCAGCTGGGCGACTTTATCGGCTGCCTCACGCTCCAGCGAGCCGAGCACAGTGCGGTGTGGCTGCATAAAATCACTGATCGCCGAGCCCTCACGCAAGAACTCCGGGCAGGATACAACTGAGAAGGGGATTGGTTTTGGCTGGTGGCTGCGAATAATATCGGCCACCCAGTCGCCAGTGCCCACCGGTACGGTGGATTTGTTCACTACGATCAGGGGCTCTTTCATCGTCGTCGCAATTGACCGCGCTGCCGCTGCGACATAGCGCAGGTCAGCCTCGCCGTCTACACCAGAAGGCGTCCCCACCGCAATAAAGACGAACTCGCTACCGTCCAGGCCTTCCTCATAAGAGGTGGTGAAAGTAAGCCGGCCGGCGCGGACATTCCGGTCGATCAATTCCTTCAAACCCGGCTCGTAGATGGGCATCTCGCCGCGCTTCAACCCTTCAACTTTGGCTTCATTAATATCCAGTGCGATCACCTGGTTGCCAAGGTCTGCAAAACAGGCAGCCGTGACGATCCCTACATAACCGACCCCAACGACACATATTTGCTTCATTAATAAATAACCTCCTGTATTAAGTGTTTACGACAGAAAAATAAATCCTTATGCATGGTGCACTGCTGAAGCATTCTCTTTTTACTCGACCCCTGAGAGACCAGCCATTTTAGGTACAAAGATCAATGCTACTTCTCGATTGATAATCTTACCATAATCTTTCCTCAGTATCGCCAAATCCTGGTTGTGACTCTCCAGTCTCTCAATACGACAACAGTCATCCAAATGGTATGATCTCTGTCACTTGCTAATTCGCCTAAATTAGTCTAAAATATAACTGATTTATTTTATCCGTTTTACCTGAAAGGGAGCATTGAATATGCAGATCACAAGACAAGCCGACTATGCAGTAAGAGCAGTGCTGTATCTCTCTCACCTAGGACCAGAGCAACGCGCCGCAACCAGCCAGATCGCCCAGGAGCAACATATTCCGCCGTCATTTCTGGCGAAAATTGTCTCCCAGCTTTCGGTAGCTGGAATCCTGCAAACCTCACGCGGAGCGCGCGGTGGTGTATCCCTTGCCCGCACTCCGGACCAAATCTCCATGCTAGAGGTTGTGGAAGCGATCGATGGGCCCATTCTTTTGAATGAATGCGTCACAGATCATGGTGGAACTTGCCCGTTCGGAGAGAGCTGCCCAATGCAAGAGGTCTGGTGCGATGCTCAGCACGAGCTCGTCACCCGCTTGAAATCGACTAGGTTTGATCAGTTCATCAAGAAAGATGTAGCACTGGCTGTAGCTGCCGATTAAAGGTGCTCCACCGCACAGCACCCCGATCACGAAGCTTATCGGCAGCAATTTATATACCGTTAACTATTCCGCGCGCCCGGCCTTTTATCGTTAGCTTAAAGCACCACGCCTGACAGCTCTAGTGCAGTTGGGCGTAAATAATCCATCAGTAATTACCTGTACCGCCCAACTGCTTAAAGTGCTTGGCGAAGATGGTCTAACTGAAGGTTCATTTAGGCCGCCAAGCACTAGTGTTCCGTCAAATCTGATTGTTTAGCTTGAATTGGCGGGAAACGGAACACTTTAAGCTTTGTCCAGGCATTTGAGCGTCGAATTCAAATTCAACTTTGAGCCTGGACAAAGCACTAGTTTGCTGGAACTGCCAGGAAATAAACGTTGCCTGTAACCAAGCCGGATAATTTACCGGGCGCCGGGGCATCTCGATGCTTCATTGGATATCTTCAGCCGCTGCCCGCTCAGCCGTTGCCAGCTCTTCAGGTGTGTTGACATTATTGAATGCCAGCCCTCTTGGGTCGTATCGGGTTATCTCCTGGGCAGATAAGTAGTATATTTGAGCCCGAGCAAACCAGGAATCGACTCGCCATCTCTCTGACTGTAATGCAGAAAAGATCTCCGGGAGACAGGTAGCCCGCCGGTAGACAGCATGGAAAGGCTCCGTGCCCTCTTCGGTTTTTGGAATCGCAGCATCGATCGTCACATCTAGCAGCAAATCCCGTTCATAAGCAAGCAGCTCTGGTTGGACGAAAGGCATATCGCAAGCAACAACAGCTACCAATGGTTGTCTTGCGGCATCTACAGCTGTATAGAGACCACCCAGGGCTCCACGGTCGGGGACCACATCTGGGAAAAGCGGCAGCCCCAGGAATTGGTAGTCCTGAGGGAAGTTCGTCGTCACCAGGATTTCGTCCGCCAGATGTTCTACCCTGGAGATGACGCGCTCAATTAAAGGCCGCCCCAGGAATGGAATTAAGGCCTTATCGCGCCCCATGCGCCGGGACTCTCCTCCCGCCTGAATCACAACGGTCAGCATTGAATTGATTATAATAGTTCTCAGAGATTTGCTACGATATGGGTTCGCTGTGAAAGCAAGGATTACCGGTATGGATAAGACTGGAGAAAGAGCCATGACGACATTTGCCGATATTTTGGATCGAATGACGGTACAGGGCGAGCTGTACGAAACCTTACCCAACCGATCTGTGCGCTGCTATGCCTGTGGACATCGATGTTTGATTCGAGAAGGCCGGCGAGGGATCTGCAAAGTGCGATTTAACGAGGGAGGGAATCTGCGCGTCCCTTGGGGATATGTGGCTGCACTACAGGTCGACCCTATCGAAAAGAAGCCCTTCAACCACCTCCTGCCAGGTAGCGATGCCCTGACATTCGGGATGTTAGGCTGTGATTTTCACTGCGGCTACTGCCAAAACCATATCACCTCTCAGGCGCTGCGTGATCCATCCTCCGATATCTCCATACAGGGAGTACGCCACGCATCACCTGAACAGCTTGTAGAGTATGCATTGAGGTCCGGCGCGAAGGTAATCGCATCCTCCTATAACGAGCCATTAATCACTTCAGAGTGGGCGGTCGCCATATTCCGGCAGGCGCTGGAGGCCGGTCTCAAGTGCGCGTACATTTCAAACGGCAACGCGACCCCTGAAGTGCTTGAGTACCTGCGCCCGTTTCTAGTCGGTTACAAGATCGATTTGAAGACGATGCAGGATCGCCATTACCGCGAGTTGGGTGGTGTGCTGGAGAATGTGCTGGACAGCATCCACAGGGCGCATGAGCTCGGACTGTGGGTTGAGATCGTTACCCTCGTGGTACCAGGCTTCAACGACAGCACGGAGGAGCTCATGGATGCTGCTCGCTATATCGCCTCAGTCTCTCCCAATATCCCCTGGCACGTCACCGCATTTCACCCGGACTACAAGATGATCGATCCACCATATACAACTACCAAAACCTTGCTGCGAGCTGCAGAGATCGGCCAGGAAGCTGGGCTGAAATTCGTTTATGCAGGGAATATACCCGGTCGAGTAAATGAATACGAAAACACCTACTGCCCGAACTGCCGCACCTTGCTGATCGAAAGGTACGGTTATGTCTTACGCAATTATCACCTGAGGTCCGATGGCACATGCCCGAAGTGCAGCTCCCCAGTGCCAGGGGTCTGGTCCGACCAGACTGAAAAAGTTAAAATCGGGGGCCCTGGCATACCCCGCCCTGTCTAAGCCAGCCTACCGCCTGACGCTTGCCCGGACAACAAAACGATCCACCGCTCCAAAACGATATTTGTAATCCTCGCCTCCACGCATGAAATCAAAAGCCTGGCGGTGATGCTCGTTTGCCCATTGCAGCAGATAGCCCAGTAGCACCCACCCGGGTGAGTATGCACTATAGGTGAAACTCAGTCCGGAGTTATACACCCAGATATGGTTGGCATAATCAAAATTCAAATAACCAGCTGCCTTCTCGCCTCCAATCTCTATGAAAGCGAGCTGGAGCCATGATTCCCGAAAAGCTGCCTGTGCTGCGTTCTTCATCTGGGTGCGCATGTTTTCGGTCAGGAAGCCCTTTTTTTCATCATCCTGCTCCATCAGCCACAGGAAATCATCAATTTCTGCATCTAGACGTGATCCGTCTTCGACAAAATACCAGCGTACGGGCAAATCGGCACTTTCTACCCGCCGCATCTTGCGGCGGATTTCATGTCGCTGTTTTTTGTCAATCCCTGCCAGGTATGTCTCCCAATCTCCAGGAAGCGGAATGTATGGACAATGCTGGAGCTTGTCCTGTGTGTAGCTCCAGCCAAGCTTCTTCACGGCGGATTGCAACACCGGTAAAGTAGGTGAGTCTTCAAGCAGATTATATAAATCCAAAACCTGCCAGGCGGGCATATCCGGCTCTGCCAGGCGCTGGAGCAGTGAGGTAAGAAATGGCGGCAGATCCGCTGCAGAGGAGATAAAGTCGAGATAATCGGAAATTTCAATGCTGCCCAAGAGCATGAGAGCAGGCTCGCCTTCCCGGTTATGGGTAAAAAATAACGGTGCAATTCCGCACAAACTCCCGTCCTCTTGACGGGCAATCACCACATTCAGCTCGCCGTGCTTCCACTCCCCACCTCCAAGGGTATGCCACCAGGTGAACAGGAATTCATGCCGTAAAAACGGCACATGACTTGCACTGTTTTTAAGCAAATCGTTCCATTCATCTGCCAGAGCACCGAATTCATCGTTGGTTCTCACAATGTTCAGATGCATAAAATCTCCCGACCGAGCCATCTTATGAGGATAACTATCTTTCAGAACAGCAAAATCCCCTGCTTGGTAAACATCTATTCTTGCTTTCGGTTTGTCAAATTCCTTTCAGCAGTTTGCTTTTGTAACCAGCATTTTACCAGTATAATTTCAAGTAAGCCGATTAACTGGCGCGAGGCTGCTTCGGCCGCGCACACTCATCTCTGCTGTTACAGAACAGCACTTAACAAAGCGGCCTTGTGCCGGAATATGGCAATCTAAAAGGCATTCACTGGGTGGATCCAATGGACCTGAACATCCTTACACTGGTTCGCCAGGAAGGTCAGGATCGAACAGAGCT
>Ga0209253_10004377_pt1 | contig 12318 bp, 10 predicted proteins | sample FrelakmetBRP12BR_FD_187145 | JGI IMG/M metagenome (GOLD analysis project Ga0209253, IMG submission 187145) | Freshwater lake sediment microbial communities from the University of Notre Dame, USA, for methane emissions studies - BRP12 BR (SPAdes)... | ecosystem: Environmental > Aquatic >...
AGGGGCCGGCGACGACCCGAGAGCGCAGGCGCTGCAGAGCTTGCGCAACGCGCTGCTCGACCCGGGCGAGGTGAACCACGTGAGCGAGTATCTGCGCGGGTTGGCAGCGGTTTAGCGAGCGCGCCGGCAGCATCCAGTGAAACCTACACTGCCGACTCCACGGCCGGCCCGGTGGTTCGGTCCAACGAGGTCTATCACACGCCATGCACCACCGTGCGTTCGACCCGCATTGCCGCGGCGCCAGATAGACGCTATTCGTTGGGCGGTGAACCTCGTACTGACCCGGGTCAATCATGAGCGTTGACACGGCGGTACCGTGCCAGCATGGCGACGCTGCGCCTTCCAGGCATTGTGTGTCATCCGCCTGGCCCAACGCCTTTCTGCTTGCCCAAGGTGGGGGATTCGCCATGAAGAAAGTGCGACACGAAGCCCCTGGACTGCCGATGCTGCACCGCTTGGTACCTGGCTGCCTTGCCCTGCTGATGCTGGCAGGTTGCGCGGGTGTCCCGCCGACCAATGTGACCACCGACCGCATGGACTATGGACAGGTGGTGGCCGAATCCTGGAAGCGCCAGACGTTGCTCAACGTGGTGCGGCTTCGCTATGCGGATGCGCCGGTGTTTCTCGATGTCTCGTCCATCATCAACAGCTACACGCTCGGGGGAAGCGCGAATGCACAGGCGACGCTGCCGAGCCGCATCAACCCCGACGTGCTGACGCTCAGCGGCACGGCCAACTGGTCCAACACGCCGACGGTCACCTATCAGCCCCTGATGGGAGACCGATTCACCAAGTCGCTGCTGCAACCGGTACCGCCGGTTGCCGTGTTCCAGTTGCTGCAGGGTGGCTGGCCGGCAACGCTTGTCTTTCGAACCGTGGTCGGCTCGATCAATGGGTTGCGCAACTTCTCGGGCGGGGTTGCTGCGGATCCTGGCTTCGACGAGCTGAGTGAGGCGCTGTCCCGCATTCAGCGTGCCGGCCACATCGGTATCCGTGTCGAGGCCCGCAAGGACGGCGGCGGTGTTGTGGCCGTGATGCGGCGCGCCGAACGCGGGACTGCGCTGGACGAAGACAGTCGCCGCGTCCGCGAATTGCTGGGACTGGCAGGCGACGCCAGCGAGTTCGAAATCGTCTACGGGCTGGTGCCTCGCAGCCCGAACGAGGTTGCCTTGCTCAGCCGTTCGATGATGGAAATCATCCTGCAGCTGGGGTTTGGCATCGATCTGCCGGCGGCGCATGCAACCGGCGGCCGGGCGCTGCCCGGCCAGCGACAGGCCGGCGATGAACAGGCCAAGCCGCTGGTGCACATCCATTCCGGCACGACAGAGCCGCCCGATGCGTATGCGGCGGTGCCCTACAAAGGGTATTGGTACTGGATCGACGACACCGACATCGACAGCAAGCGCATCTTCACGTTTCTGATGATTCTGTCTTCGCTCGCCGAGACCGGGCAGACCATGGCGGCTCCGGTCGTGACGGTGCCGTCGCGATAGGGCCTGTTCACGCCACGGGGACGCACCGCTGACGGCCAAGGAACGGGTACCCAGGGACGGGGCGGGCGCAGACACGCTCAACCGGCGCCTTCGCAGAGCCACTGCACAATGCGCGGTCCGCGATGGGCGGGCGGCCCGGTGGGGTCGCCCGCTCTTCATTCATGGCATTCACCCCAACCCAGGAACGCCCCCCGATGAGATTCCATAGATCCAGCATCCTTCTGGCCAGCGCAGCGGCGCTGGTCGCAATCAGCGCCTGCAATCCGGCCAAGGACGCCAAGTCCGGCGACGCGGCGAAGGGCCCGGCCGTGGCCACGGTCAATGGCCAGGCCATCAGCCAGCGCACGGTGGACTTCATCATCAAGCAGGGCGCTGCCTCGGGCCGCCCCGACAACCCGGAGACCCGCAAGGCCATCATCGACCAGCTCTCGCTGCAGATGGTGGTGGCCGAAGAGGCGGTGAAGAAGGGCCTGGACAAGAGCCCCGAGGTGACGGACCAGCTGGAGACGATCAGGACGTCGGTGCTGGCCAACGCCTATGTGCAGGACTACATCAAGACCAACCCCGTCAGCGACGACGCGATCAAAACCGAGTACGAGCGCATCAAGGCGAGCGTCAGCGGCACGGAATACAAGGCGCGCCACATCCTGGTGGCCAAGGAGGCCGAGGCCAAGGACATCATCGCCAGGCTCAAAAAGGATGCCGGCGCCTTTGCGAAGCTGGCGACCGGAAAGTCGAAGGACCCGGGCTCCGCCGCCAAGGGCGGCGACCTGGGATGGTTCGACGCCAAGGGCATGGTGCCCGAGTTCGCCGCCGCGCTGACCAAGCTGGAGAAGGGCAAGTTCACCGACGCGCCCGTCCAGTCGAAGTTCGGCTACCACGTCATCCTGCTCGAGGACACCCGGCCGATCGAGCCGCCGCCGCTGGACGCTGTGAAGCCCCGGCTCAGCCAGCAGCTGCAGCAGCAGAACCTGCAGAAGCACATCGATGCCCTGAAGGCCGCGGCCAAGATCGAGGTCGTCGGCGCTGCCGCGTCGGCGCCGTCGGCCGCGGCGTCGCCGGCATCGAAGTAGCCGGACGCACCGGCCCTACGGCGGCAGGAACGGCAGGATCAGCGCGTGCGCGTCGACGTCGCTCGCGATTGAGCGCGCCACGCCGGGGTACTGGATCTTCAGCGCGAGGTCGCGCCCATCGGCAGCGGTGGCGGCGATTCTTTCACTGACGGTGGACTCTCGGGCAATGCGGCAACTCGCCGTGGGCGCGGCGGATCATCACGCCACCCGGGGTGCGCGGGACCGGCAGCGCGAAGTCGAAGCGGTCGGCGATGTGACGCCACCTACCGCTGCACGCCCGTGAACAGCACGCCGACTCGCGCTCCGTCGGCGATGACGCCCTCGCGGTGCAGTTGCAGCAGGCCGGCGAGCCCGGCCGACCCGGTGTGGCTGACGGCGATGCCGGTCGACTCCAGCGCCAGCCGGTTGGCCTGCACCAGCGTGGGCTCGTCGACGACCACCGCGTTGCCGCCGGTCGCGGCCATGCCGCGCAGCACGGCGAGCCAGTCGTAGGTCTCGTCGTCGAGGATGCCGGTGGCGACGCTGTACGGCACCGCTTCCCACGGCCACATGAACGCCGACCGGTGCGCTGCGGCGTCGCGCAGCGCAGTGTCGACGCCGCCAGCGCGCTGCAGCAGCAGCATCCACGCCCGCTGCAACGGTGCAGCCCCCTGCGTCTGCACCGCGTGCACGCGCGGCGCGCGCGGCACGAGCCCCGCGGCCACCGCTCGCGCGAGCGCCTGCATGCAAGCGCTCGCGAGCGCACCACCGCCCACCTGCACGACGAGGTCGTCCAGCGGCGCGGCAGCGCTGGCCAGCATCTCGAACACCAGGGTCTGCCCGCCATCGATCGCCAGGCCGTTCTCGTTGCCCTGGCAGCAGAACGGCAGCGCGCCGGCGGCGACTGCTTCGTGAAAGCCACGCACACAGGGGTCTCCGCGCTCGCCCGGCGCACGCGGACAGGTCACGACCTTCGCGCCGAGCCCGTGCAGGCGCTCGAGCACCGCGGGCTCGGCGTCGGGCGGCACGAACACCTGCAACGCGCGAGACGCGGCGTGCGCCAGCACCGCCGCGGCCAGCGCCGCATTGCCGCAGCTGGCTATTGCCAATGGCGCCAGCGCTGGCCTGTTCCCGCGCTCGACCACTTCGAGGTACAGCAGGATGCCCATCAGATGGCGCGCCTTGTGCGAGCCGGCGACGTTGCCGGTCTCGTCCTTCACCCACACATCGACCCCGACGCGCTCGCCGAGCGCGGCCGCGCGACCAAACGGCGTGGCGCGAAAGCCGTGGCCGTCGACCGCCGCGACGCGCTCGTCCAGGCGTCGAACGAGATCGACGAACGCACTGTCGCTGATCCCGCGTGCGCGCGCGGCGTGCCACGCGTAGAGGCACTCGCGGTAGCGCACGAAGGGGTTCGCGTCGCCGCCATGGTCCAGCACCGCATCGGCCGCCAGCCGGTGCTCCAGGACATGGTCGACGTCGTCGCTGCCGCTGCGCTCGCAGCGGAACGGGTAGAGCGCTTCGGCGGGCGGCTCCCAGCCGCAACCGGTGCAGACCAGCCGCGACGGCATCACGCCGCGCCGCTGGCGCGATTGAAGTCCGCGATCAGGCCGTCCCATGCCGGCAGCAGGCCGTGCAGCCCGCGCCAGAAGGTCTGGTCGCGCCGCGCCTCGAAGTCGGCGAGCGCAACGCCGCGCTGCTCGACCCAGGTGAAGTAGCCGAGGTTGAAGACGCGGTTGCGCTCGGTGGGGCCCATCGCCAGCACATGTTCGGTGGACGCACGGGTGAGATGCCGGTCGAAGGTCTCGGCCGCGCGTGCGGCGTCGAAGCGCCCGCCGAAATGCTTGACGACGGCCTTCGGTTTCTCCGAGGTGTACATCGCCGCACCGTCGGTCGCGACGGTGAGCACCGCCTCCTGCGCACCGAGGCCCAGCGCCTTGGCCGTCTTGATCGCCGCGACGACGTTGCAGATGCTCGACAGCCCGAAGTGCGGCAACGCCGCGAGCACGTCCTCGCCGACGCCGCGAGCGCGCAGCAAGGCGTGGCCGGCGGGGTCGTTGAACAGCACGAAGAGCTGGTCGGTGGCGTGATCGGACACCGCCACCGCGACGTCGGTGTTGGTGACGTTGTGGATGTAAGGGATGTGCTTGTCGCCGATGCCCTGGATGTTGTGCTCGCCGAAGCCGTTGTAGAGCATGGTCGGGCATTCGAGCGCCTCGACGGCGACGATCTTGGCGCCGTGGTGCTCCTTGAGCCAGTCGCCCGCGCCGAGCGTGCCGGCCGAGCCGCTGGCGGCGACGAAAGCGCCCAGGCGCAGCGCGGAATCGCGCGCGCGCACGGTCTCGAAGACATGGGCGAACGCGCGCCCCGTGACGGCGTAGTGGGCGAGGTAGTTGGCGAACTCGCTGAACTGGTTGAGCACGACGTTGCGCGAGTCCTGCGACAGCATGGCGCAGGCGTCGTAGATCTCGCGCACGTTGCTCTCGGTGCCCGGCGTGCGGATGATGTCGCCCGGCTCGGTGACCCAGCGCTCGAGCCACGCGAAACGCTCGTCGCTCATGCCGGCGGGCAGGATGGCCACGCCGTGGCAGCCGACGATGCGCGAGATCGCGACGCCGCCTCGGCAATAGTTGCCGGTCGAAGGCCACAGCGCGCGGTGGCGCGTCGGGTCGAAGCGGCCGGTGACCAGGCGCGACACGAGGCAGGCATACGCCGGCAGCACCTTGTGCGCCTGGATCATCGGAAAGCGGTCGCCGAGCGCGACGATGATCGGCGAACGCACGCCGGTGAGCGCCTCGGGCAGCACCACGTGCGCCGGCACCTCGGCCAGGCCGGTGCGCGCGGCGTCGTTGTACCAGTGCACGCGAAAGAGATTGCGCGCGTCGGCGGCGTCGGGGGCCACGCCGGCAAGCTGCGCGCGGCGCGCTGCACCGATGCGCGCTGGCTCGGCCAGTTCGGCAAAGGTCGGCAGCGCGATGCGCTGGCGGCCGAAGTGTTCCACCGCGCGGTCGTAGGTGGCGCGGTCGGCAATCGTCGTTTCGTGGGTCATGGTTCCGCCATTCAGAGTTTGGCCATTCGCGACCAGAGCCGCGGCGCCTCGGCGGCGGCCTCGGCGCGGATCGCATCGAGATCGAAGTCGCGCCCCGCGGGCACCGCAGGCATCAGCCCGCCGAAGCGCTCGGCCAGCAATGCGTGGCCCGCTTGCGGCCGCCGCGCAGCCGCGACGGGGTCGTCGCCCTGGTTCGTACATTCTTCCAGCAACGCGCTTCGTTCGGCATCGGGGTCCGAAGGATAGCCGTCGGTGCCGAGCGCGACGTGGGCGCTGGCGCGCAGCGCCGCCGGATAGCCGACGCGGTTGCCGCGGTTGGAGCGCGGGTTCTGCACCAGCCAGCACCCGAGCTCGTCGGCGCGCCGCACCTGCGCTTCACCGAGCTTCACGCCATGCGCGAGGATCGAGCCGGGCGGCAGCGCGCCGAGGTGAGCCAGCCTTTCCAGTGGCCCGTCCCAGCCGCGGCGTCGGGCATCGGCGACGTCGGCGGCGTCCTCGGCCACGTGCACGTGCAAGACGGTATCGAGCGCACGGCACAGCGCTGCCGCCTCGCGGACGGTTTCGTCCGACACCGTGAACGACGCATGCAGACCGACCACGCCGCGCACCAGCGGTCGCTTGTTGGTCTCGATGAAGCGGCGGCATTCCGCCAGGCCGCGCCGCGCCTCGTCGCGCCCGCCGTTGCGCTCGGTCGCGCCGTAGCACAGCACCGCCGGCATGCCCGCCGCCTGGCACACGTCGGCCAGGATGTCGAGCGAGCCTTCGATCAGGCACGGCGATTCATGGTGGTCGACGAGCCCGACGGTGCCGAGCTGCAGCGCCTCGGCGACATACCAGCGTGCGGCGACGCGCAACGATCGGGCATCGAGCGCCCGGTCGAGCTTCCACCACACGCGCTCCAGGATCGCGAGGAAGTCGGGCGGAGGCTCGGCCGGCGCCGGCATGCCAAACGGCGCCAGCCCCGAATACAGGTGCGTGTGCGCGTTGACGAAGCCCGCGTGGGTCACTTCGCCCTCCGCCGAGCCGCCTCAAGGAGGGCGAGCGCCCCCCTGGGGGGCAGCGAGCGCCTGCGAGCTTGGGGGCTCACTTTGCCCCCAATGGGAAACCCACGCTCATCGCGCGCGCGGCGGGCGAGTCCTTCATCGGCAGCGTCGTGCGGCGGATACCGTCGAACGCCTCCAGCGCGCCGGCCACCGCTGCGGCGGTCGGCACGAGGCCGATCTCGCCGACGCCCTTGGCGCCCATCGGTCCCTCGGGCTCGGGTTCCTCGACGAGGATCACCTCGACCCGCGGCATGTCGCGCGCGCGCAGCACGCCGATTTCCTTGAGCTTGAAGGTCACCGGCATGCCGTTCTCGCAGCGCAGTTCTTCGGTGAGCGCGTAGCCCAGGCCCATGTGGACCGCGCCCTCGACCTGGCCCGAGCAGAGCGCCGGGTTGACGACGCGGCCGGCATCGTGCGCGGCGACGACCCGCTCGACACGGCCGTTCGCATCGAGGATGACGACCTGCGTCGCATAGCCAAACGCCGTGTGCGTCTTGATCTTGGCCACCGGCGCGCCGAGCGCGGTGGTGTCGCGCACCACGATGTCGCCGGCATAGACGCGGCCGGTCAATGCGGCGAGCGCATGCCCGGCGTCGAGGTCTGCCCTGAGCTTGGCGCCGGCCGCCAGCACCGCGCGGCCGCCGAACAGCGTCGCCCGCGAGCCAGTGGTCTGGCCGCATTGCAGGTCGAAGGTCGAATTCACTTTCGGCACGAACGTGGCGGCCGGCAGTCCGGTGGCCTCGACGGCGAACTGCACCAGCACCGTCAGCAGCCCCTGGCCCATCTCGGTGTAGCCGTTGTAGAGCGATACGGTGCCGTCGGCCTCGACGACAAGACGGGCCTTGCCCCATTCCTCGACGCCGTTGCCGATGCCGCTGTTCTTGACGCCGCAGGCGATGCCCACTGCGCGGCCCTCGCGCAGCGCGGCGTCGTAGTGCGGCTTCACCGCCTGCAGCGTCTTGCGGATGCCGACCGACTTCTCCAGCACCTGCCCGGTGGTGAAGGTGTCGCCCACGCTCAGCGCGTTGCGCCAGCGGATCTCCCAGCGGTCGAGCCCTGCCTTGCGCGCCAGCAGGTCGAGGCACCCTTCCATCGCGAAGTGCACCTGGTTGGCGCCGAAGCCGCGCATCGCGCCGCAGGGCGGGTTGTTGGTGTAGACGGCGAGCGATTCGACATCGACGTGGGGCACGCCGTATGCGCCGCAGGCGTGGCCCGCCGCGCGTTCCAGCACCTTGCCGCCGACCGACGCATAGGCGCCCGAGTCGCCGATAATCCTTGCCTTGACCGCGGTGAGCCGGCCGTCGGCGTCGCAGCCCACCGTGTAGTCCATCTTCAGGGCATGGCGCTTGGGGTGCAGGCGGATCGATTCCTCACGGCTCAGCGTCAGCTTCACCGCAGCGCCCGTCATCTGCGCGAGCAGCGCGGTCTGGGCCTGGACCGACATGTCCTCCTTGCCGCCGAAGGCGCCACCGTTGGGCACCAGCTCGACGGAGATCCGCTCCTGGCTCACGCCGAGGAAGCGCGCCACCTGTCGCCGGTCTTCGAAGATGCCCTGGCCCTGCGTGCGTAGGTGCAGGGTACCGTCGGGGCGCGGCTCGGCGAGCGCGCTCTCGGGCTCCAGGAAGAGATGCTCGATGCGCTGCGTGGTCCAGGTGCCGCTCACCACGTGCGCGCTGGCGGCGAGCGCGGCGTCGGCATCGCCGCGCCGGACGACGGCGCGCTCCAGCAGGTTCTCGTGCTGCGGGTTGACGCGCGGCGCATCGGGTGCCAGAGCATGGTGCGGATCGAGCACCGGCGGCAGCAGCTCGTAGCTCACTTCGACGAGTCTGGCTGCCTCGCGCGCGGTGTGGCGGTCCGCCGCCGCGACGGCCGCGAGCACGTCGCCGACGCAACGCACCTCCTCGCCGACGGCCACGAAACCGGGCCAGTCGTTGAGCAGCAGGCCGTACCAGCGCTCGCCGGGAACGTCGGCAGCGGTGGCGACGGCGCGCACGCCAGGCACGGCGCGTGCCCGCGTGGTGTCGATCCGAACGACGCGCGCGCGCGGATGCGGCGACAGCACGAGCGCGCCGTGCAGCATCCCCGGCACGGCGATATCGTCGACGAAGGGCCGGTCGCCGAGCGCGGTCTGCGCCGCGCCGATGCGCGCGAGCGGCTGGCCGACCCGGCCGTCGCTGCACGGCGTTGGAATCGGCGCGCCACGCTTGGCCGCGGCGAGCAACTCGATCGCGTCGATGATCTTCACGTAGCCGGTGCAGCGGCACAGGTGCAGGTCCAGCGCGCGGGCGATCGCCTCACGCGTCGGCACGGGGTCGCGGTCGGTGATCGCCTTGGCGCGCAGCGCGATGCCCGGAATGCAGAACCCGCATTGCAGCCCGGCGGTGGTGGCGAAGCAATCGGAGATCTGCTGGCGCTCCTCGGCCGGCAGGCCGTCGAGCGTGACGATGCGCTTGCCGTCGGCCACCCGGGAGTGCATCGCGCAGGTCGTCTTCGGCACGCCGTCGACCAGCGCCACACAGGCGCCGCACTGGCCCTGGGGGCTGCAACCGTCCTTCAGCGAGGTGATGCCGCAGCGCTCGCGCAGCGTGTGCAGAAACCATTCGTCGGGGCGCACTTCGACCCGGCGCGGGGTTCCGTTCAATACGAACTCGATCATCATGGTCGTGCTGGTGCTCCCTCGCCCGCTGAGTGCATGCCCGAGGTTAGCCGCCGGTTCGGCGTAGTGCAACTCAGGCGCACCGGCCCAGAACCCTCTGCGTCGAACCCGAACTGGGGCCGTGCGGCAGCTTCGAAGCGCTCGTTCCCCGAACGAAGCCGGGCGTAGCTTGCCTTCTTCGACCCCAGTCGACATTGACGGGCAACAAGCTGTTGTCAGCTTTGGTGCAAGCTCAAGCACCGCCGACGCGGCCCAGCCATTCGTGCAGCGCGATGTTGACCATGTCGAAGCCGGTGCGGCTGGGCAGCCAGTCGCCTGCGTGCATGCGGTAGGGGCCGCCCATGCCCATTGGCGCCGGCGTGACCTTCATCGGGCTCGACGTGCGCTGGGAGGCGCGCTCGAACGCCGCCAGCGGGCGGCGGCTGCAGGCGTAGGTGGGGCTGGGTTCCGAATGCACTGCACGAAGGGAGAACCGCCGCCGTCAGCTGTCTGCGCCATCGGTTTGCTCTGCTTTCCTCATTTGCTTAGTTGTCCGGATTTGCTTAAAATGAATCTGTGAGCACCGATCTCAGTACGCCTGTCCTGCTGCGCCGGATCGCCCAGCTCGAAGCGACCGTTGGACGCCTCAGCGAAGACCTCGGTAGCTTGCGCTCGGCGGTCAGCAAACAAGGCGTAGAACTGCCGAGGGCGCGAGGTGTTCGAGCGCGAACGGCGCACCCCAAGCCCTCCACCTCGAACAACAAGCACGCTCAGGCCACTGGCGGCTTGGCTGGTGCAACCACGCGCGGCGAGGCAGCACGAGTCCAGTGGGTCAAGGCCGGACTCGTCGTGCCCGGCGAGCAACTCGCGCATGCCTGGGGGCTCACGCGCCAAGCCTTGGCGCCGGCCGCAGACCGTGGTGAAGTTTTCGCAGTGAAGGTCGGCAACCGGCTGTACTACCCGCATGCGTTCCTGGGGATGGACCGCGAGACCGTGGCAGCTATCTGCCGCGCACTCGGCGACCTCGGCGCCAGCGAGAAGCTGATGTTCTGGCTGCGCGACCACGGTGCGCTGGCTGGCAAGAGCGTTGCGGCAGCATTGGAGGCAGGCGTGGCCTTGGCCAAAGTGGAGCGCCTGGCTGCGGCGTGGGCGCGTGAGCGAGGAGCCGCGCGTGCCGCTGCGGCTGCCTGAGCCCGGCTCCTTCGAAGATCTGCTTCGACCGATCAGGATCGAGATCGCGTCGCTCGTGCGACTGAGCCAGCATCCGACCTTCGAGCCCTACTGGTCGACTGGGGTCTACCGCGTCGATGATCCAGATCCAGACCGCGCGGGCACATTCGGCACGTGCTACACCGCCAGCAACATCGAGGTGTCCTTTGCGGAAAGCGTCATCCATGAGTCCGGGCGGTTCGTGGGCGGCACCTACGAGGTGCCGACCGCCGAACTGACCGAGCGCTCGGTCGTGCGCTTCATCGGTGAACGACGCAAGACGCTGGTGCTGGCCGACCTGACCGGGGCAGCGCTCAAGTCCCTGGGCCTGAACAACGACATCAGTGCGTCCGCCGACTACTCGGTGAGCCAAGCCTGGGCGCAGGCCATTCACGGTGCGAGCCCACGTTGGGACGGGATCCGATACGTGTCGCGGCAGATGAACAAGGGGTTTGCCTACGCCATCTTCAAGCGCAGCGGGCTTCGCAAGCTGAAAGCGGAGAAGCTCAAGGCGCGGCAGGTGGATGCCCTCTGCGATCGGTTCAACGTCACAGCGGTCTGACGGCACGGCCGTGCGGATCTGAAGGTCGACAACTTGTTGGGGACCGACCGTTCGTTTGCGAAGATCGGTTGGCTCCACTCGGCCATCAGCTGACCTTGGCCGAACCAAGCCGCGTACCGGCTTCAGACTGGCGGCTGCCGGTCGCGCCTGGAGGCCGAAAAGCAGGGGCTGCCGAAAGCTGACGCTGCTGTTCCCAAGATGTAGACGTCAGCTGCGTCCAGGAAGCTGCCCTTCTTCGCTGGCCGTCGCAGGCGGTCTTCTGTGACTGCTTCCGCCGCCGTCGAACTGGTTCTCTCGACCCATTGCAGCCCGAGGCGATTTTGCGGGTGATGGATCGGTCCACCTTGAGACCGGTCGTTCGTCGACTCGTCGCAAGAATCTGAACCAAGTTCGGGAGCTCCCGCCGCGTCGCGATCTCGCCAGTAGTATCATGACGCATGAACACGGCAACCAAGCTCCTCGCCGCCATGCGGCGAGCCCAACTTGATTGGCAAATCAGCGACCTGCAGACTGTTGCGCGCCAGAACGGCATCGATTGGCGTCACCAGAAGAGCAGCCACTGCGTGTTCATTCGAGATGACGGTCGAACCCTGTCCGTACCAGCACACCGACCCATCAAACCGATCTATGTGCGGAAGTTCGTCGAACTCATCGATGGAGCATGAGCCATGAGCAAACTGAATGACTACCCATTTGAAGTGCGCCCCCTCTCTGCGGAAGAAGGAGGTGGTTATCTCATCTCGTTCCCGGACTTTGCGGAGTGCATCTCCGATGGTGAGAGCGTCGATGAAGCCATTGAGAACGGCCGTGATGCACTGAAGGCCACCATCGCAGCCCTGAAATCCAAGAAGTTGCCTGTGCCGGCTCCAAACAGCGGCGGCGTCGCTTCCGGCAAGTTCGTCGCTCGCGTCCCGAAGACCGTGCACGCTCAACTGGCTACGCGCGCTCGCGCGGAGGGAGTCTCGCTCAATGCTCTCGTCCTCACATTCATCGCACAAGGGCTCGGCGGCATCGGCAGTAAGGCGCGCGCAAAAGGTGCTGCCTAGCTTCGTCTCAAGGTCCTGGATAACTGGTTCCGGGATTTCGTCACCGCGAACGGACGTCGGGCAATGACTGCTGTACCTTGCAGACCGGTCGCTGGCGAGACGATCTTCTCGATGCTTGAGCGACCGGAAGTGGTGGAGTCGAGGTGTGGCGCGGTGACGGTAGGTCTGGCATCGCTGTTGCCGCCCCTTTCGGTTGGCGGTGCCCTATGAGCCAGACCAGGGCCCCGTT
>Ga0209253_10004378_pt1 | contig 12316 bp, 12 predicted proteins | sample FrelakmetBRP12BR_FD_187145 | JGI IMG/M metagenome (GOLD analysis project Ga0209253, IMG submission 187145) | Freshwater lake sediment microbial communities from the University of Notre Dame, USA, for methane emissions studies - BRP12 BR (SPAdes)... | ecosystem: Environmental > Aquatic >...
CACGGCCGCATCACGGCCGTGCGCCAGGTCAACATCGAAAACCAGGGCGCCAATGCCGCGGGCACGATCGTGGGTGGCGCGCTCGGCGTCGCCTCGGGTTCCGGGCAGTCGCGCAGCAATCGCGCGTTGCGGGGCGTGGGCGGTGCGGCCGTTGGCAGCCGCCTGGCAAGCGCAGCGGGGTCCTCGACCGGGTTCGAGTACACGGTGTTGATCGGTGGCACCAACACGATCCGCATCGTGACCGAGCAGGCCGGGCTGCGCGTCGGTGATTGCGTCTCCGTCGAGCGCGGACAGTTCAATAACATTCGCCTCGCGGACGACGCGCGTTGCACCGCTGCCGCCAACGCGCCGGTGCCGGCCAGCGCCCGAGCAGAAGCAGACGCCTGCGTTGCCGCCAAGGACCAGTTGCTGAATGCGGCGACGGACGCGGACTTCGACCGCGCCGAGCGCCGGATGCGACTGCTGTGCGGTGACTGATCTCCGGACCCAGGGTGATCGCGGGCTGAGGAACGGTGGAGGCCGGGCGTCCGGCCTCCCGAAGATTAAGCTTGTATAGGGGTTTTGATAATGAACAAAAGACATTTTCTTGCAGCATTGATGAGCGTGCTGGTGCTCGCCACAGGCTGCACCACGACGGGTCCAGGCTCCAGCGATCCAGCGACTCGCCGCCAGAACATCGATTCCGGCGTCGACAACGCACTGGCCAATTTGTACCGGCAAGACCCCGGGTCACAGCAACTCGTCAACAGGGCGAGGGGGGTCTTGGTATTCCCAGCCGTGCTCGAGGCCGGATTCGTCGTCGGTGCCTGGAGGGGCGATGGCGCCTTGCGCAAGGGCGGCAAGACGGTCAGCTATCACCGCACGACGGGCGGCTCGTTCGGGCTGCAGGCCGGTGCCCAGTCCACTGCGGTATTTCTGCTGTTCATGACTGATGACGCCCTGGCGCGATTCGAGGCCAGCCGGGGCTGGACAGCGGGCGTCGACGCGAGCGTCACGCTGATCACGGTCGGAGCGAACGCGCAAATGACCAGCGCCACCTCGCAGCAGCCGATCATCGGCTACGTGCTCTCGAACCAGGGAATCATGGCAGGCGTCACGGTCGACGGATCGCGGATTACCCGCCTGCAGCTCTGACGAACGACGCGCGTGATGCTGTCGTCTAATCGGCGCCAGGCGCGCCTGCCAGGATTGGTCGTAGTCCTGGCAGGCGCGGCGTTTGCACCGAGCATCGCACGCGCGGAAACGCCCGGCGCGCGGTGCCTGGAAATAGCGGACGCCGTCGAGCGCCTCGCTTGCTTCGACGTCACAATCGGTGCCGCGGTGCACGGCGGCGCCGCGACCACGCCCACACCGGCTGCGACGACGGTGCCCGCGGAGGCAGCCGCCGCGGTCACGCCGCGTCCCGCCTCCCTGATCGACACTGCGTGGGGCTTTCTTCCCGACTCGAGGCGGGCATACGTCAGGCTCCACCAGCCCAACTACCTCTTGCTGGGCCGCTACACGACGGACGCCAACATCGCACCCTACCAGCCATTGTTCGATGCGTTCGATGAAGAGGGTGAATTCGACGACGTCGAGGCCAAGTTCCAGCTGAGCGTCAAGGGTCGGCTGCTGGCCACGGACGACAACCGCTGGGGACTGTGGTTCGCCTACACCCAACAGAGCCAGTGGCAGCTTTACAGCCCGGACATCTCGCGCCCGTTCCGTGAAACCAACTACATGCCGGAGATCTTCGGTAGCTTCCGCCCGGGTGTCGACATCGGCGGCTGGCAGTGGAACCTGCTCAATTTCGGGTACACGCACCAGTCGAACGGTCGTGCCGACCCGATCTCGCGCAGCTGGGACCGGCTGTTCGTCGAAGCGGGATTCGAGCGTGACAATTTCGTCCTGCTCGCCCGTGCCTGGACCCGAGTTACGCCGTCGGACTACGAAGACGACAATCCCGACATCGTCGACTACTACGGCCACGGCGAGATCACGGGTATCTACAAGTGGCGTGACAACAGCTTCACCCTGATGGGTCGCGGCAATCTGAGCACCGGCAAGGGCGCGGCGCAGTTCACCTGGGCCTCACGCCCTCTGCTGGGGCCGCTGCGTGGTTATCTGCAGGTGTTCACAGGTTACGGCGAGAGCATGATCGACTACGACTGGCGGCAGACGACGATTGGTCTCGGCGTGACGCTCAACGACCGGTTCTGAACCGGGCCGGCCTCGCAGCCGGCCCGCACTGCAGCGTCGTCTACTTGGCCGTTGCCCGGCCGTACATCTCGTCCAGGGCCTGGCGCAGCGCCGTCGCCCAGATTCCCATTGCGCGCCGCGCATCTGCGGTATTGGTCACCCGGTTTGTGACCTGCCAGGTGCCGCTGGTGCGGGCGCTCCGCGCATCGACGGCTCGCGCCAGGAGCTCACCCGTCATCGAATCGCGCAGTTCAGCGACCAGTGTCATGCGTCCTGCGTTGGCCGTGTACGTGCGCGAACGGCCAGCCGACATCGTGTCCGGCGCGTTGATGTAAAGGTCCACGATCGCGGCCGTGACCCGCAACGTGTCCGGTCCCGCCGTATCGACGAGCTGATAGCCGCCGCGTTCGAGTTCCGCTCTGAACGTCTCGCGAAACAGGTCCGCCACCCCCGCCTGGATCGCGGCCATGTCGCCGGCGTCGAGCCGGCCGAGCTGGCTGCGGCCGCCGCGGTTCGGATCCCAGTTCCTGGCGAAGCTGACCTCGACCGGGTCGATCATCACGCTCCTGTAGCCAACGATTTCCGCATCCGGCCGGACGAAGACGGCGCCCAGGCGCGTGCCAGATTGCCGGACCAGACCATCCCATTCCTCTTGCGGGGCGGGTCGAGTGCTGGCGCATCCTGCGAGAGTGGTCGCAAGCAGCACGAGCAACATTGGCAACACTGAGCGAAAGCGAATCATTTTCACGCTCCAGGATAGAAGTGGTGACTGGCGAACCGTGCGGTCAAGCTGGCCCATGGCTATTCTGAGAACAATTCCCAGAAAGACAACGGGGCGAGGCTAACACGGCAAAGTCGACAGCTTCAATGCGCCGGCGCAGTGCCTTCGTGTGCGATCACCAGCTGGGGTCGTTGATCGTGCGTTCCTCGATCGGACGCCCCAGCCCAAGCATGAGCTGCCATTCGCTGGTGGTAGTCGCGGCGAGGGAAAGCGTCATCGGGCCGAGCGGCGTGCGACCGGCCAGTACGAACGCCCCGGAATACGTCGGCTGCGCGTAGACGCCGTCGAGACGGCCGCTCATGTCGGCCGCAGTGAACGTGAGCCCCGCGTATATCGACTGGCCGAACACGTAGCTGATGTCTGCAATTCGCTGCAGGTAGGAGGCCTGCGCGCTCCAGTACGACGTTCCACGCAATTCGCCGAGGCTCAGGCCGGGCAGGCTCACGGGACCGCCGAGGGTGAACAGGTCGTACAAGGGCAGCGCTGTGTCGAACGACGACCCGCCGCTCACGCGCAGGTAGCCGACGTTGCGACGGAACGGCAACACGACGGTCGCCGTGCCTTCGAAACGATCGTAGGATGCTTCGGCTCCGAACGCTTCCGTGCTGCGGAAATAGGTCATGCGGGCGACCGTGCCGCGCTGCCAGAGCACGTCGCGGTCGCGCGAGTCGAAGGTGTAGCGCAACGCCAGGCCGCCGTAGCCCTCGCTCGAGATCTCGGGCAGGTCCCGCGAGCCGATTTCCCGGTCGGCCGCCTGGACGCCGGAGCGGATGCCCGCGCGCAGCTCGGCCCGATTGCCGAAAACGCGCCCCGCGTCGAGATAGCCCCATGCGGACGAAAAGTCATAACGCGTCACGGCGTTACCGTCGTCGAAGAGATCCTCGATGGATCGCCTTCCCGCAAGCCCCGGCTCGACGAACCAGCGATGCGCCGCGTCGAGTGGCTGGTAGAAGGAGGTCTCGAGGCCGGAGGTTCGACCCAGGCGCAGCGAACCCCGGAATTCGCCGCCAAGGTCGTTGATCCAGGTCTGCAGGTAGTCGCCGCCGATCGTGAACGCCGTGTTCGCGTCGGTGCCGATATGGAGTCCGAGGTCGAAGCGCATGATGTGCGGGCCCCAGGATTTCTCCTGCAGATGCAGGTCCAGCGTCGGTTGAGTCGGGTCCCCGGACAAGGTGTAGGCCACGCGCTCGAAGTCGGAAAGTCCAAACACCGCGGTGGCGCGGTTTGCAATCTTGCGCGCGTCGACCACGTCTCCGGCCTGCAGGCCCAGCGTCTGCTGGATGAACTCCGGATTCGCCCTCTCGAGACCGTTCAGGTTCACGGCGGCCAGCGTGACTTTCTCCCGCCCGGGGCGGGATGCCGATTCCCGCCAGGCCAGGTACTCGGCCTCGCTCACCGCGTACCGTGCCAGGGCGTCGCGATGCGCCAGCGCTGCTGCACGCCCCAGCGGGATGGCGTCACTGATCCGGTCGAAAGACGCCGAACCGATGTCGCCCATTTCAATCACGATTTTCACGTCGTCGGGGCCGAGGGTCTCGAGCTGCTGTCTCTCGTTGGCGCCAATGAGCACGTCGAGCGTGCGCGCCATCAGCGTGAGGGGCGAGCGCAACTCGGCAGCCGTGGGCAGGGGATTCGGCACCGCGACCGCGATGACCACGTCGGCACAGGTCTGGCGGGCGATGTCCACCGGGACGTTGCGCGTGAGTCCACCGTCCCCGAGAATTCGGCCGTCGATGCTCACGGGCGAGAACGCGCCGGGCACTGCCATGCTTGCCCGCATCGCGAGCGCCAGGTCGCCGCGATCGAGGACTACCATCTCACCGTTTTGCATGTCCGTGGCCACGGCGCGGAAGGGAATGGGCAGCCGGTCGAATTCCGCGATGCCGCGGCTGCGACTCACGAGGTACTGGATCGTCAGGTCGACGTTCTGTGTATTGATCAGGCCGGACGGCGCGATGAGGCGACCATCGCGGACGCCGAACTCCAGGCTGTTGCTGTAGGTGTTGCCCGTGAGCTTGCGCCGCATCGGCACCTGCGCGCGCAAACTGCGGCGGCCAATGGCCTCCTGCCAGGAGATCGCCCGGATTGCGGTCTCGAGTTCCTCCGCGCTCATTCCGGAGGCGTACGTGCCACCGACGAGCGCACCCATGCTCGTGCCGATGATGCAATCGACGGGAATGCGCAGTTCGTCGAGGACTCCCAGGACGCCGACGTGCGCCGCGCCTTTCGCGCCGCCACCACCGAGCACAAGTCCAATCCGCGGTCGGGGTTTCACCGGTTCGACGGCAGTGAACTCGGCCGCCTGTGACAGGGCAGGGAACGCGACGCAGGTAACATACGCACACAGGAGAAACGCGGCGAACCCGCGGGTCGACCCGTTGCCGTCCATGCATTCTCGCTTCACCGGCTCTCCACATGCTGCAAGGGCAAGTGCCCAGGGTCGTATGCTACCGCGCGACAAGCCGGTGCGACGACATGACCGATCGTCGGGCCGGCGGACAAGGTGAGTCAGGGAGCAGATGAGATGATGAATCCCGTGCGAGTGGCGACCGGCTGGTTGGCAGGGCGTTTGCTCGTGTTCCTTACCATTCTCGCTGCCCTGGTCGCGCTGGACGCCTATCGCGAAGAGTCGACACTGCTGGGGCTCATGTTGAAAGGACTGGTTCCGGACAAGGAGCTGGTGCAGCGTCTCGCAGACAGTCGTGCACAGATCGAAGAATTCGCGCGCGATGCAGAAATGCAGGTCAATCAACGCCTGGCGGAGGCGCAGTCCTCAGGGCCCGCCAGGATTGATGCCTTGGTCGAAACGCTGCAGGCCGACATCAGGGTGAAGGAGGGCAGGCGGCAGTCATCGATGAGAAGAGCCATTGCGCTGATGACCGGCGCCGGGCTGGAGGAAGATCTCAGGAACGAGGTCGACATTCAATTGAGCAAGGCCGAGCTGGCGGCTCTGATCCGCATCAAAGGAGAAATCGAGGCGCTCCACACCGAGGTTCGTGACGCGGCTGCGGATTTCGAAGACAAGCGGGTCAAGACGCTGCGGACCAATGCGGCCTATCTGAACATGAAGGAAGAAATCCTTCGTTTCGAGCGGACTCATCCAATTGGATCTCGGGTGCCGGGCACCAGCACGAACATCCAGCTTGCGGAAATGACGCGGCAACGCAATCGACTCGCACGCGAGTACAACTCTGCTGGCGCGCAGTTCTACGCCGCCAGGGACCGGCTCGCGAAGGCGAGGTCGCGCTCGCATGCGGATCCCGAGCAGGTGCGATTGGCCAGTACTGCGATCCTGGGCCCACTCGACGAACTCATAGCAGCAAAGAAGGCGGCGGTGGAGGCGACGGAAAAGCAGGCAGAGAAGGCCCTGCAGTCCATTCAGCACGTCTTCCTCAAAGCGTTCGGAATCCTGGTCGCGGTGACACTGGTGCCGGTCGGCATCAAGGCTTTCTGGTACTGGTTCGTCGCGCGGTTGGCAGAGAAGCGGCCGCCCGTTCGACTGCGACCGGGGGCTGTGGGGATGGTCGTTGCGGGCGTACCCGACGGAACCGGACTTGTCCCGGCAAGGAAGATATCCGCGGTGTCCCAGGAGATCGTCCTCAATGCCCGGGAGGAACTGCTGGTTCACCCTGAATACCTGCAGAGTTCGGCGGATCAAGGCCACAAGCAAACGCAGTGGCTGCTGAGCTGGAAGTTCTGGCTGACGAGCATCGCCGCACAGATGGTTGCGCTGGATCGGATACGAGATGCAGACGGCGAGACTTTCGTGATCTCGAGCAAGAACGATGCCTTTGCCGAGGTCGGCGTCATCGACCTGCCCGAAGGTTCGGCGTTCGTGCTGCAGCCGCGAAACCTTGTCGGTGTGGTGCAGTCGATCGAGCGGCCGATCAGGATCAGCCGGAGATGGAACTGGAGCCTCATGGCGTTCATTACGCTGCAGTTTCGCTACCTGATCTTTGACGGACCCGGAAGGCTACTCGTCCAGGGCTGTCGTGGAGTGCGAGTCGAACAGGCTGGGAGCGGTCGCAGCATCGACCAGGCGGCTACGTTCGGTTTCAGTGCGAACCTCGATTACTCGCCCAGACGCTCCGAGACATTTGGCGCGTACTTGCTTGGGACACGCAGCCTGTTCAACGACCGGTTTTCGGGTGGACCCGGTGTGTATGTCTACGAGGAAATGCCGTACTTCGGCAGGAAGTCCGGACTCACTGGGCGCGGGTTCGAGGGGCTGACGGATGGGGTGCTGAAGGTGTTCGGGATCTGAATCGTACAGGCGGTGGGCGGCGGAAGAACGGGTCTGCGCATGACGTTCAGGGCACGCCACAATGTGTGCGCCGGATCAAAGCCTGCCGCAGGTCGCTTCGGCACACTGCGGCGATGGATCCCGCACCGATGTTCTGGCTGGCCCGCCAGCCCATCCTCGACCTGACCGGCAACACGGTTGCCTACGAACTGCTGTTCCGGTCCGGCGCGACCGGCAGTGCGCAAGTCACGGACGACCGCACCGCGACCGCGACGGTCATCAATCACGCGTTCAACGAGCTAGGCCTTGCCGCGGTGCTTGGGCAGTGCCGAGGCTTCATCAATTTCGACGCCGAACTGCTCATGTCCGACGTGGTGGAACTGCTGCCGCCCGAGCGGACCATGATCGAGCTGCTCGAGACGGTCGAGATTACCGACGCCATCGTGGAGCGTTGCCGCGAGCTGCGCGCCCGCGGTTTCTCGTTCGCGCTCGACGACATCGTGCAGCTCGACGCCGCGCACGCTCCGATCCTGCCGCTCGTCGACGTCGTCAAGGTGGATGTCAAAGAGACGCCGGTCGCTGCGCTGGCGGGGCTGGTGGCCCGCGTGCGCGAGCACCCGTGCCGAGTGAAGCTGCTGGCCGAAAAGGTCGACAGCATCGAGCAGGCCGAACACTGCCGGCAGCTCGGGTTCGAACTGTTCCAGGGCTATTTCTTCGCGCGCCCGGTGATACTGCAGGGCCGGCGCGCGGATCCTTCGCGCAGCGTGCTGCTGCACCTGCTGCAGCAGTCGATGAGCAACGTGGAGAACGCCGAGATCGAGGCGGCGTTCAAGCAAGCACCCGAACTCAGCTACAAGCTGGTGCGCCTGGTGAACTCGGTGGGCATCGGGGGCCGCTACGAGATCCGCTCGCTGTCGCACGCGCTGGTGATCCTCGGGCGCCGGCAACTGCAGCGCTGGCTGCAGGTGTTGCTGTTCGCGCACAGCAGTACCGGCGACTTCCCGAGCCCGTTGCTGCAGATGGCAGCGGCGCGGGGCAAGTTCCTGGAACTACTGTCGCAGCAGGCCCGCAGGCCGCAGGATGAGTGCGACCTGGCCTTCATGACTGGCATCCTTTCGCTGCTCGATACCCTGTTGAAAATGCCAATGGCCGAGGCGCTCGAAGGCATTTCCTTGCCACAGGCCGCGCGGGACGCGCTACTGGAGCGAAATGGGCGGTTAGGGAAGATGCTTCAGCTGGCGGAAGCGCTCGAGCGATCGGAGGATGACCTGGTCGCGCGTCTGCTCGACACGCACGAACTCTGTTCGACTGCGATCCTGCCGCAACTGCAGATCGCTGCCTTGACCTGGTCGGCAGGGCTGGGGTCCAACGGACACCGGCCCGGAGCCTGAGCACCCGACGGGTGCTGCGGGTCAGGCGTTTACCCGCCTCCAGTGGTCATACAGAGAGTACGCATAATGTATATTATGGTAAATAAACTATCTACCCAATGTCGATGATCTGATTCAGTGTTTCGCACGCCAGGGAAAAGGAATCCTCCGGCACTTTCTTCCACGCGTGCGGCTTCGCTTTTCGGGCCCGCCAGTCGAACGACTTCGGTTGATGACCGAGGATGTAGCTGCTCGCACCCTTGGGTCCCTTGATTTTCACGGCGAACGGGTTCGTGTCGTTGTAAGACGCGGTCGTCATCGGTAGCCCGATTACGATCCCCGTGCGCTGATTGAAATCCCGCGGCGACAGCACCATCAGCGGATGCAAGTCCTTCATTTCCCGACCTGCCTGCGGATTGCAGTCGATCCAGATCATGTCGCGACGGTCCGGGCACCAGGACTTTCGTGCTGCCATCAGGACACCTCGCGCCCAACGCGCGTGGTCGCCATGAGTTCACCGCTGTGCAGATCGGGATCAAACGCCGCCAGCTTCTGCGCGAGGGTGAGCTTCGGTTCTCCGATCGCCCGTACCAGCACGTTCGAGTCCTGCGCGGACACCTCGACGGGCTGACCAACCTTGAAGCGAGCGGACCGGGCCACTTTGGCTGGAATGCGCACCGCGAGGCTGTTGCCCCATTGCTGCACGGTCAGGTTCGCGGACTTTGGCATGGCTTTTCTCCAATGTATAAACAAGTATATACGGCGCTCGCCACGCGTCAATTCCAGTCACGGGAACCCACGCTGCATGCGTCGTGGACCTGCCGGCGATCCACCGGGACTCGCTTGATCGCTGCCGTCTCATGACGTCACACAGTTCCGATCGGAACGCCGTCGCGAGAATACCCACGCGTAGATCGCCACATTGATCAGCAGCACGAGCGCGCCGAGCGAGAGCTGCACCTGGCGCGTCAATCCGTCCGGATACAGCGCCGACAGGAGGTAATGCTCGACAAAGTCGCCCGGGTACCCGAGTTCCCCGGCTAACCGTCGCCAGTGGTTCTCGAGCGGCGTCAGGGGGCAGATTCCGCCGAGGAATTCGATTCCGGCACCCCACAGCACGACGGGTACGTGGACCCAGGCGATGCGAGGCCAGCGCAACGCGAGCAATGCGCCCAGCACCACAAATGCCACGAACCCGGCGTGAACAATGAGTACGAGGTCTGCCAGCAGTCGATATGACATGGCAGCTGGGATGGTGCTACCACGCCAACTGAGGTGTCAAAAGGCGCACTTGGCGCTATTGCCGATTCGATTGATCCGTCGCACAGTGCAATTGACTGGCGTTACGGCCCTCGCGCACCCGCGCAGGAGCACTGACAATGAGCACCCTGACCAAGCTTGCACTCGGCGCGATGGGGCAATTACGACCGCGCCCCGCGAAAGGCGATGCCCGTCCCGTCATCAAGCTGCCTGCACCCGACAAGCGCGGCGGTCTGCCGCTCATGCAGGCACTGGCCAAGCGCCGCTCAACGCGTGAGTTCGCACGCAAGCCACTGCCATTGCCCGTACTCTCCAGCTTGCTGTGGGCTGCCTTCGGCGTGAACCGTCGCGACGGCGGGCGGACAGCCCCCTCCGCCATCAATGCGCAGGAGATCGACGTTTACGTCGCCCTGCCCGACGGTGCCTACCTCTACGACGCCCGGACACACGCGCTGCGGCTCGTGGCAGGCAGCGATTTGCGCAGCATCACGGGTTATCAGGATTTCGTGGACGATGCCCCGCTCGATCTCGTCTTCGTCGTGGATCACTCGCGCATGAAGTTGATCCCGGTGGCAAGCCGCGAGAGCTACGCCTCTGCCGCCGCTGGCGCGATCGCCCAGAACGTGTACCTGTACGCCGCCAGCACGGGACTCGTTACCGTGATTCGTGCCTGGATCGATCGCTCCGCCATCGCCGACGCCCTCGGCCTCCCCCACGACCAGCACGTCCTGCTGTCGCAGACAGTCGGTTACCCGAAGGGCTGACACGCTGTTCTCCGAATGGCCGCTTTTCAGCAATGCGGCCTTGGGAGCGACTGCGCGCGACTCCATCACGAACGTGCCGGTCCTGCTCGCTACCCTCATCGGTCGCGACGGCGCGCGTGTATGGGCCGAAGCGGCGGGCGTCGCTGCGTGGTGGACCGCAGGTCTTGCCCTGCCCCGCCCGCTGACGACCGCGTTCACGATCGGACTCGGCAACGAAGCTGACGCCCGTCGGATAGCACGTGACGCGTTGCCGTATGACTAGTTGAAACTCAAACTCGATGCCGAGCGACACGTCGACCTTGTGCGAATCGTGCGCGAGGAACGCCCACGCGGGCAGGACTAGGACCTCGACGGATTGCCCGGCCTGCTGCCGCTGGCGGCGGCGTTCCTGGTTGCACAAGCATGCCGCGACGTTGAGTTCGACGGAGCGCGGCTGCAGCGCCGGGACCGGGAGCCGTCGATCCGCTTCGAGTCCAGCGTGATGCATCCACCCGATCCCGCGTCCCGGGATGACAGGTCTCGCGGCTCGCCAACCGAGACAACCTCTACGCGCATCGGTGCGCGAATGTGTGATGCGATCCGCAGCCTTTTCACAGTGTGCGCCCGTCGGTAGACCGGCTGCCGTCGTGCGGACATACTTTTCGGATCAGCATCAGGCATGGCGGACCCGGAGGGTTTTTTGCGCAGTCGCAACTCGGTTGATCTCGTGCAGGAACCACCTCGCTATCCGCTTGCTCTTGCAGCCTGCTGGATCGGTGGTTGTGGCGTTGTCGACGCCACAACGGGCGGTGTGTTGCGAGCCGAGCCTTTCTACCTGCCCGCGGTTCTCGCCGTCGCCTGGCTTCACGGCCTGCGTGCTGGACTGATCGCCGCGGTTGGCGCGGCCGCCGTTGCGTCAGCCGCCGAGTTCTCGACCAGCATAGCCGCCGGCATCGGCATCCTGTCATGGAATTTCGTAGCGCACGCAGTGCTCTTCGCGCTGCCGGCTTGGCTCGCGTGCGAATTGCGAGCGCAGCAGCGCCGGCTCGCCAGGCTGGATACCACGCATGCCGCCACCGGTTTCGCGACCCGGCACGGCCTGATCCAGGCGCTCGCTGAAGAACTGGTCCGGACCGAACGACTCGGTGGCGAGACCAGCGTCATCTGCATCAGCCTGAACGCGCTGCCACGGCTTGTCGCCGAGCATGGACGGGAACATGCGAGAATCTTGCAGCAAGGGTTTTGCGACGCCCTTCAGCTCTCGACCCGGCGCATCGACACAGTGGCGCGACTCGCCGACGACGAGTTCGCGTTGTTGCTTCGTGGAACCGACAACTCGGCCGCGGGTGTTGTCGCCGACAAGCTCGCTCATTCGCTGACCGACTGGCTCCTGACGCAGGGTCACGATCTGACCTGCAGTGTCGGTTTCACGACGGCCCCGAGGGGGCGTCTGCTCGACGCGGAAGCGCTGCTCGCGCGGGCAGTTGCCAATTTGCATGAGAGCCGATCGGCTGGGCCCACGTCGGAGCGACCGTCCGCGACGGTGCCTTCAGCAGTCGCCCCAGTAGCGTCCGCGCGCGAGTCAGCCTGAGGCCGGGGTTGCTGCTTCCGAAGCTGCCGCGACGGGCACCGATCGTGACAACGCCGGCCAGAGCCTGGCCTGCGGTCCGCGGCACGGCGCCCCTAGCGCAGCGTTGCCGTCAGCGTGATCTCCGGAACGCTTGCCAACGCCTTCGATAGC
>Ga0209253_10004379_pt1 | contig 12315 bp, 2 predicted proteins | sample FrelakmetBRP12BR_FD_187145 | JGI IMG/M metagenome (GOLD analysis project Ga0209253, IMG submission 187145) | Freshwater lake sediment microbial communities from the University of Notre Dame, USA, for methane emissions studies - BRP12 BR (SPAdes)... | ecosystem: Environmental > Aquatic >...
CGATTCGACCAGTCCGCCCATGTCCTTTTTCTCGATTTGGTGCCGGTCGCGGAACTTCTCGAGCGCCTCGGCTTTGCGCATCGTGATATCCTGAGCATCCTGCTCGTTCTTGATGATGTAGGGTGTGATGAAGATCATGAGGTTGACCTTCTCGACCTTCGTGGTATTGTACTTGAAGAGCCAGCCGAGAAGAGGGATGTCTCCCAGGAACGGGACCTTGCTCTCTGTTGAGGTCACGTTGTCCCGGATGAGCCCTCCGATGACCATGGTCTCGCGATCCTTCACCACGACGGTAGTGTTCGCCGAACGTTTGTTGGTGACGAGGCCGCTGGGATTCAGGTACGAGGCCGCGACCACGTCGGAGATCTCCTGGTTGACATCAAGCCGGACGGTATCGTCAGAGGATATCTGCGGCGTGATCGCCAGTTTGATGCCGACGTCCTTCCGCTCGACAGTATTGAATATGGTCCCGCTGCCGGTCGTCGCGTTCTGCGTCTGGCCGGTGGTAAACGGTACGTTCTGACCCACCATGATCTCGGCCTTCTGGTTGTCGCTCGTCAGGATGTTCGGCGTGGACAGGACATTCACATCGGAGTCGGTCTGCAGCGCCCGCAGGAGGGCGCCGATATTCAGGAATTCCACCCCCTTGAAGGTGAAGGTCCCCTTGACCGCGCCGACCGCCAGGCCGGTGGAGTTTGCGAGGGCTTGGGGGCCGCTGACCATCGCAGGGCCGATGCCGCCGAAATTCGTCCCGCCGATGACGGTCGTGCCGCCGCTGTCGATCTTGTTGAGGTTCGCCGCCTGGAACTCAAAACCCAGTTCGCGCTGCTTGGTAAGCCCCATCTCGATGATCGCCGCTTCGACATACACCTGACGGCGTCGAATATCAAGCTTCTGGATGATGTCCTTCATGGTCTCGTAGTCAATGGGCGATGCGACAATGATCAGGGAGTTGGTAAGCTTGTCCGCGCTGATGGTGACCGCACCCTCGAGGATCGTGGCCGGACCTGCGGGTTGCGCCGCGCCGCCCGTTGGCGGCACCGGGAGCCTGGACACCAGCGCCTGCATCACCTTGGCGATGTCCTCAGAATTCGCGTGCTTGAGATAGTAGACGTTGATCTTGCCCTTGCCCGTGGGCGTCGCAACGTCGAGGGCCTGGATGAGCTTCCACTCCGGGGTGCGCCAGCCGTGCTTGCGCATCCACGTCGCCTCGGTGATGTAGAACTCGGGCTCCTGGACACGGGGCTTGCCGAACATCAGCGGGGCGAGGCTGCGGCCATCGAACTTGATCTTGGTGCGCACGCCCGTCAGCTCGAGGAGGGTGGGCATGATGTCTTTCATCTGCACGTAGTCGGGGAAGCGCAGCCCGCCCGACGTCCCGGAACTCTGCGCTGCGCCTTCCAGCGCCCGCCGCAGGCGCGGCACGTCGAGATAGCTCGTCCGCCGCACCCCGTCGCGCGGATCGACGAAGGTGGCCGGGCCGAACTCGACCACCGCGTCGGCCTCGCGTGCGAGCAGACCGGGGCGGTCGGGCTCCGTGACCAGGGCGACGGTTTCGAGCCGCCGCCCGAGCTCGAGCGACATCTCGCGCGCCGCGTGCACGAACCGCACCGCCGCGGCACCGCGAGCCAGCACGGCGACCCGGGAGAACTCACGCCACATGCGACCTCCTGTCCGCTACGACGCCAGTCCCAGCATCGGCGCCCGCTCCGCCTCGTCGACCGCCGCGGGCAGGGCGACGGTCCGGTAGCCGCGCATGACCAGCCGCACGGTCCCGGACTCGTCGAGCACGCGGACGTCGACTCCCGCCCCGGCGCCCGCGGGCGACACGACGGCGGCGACCCTTCCCGACGGGGCGCCGGTCTCGAGCAGCTCGAGGGCGCCGACGTACTGCGGCAGCCCGAGCGCGCCCGTCCGGGCGAGCTCCAGGATGCCCGCGGTCTGGAAGCAGAGCTCCGCCTCGCGCGGCAGCGCGATGGTGCCGGGCGAACCGTCGGGCAGGTCGGCCGGGATGCCGCCCGCCATGACGCCGACCGCGCCGCCGTCCACGCGGTGGACCGAGCCGAGGACCTGGTAGGCCGGCCCGTGGAAGTAGACGCGGTAGATCGCCGCGGCGTCGACCGAGGGCTCCCCCTGCCCGAGCTGCGGGACGTCCTCGCGCGCCGGTGGCGGCGGCGAGTCGGTGAGCCGCACGCGCCCGCGGAAGTTGACGGTCACCTCGGGCACGTCGCGGCCCGGCAGCAGCCGGCTGGTCGAGAGGGTGCAGTCGGCGACCAGCCCCGCGTCGGCCGGGCGCACCCGGGCCGCCAGCCTGAGCGTGCGCGGCTGGTCGCGGTGGAACTTGACGGGGGCCAGGAACGACACCTCCTCGACGGCGGCCACGTGCCAGCCCGGGGCCGCGAGGCGCGCCAGCTCGGCGAACGCCTCCATGCCCATCACCCCGGGGAGCACGGGGATGCCGTCGATCCGGTGGTGGTCGAGGAAGGGCAGGGCTTTCGGGTCGAGCGTGGTCTCGACCACCAGGCCCTCGTCGAGCGAGGCGGCCACGACCCGGCCGATCATCGGCCCCTCGGCCTGCCCGGCGAGGCGCTCGGGATCGAGGCCGCCGGTGGTGTCGAAGGGCTGCTGCAGGATGCCGAGCCGCCCCGCCACGACCACTTCGGCCGCGGTGCCCGCGCCGAGCTCGTTGCGCAGCACCGGGATGCCGACCGCCGGGGGCAGCATGTCGATGCCGGCGGCGGCCATGATGGTCGGGATCGAGCCACGCGACGCCATGCCGATGTCGGCCCACGCCGTCCAGTCGACCGCGAGCGCGCGGGTGGCGGGCCGCAGGCGGCGGAGATGCGAGGTCCACTTGCAGAGCAGGTCGTTGGCCGCCGAGTAGTCGGTCTGCCCGGCGTTGCCGAAGCGGCCGGCGATCGAGCTGAACACCACGGTGGCGCCGAGCGGCGCGTCGCCGATGGCGCTGAGCAGGCTGAACCAGCCGTCGCACTTCACGTCCAGCACCCGGGCGAACTCCTCGGCGGTCTTGTCGGGCAGCGCCCGGCTGATCTCGAGGCCGGCGGCGTGCACGAGGGCGTCGACCCGGCCGTGGCTGGCGCGCACCTCCTCGATCGCCGCGCGCACGGCGGCGCCGTCGAGGAGGTCGACGGCGTGCCAGCAGACCGTGCCCCCGGCCGCGCGCACGGACTCCATTGCGGCCGCCGCCGCGGCGGAGCGCTCGACGGCGGCGAGCTCGCGCTCGATCATGGCCGGGGTGGCGCGCTCGCCGCGCGCCTTCAGACGCTCGAAGAGCTCGCGCTTGAGCCCGTCGCGATCGCTGCGGATGCGGGCCACGTCGGAGTCACCCTCGGCCGGCGCCGGCACGCGGTCGAGCAGATGGAACCGGCCGCCGCCGCAGGCCGAGGCCAGGTCGGCGACGATCGCCGCGACGATGCTGCCGGCGGCGCCGGTGACGACCAGGACGGTCTCCGGCCCCAGAGGGAGCCCGGCGCCGTCGGTGCCGAGCGGCTGCTCGACGAGGCCGACGCCCCAGCGTTGGTCGCGATGGCGGCCGATCTCGACCGCGCCCGGATCGACGAGGGTCTCGTCGATCAGCACCCGGGCCATGTCGGCCGGGGCCCAGTCGCCCGGGAAGTCGACGGCCTTCACCACGCGCTCGCCCTTCTCGCGCTTGAACGCCTTGGTGAAGCCCGTGACCGCGCCGCCCATCGGGTTGAGGGCGCCGGCAGCGTCGTAGCCGTGCAGCCCGCCGAGGCGGGTGGCGGAGACCAGGAACGCTTCGCCCTCGTAGAGCCGCTGCATGAGCGCGTGCAGCCGCTTCACGCGGGTTGCCAGCTCCGCGCGCCAGGCGCCGAGGTCCATCGCCTGCAGCGGGGGCTCGGGGTCGAGCGCCGGGAGCCAGTAGACGCCGTGGATCGGGCCGCTCTCGAGCCACGACGACACCTCGGCCACGAGCGCGGCCGCGTCGGCGCCGGCGGCCGCAACCAGCGGCTCGATACCGCGGCCGCGCAACTCGGCGGCGAGCGCATCCGCCACGCCGCCGGCATCGGGAACGACGAGCACCCGGCTGCCGGCGTCGAGCCGGGCGCCGGTGGGCTTGCAGGCGTCGAGGGGCGGGCGGAGCACGGGCACGGCGACCCGCCGCGGGAAGCCCTCGACCTGTGCCGCCGTCGCCGCTGCCGGCTGGCCGTCGGTCGCCGCCGGCGCGGCGCCGGCCGCCGCGGCACGGTCGGGGCGACGCGATTCGACGAAGCCGATGACGTGACGCAGCGTCGGGAAGTCGCGCAGCTTGAGCTTGGGATCGCGCTCGATGCCCCAGGCGTCACGGATGGTGGCGAACATCTCGGCCTGCTTCACGGTGTCGACGCCGAGGTCGGCCTCGAGGTCGAGGTCGAGCTCGAGCATGTCCTGCGGGTAGCCGGTCTTCTCGGTGACGAGCGCGAGCACGCGCGCCTCGATCCCGTCGCCGCCCGCCGTGGCCGCCGGCTCGGCAGCCTGGGCGAGCGGCCGGGCCACCGCCGGGCCGCCCGCTGCGAGCGCCGGCGTGCCCCCGGCAGGGAGTGCCGGGGCCGCGGCGAGGTCGGGGCGGCGGTCGCGCACGAACTGGATGACGTGGCGGAGCGTCGGGAAGTCGCGCAGCTTGAGCTTGGGATCGCGGGGGATGTCCCAGGCGTCGCGGATGGTGGCGAACATCTCGGCCTGCTTGACGGTGTCGACGCCGAGGTCGGCCTCGAGGTCGAGGTCGAGGTCGAGCATGTCCTGCGGGTAGCCGGTCTTCTCGGCGACCAGCGTCAGCACGCGCGCGGCGACGGGATCGCCACCGGCCGCCGGCTGAGTCGGCGGCTCGGCCAGCGCTCCGGCCGGGGCCGCCGCCGGCGCGGCGGGCGCCGGGGTGGCCGCGGCCAGGTCGGGGCGGCGGTCGCGCACGAACTGGATGACATGGCGGAGCGTCGGGAAGTCGCGCAGCTTGAGCTTGGGGTCGCGCGGGATGTCCCAGGCGTCGCGGATGGTGGCGAACATCTCGGCCTGCTTCACCGTGTCGATGCCGAGGTCGGCCTCGAGGTCGAGGTCGAGGTCGAGCATGTCCCGCGGGTAGCCCGTCTGCTCTGCGACCAGGGCGAGCACGCGCTCGGCGAGGGCATCGCCGGCGGGCGCGGGGGGCGCCGCGGCGGCGGGCGGTGCGGGCGCGGCGGCGGCCGGGGCGGTCACCGCCGCCGGCGGCGTGGCCGGCGCCGGCCCACGCGCTGGCACCCGGGTCGGTTCGGCCGGGACGCGTGCCGGCGCGGGGGTGATCTGCGGGCGGGCGGCCGCCTGGACCTCGCGCGCGGTGACGTCGTCGTCGTGCACGCGCAGCTTGCGGTCGACGACCTCGAGCGTGGCGCCGGGGCGGCCGGCCGCCTTCGCGAGCCAACCCTCCCACGCCGCCGGGTCGGCGATGCGGTAGCGGAAGCCGAGCGCCTCGAGCGCCGGGCGCACGCCGGTCGGCGGCGGCACGCGGCGCAGCAGCGTCATGCTGACCTGCGAGCCGAACCCGGCGCCGAGCCGGAGCGCGTACTCGACCGGGTAGGCGCCGCCCGTGGACAGGTTCAGCGTGCCCAGGTCGGGGTCGGGTTCGCGGAAGTTCGGCACCGGCGGCACGAGGCCGGTCTCGAGCGCCTTCACCGCCAGCACGTCCTCGATGCCGACGCCCATGGGGTGGCCGGTGTAGCCCTTGGTGTTCGCCACCACGATGCGCTGCGCCTCGGACCCGAAGACCTTGCGCAGCGCCTCGACCTCGGCGGCGGCGCTGCCGCCGCGCGCCGGGGTGTAGGTCTCGTGCGAGACGAACAGCGTGCGCGCCGCGATCGTGCGGCGGTCGATCCCGCCGCGGGCCTCGGCCTGGCGGACCAGGTCCTCCATCACCTGGCCGATGTGCTCGACGTCCAGGCGCGTGCCGTGGAAGGCGCTGTTGGCCGACGTGGCCGCCAGCACCTCGCAGAGCGGCGTGACCCCGCGCTCGCGCGCGGCCTCCGCGCTCTCGACCACGAAGGCCGCGGCGCCCATGCCGATCAGCATGCCGTGGCGGCGGCGGTCGAAGGGCAGGGCGGCCTTCTCGACGACGTCGTCGGTGGCCGCCGCGCCCGAGGCGAGGAAGCCCGCGCCGATCCACTCGAGCATGTGCTCGCCGGTGGCGTCGTCCGCCGCGACGATGAGCACGCGCCGGCAGCGGCCGGTGCGGATCCAGTCCTCGGCGAGGCCCACCGCCTGCGTGGTGCTGGCGCAGGCCGAGTTGATCTGGGTGTTCGGCCCGCGCGCGCCGATCAGCTCGGCGAACTGCGAGTGGCCCATGGCGAGGATGCGGAAGAGGAAGCGGCGGTCGAACGCGTACGGCTCGCGCGCGATCTCGGCGCGGAGGTCGGCGATGCGGCGGTCGATCTCGGTGGCGGCGGCGCCGTAGGCGCTGCTGTCGAGCCGCGTGCGCAGCGACTCGAGGTCGGCCAGGTGCTCGCGCCGCGCGCGGTCGCGATGGTAGCGCTCCATCTCGTCGGCGAAGGCGTCGTAGCCGGGGAAGACCGACGCGAAGATGATGCCGGTGTCGTCCACCATGCTGGCCGGGAGCCGCAGGCCCTCGGGCAGCCGGCCGCCGGTGCTGGTGGCGCGGTAGCGCATGACGAGCGGGATCCCCGCGTCGCGGAGCGCGTCGAAGCCGGCGGCGATGGCGAGCCGCGTGACCACGTCGTACGCGGCGATGCGCTCGGCGGGGATGCCGTACTCGGCGGCGAGGTCGAACTCCCCGCCGCGGCCCGCGAGCTTGATGACCTCGTCCGGGTCGTCGAGGGTCTGGAAGACCGGACCGCCCTCCTCGCTCTTCACCAGCCGCGTGATGTGCTTGTCGAGCATCGCGCGGCGGAAGCGCGTCGGGATCACGTCGATCATCTGCTCGCCGCGCAGCAGCTTGGCGATGGTGTCGTCGCCGAAGATGTGGCCGGGACCCGGCAGGCCGAGGCCCGCGCCGCTGATGACGACGGGCTCGCCGGCTGCGACGGCGTCGCCGCGGCCGAGGAGGTGCCAGCCGCGCTCGAGCACGCCGGCGAAGAGCCGGCCGAGCTCGGCGTAGGTGTCGCCGCCGGCGAGGGACGACGCGAACGAGGGGGGCGTGGGCATGGGAGGGGTTCCGATCGGGGCAGCGGGCCCTGCAGGCGCGGCCGGCGGCGGCGCCGCGGCGGCGATGGCCGCCGGCGTCGGGGCGACGGCCGCCGGCCGCGCGCCCGCCGCGGCGCCCGGCGCCGCCTCGACCGCGCCGAACCCGGCGGCGAACAGCCCGCACAAGGCCTGGTTGAAGGCGACCGTGTCGGGCAGCTTCGGGTGGTTGGTGAACAGCGAGACGACGGCGGCGTCGCCGCCGAGCACGTCGTCGACGAAGCCGGCGAGCGCCTTCTTCGGGCCGACCTCGACGAACACGCGGACGCCGGCGCGGTGCAGGGTCTCCAGGCCCCGCACGAACTGCACGGGCGACGCCACCTGCTCGGCGAGGATGTCGAGCATCTGCGGCACCACGTCCGGGCCGCTCGGGTACCAGTCGCCCGACACGTTGGCGACCACGGGAATGCGCGGCGGGGCGAGCCGCAGGCGCTGCAGCGTGCGGCGGAGCGGCTCGCTCGCCGGCGCCACGATGCGGGTGTGGAAGGCGTGGCTGACCGGCAGGGGAATCGCCGTGAAGCCGGCCGCCTGGCAGGCGGCCACCGCCGCCTGCACCGCGGCGGTGGCGCCGCCGATGACGGCCTGCGAGCGGCTGTTGACGTTGGCGATGACGACGTAGCCGTCCACCGCCTCGACGATCTTCTCGACCTCGCCGATCGGTGCGAGCACCGCCGCCATGGCGCCGTTGTCCTCGATCGCGAGGGTGGTCATCTCGCGGCCGCGGGCGCTCACCGCCTCGAGCGCGTCCGCGAAGGGAAGGGCGTCGGCAGCGACCAGCGCGCCGTACTCGCCGAGGCTGTGGCCCATCGCGCAATCGGGTCGGATGCCGTACGCGGCCAGCAGGCGCGTGAGCGCGGCGTCCACGGCCAGCACCGCCGGCTGCGTGATCGCGGTCTGCTTGAGATCCTCGTCGACCTGCGCGACCCGCGCGGCGTCGGCCGGGTCGACGAACAGGTAGCTGGTGAGCGGGCGGCCGAGCAGCGGGGTCATCACCCGGTCGGCTTCGGCGAAGGTGTCGGCGACCAGCGGCTCGCTGGCGCGCAGCCCGGCCAGCATGTTCACGTACTGCGAGCCCTGGCCGGTGTAGAGGAACGCCACCTTGGGTTTCGGGCCGTGGCCCCGGAACACGCCTTGCGCGCGCAACGCCTTCCACGCCGCCGGCACGTCGGCGGCGAACGCCTTCAGCGCCTTCCCGAGCTTCTCGGCCAGCTCGGCGGCGTCGCCGTAGTCGACGGCGAGGCGCTCGGGGGCGCGCAGCGCCTCGGGATCGGGCGCCGCCGGCGCGGGCGCCCGGCCGGCGGCGGCCTCGGTGCGGACGGCCTCGAGCCGGGCGCGGAGCGCTTCGATCGACGCGGCCCCCACGACCAGCGCGCCGCGCGGCGGCACCGCGCGCGCCGCCGGCGCGGCCACCACCGCCGGCGTCCCGGCGCCGTCGCCCCTGCCGTTGCCCGTGCCGTACCCGGGCGGCACGGCGACGGCACGCCGGCCGTTGCCCTCGCTCGCGATGCGGCCGGGCACGTGCTCCTCGAGCACGATGTGGAAGTTCGTGCCGCCGAACCCGAAGGCGCTCACCGCCGCGCGGCGCACGGTGTCACCCGGGACCTCCCACGGTCGCAGCGTGTGGTTCACCGCGAAGGGCAGGGTGGAGAGGTCGATGTTCGGGTTCGGCCGCTCCGCGTTCAGGCTCGGCGGCAGCACCTTCTCGCGCAGCGCGAGCGCGGCCTTGAGCACGCCGGCGGCACCCGCGGCGCCCTTCAGGTGGCCGATGTTCGACTTCACCGAGCCGAGGGGGATGGTTCCAGGCGGCAGGTCGACGCCCGAGAACGCTTCGGCAAGGCTCTGCAGCTCGACCACGTCGCCGACGCGCGTGGAGGTGCCGTGGCCCTCGATCAGCGTGCCGCGGTCCGGCCGCACGCCGGCGTGCTCCCAGCCGCGCCTGATCGCGATCACCTGCCCGACGGGGTTGGGCGCGGTGATGCCCTTGCCCTTGCCGTCGCTCGAGCCGCCCACGCCGCGGATCACCGCGTAGATGCGGTCGCCGTCGCGCTCGGCATCGGCCAGGCGCTTCAGCAGGAACAGCGCCGCGCCCTCCCCCATGACGAAGCCGTCGGCGCCGTCGCCGTAGGGGCGCGTGCCGGTCGCCGAGAGCGCGCCGATCTTGCAGAACTTGACGAACGTGGACGCGCCCATGTTGCGGTCGATGCCGCCCGTGACCACCAGGTCGTAGTCGCCGTCGAGCAGGCCGGCGACCGAGGCGCTGATGGCGGCCATGCCCGAGGCGCAGGCCGCGTCGGTGACGAAGTTGGGCCCGTGGAAGTTGAAGAGGTTGGCGACGCGGCCGGCCATGCAGTTGGCGAGCTCGCCGGGCATGGTGTCCTCGGTGATGGGCGGGAGGCTGCGGTCGACGTGCGCCGCGAGCTCGCGCCGCAGCGCCTCGCGCGCCTCGGACGGCAGCCCCATCCAGCTCGGCGCCGCCTCGAGCGCGCGGAGGTACTCCGGCAGCGCGATGCGCAGCGCGGTCTGGTAGTGCTTCTCGCCCGCCATCGCGTTGCCGAGGATGACGGCGATGCGGTCGGGGTCGTACTGCTTCTGCGGCCATCCCCAGTCGATCAGCGCCGCCCGCGTGCACGACACCGCCCACTGCTGGGCCTCGTCCATGGCCTCGCTGACGCGTGGCGGGATGGGGAGCTTCCAGCCGAGCGGGTTCCACTCCACGTCGCGGACCCAGCCGCCGATCTTGGAGTAGGACTTGTCCGGCGCGCTGGGGTCGGGGTCGAAGTACAGCGCCGGGTCCCAGCGCTCGGGGCTCACCTCGGAGATGCTGTAGCGGCCCTGGGTGACGTTGGCCCAGAAGGCGCCGGCGTCCGGGGCGTCGGGCAGGACGCACGAGACGCCCACGATGGCGACGGCGCGGTCGAACGGGGTATCCATGGTCGGTGGTGCTCCTAGGCGGACTGCGCCACCGCGGCGGCGCTGCGCTCGAAGAGGACGTCGGCGATCTGGTCCATGTCGGCGATCAGGCCGGCCTGGGCCGCGAAGATGGCGTCGAGCCGCAGCCCCTCGCCCAGCGGGCCGAGGTCGCCGGCGGCGCCGTCGGCGCCGCGGAGCCAGCGCAGGCCTTCCGTGGCCACGCGCAGGGCCGCGTCGCGCGCGAAGATGCGGGAGAAGGCGGCCAGCGCCGTGGCGTCGAAGCGCGGGTGCCCCTTCTCACGGCGCCGTCCCTCGGCCACCTCGGCCGCGCGGCGCGCCGCCGCCCCGGCCACCTCGGCGTACGCGATCAGCTCGCCCAGGCGGAAGAGGACGTGCTGGTGGCGCGTCAGGCGCGCGGCCCGCGCCCGCTCGAGGACGTCGGCGAGGGCGTGCAGGGCGAGCGCCGCGATGTTCGCGCCCACGGCCGGGTGGCGGCCGGCGAGGCTCTCGAGCGCTCGCGCCTCCTGGTGGTAGTGCTGCCCGCGCGTCTTCAGGTGCTGCTGCCAGCGGTCGCGCGCGATGGTCATCTCCATGATCTCGGAGGTGCCCTCGTAGATCGTGGTGATGCGCACGTCGCGCTTGATCTTCTCGACCATGTACTCGCGCGTGTAGCCGTAGCCGCCGAGCGCCTGGATCGAGGCCTCGGCCGCGGCGTTGCCGGCCTCTGTGGCCAGGTACTTGGCGATCGCGCCCTCGGTGGGCAGCCCGTGCGCGCCGTCGCCGAGGGTCTCGGCGACCTCCTCGATGTAGGCGCGCGTCGCCTCGAGGCGTGCCGCGTGCGGGACGATCAGCTTGTGCGTGTAGCCCTGCTTCTCGGACAGGGGGGAGCCGCCCTGCACGCGGTCCTTGGCGTAGGGGATGGCCCGGTCGAGCGCCGCCCAGCCCGCGCCGAGCCCGAAGGCCGCGACCATCAGGCGGGTGTAGCCGAACACCGCTTGCGCCTGCTGCAGGCCCTGGCCTTCGACGCCGCCGACCAGCCGGTCGGCATCGACCTTCACGTCCTCGAGCCAGAGCGCGGCCGTGTTGCTGGCCCGGATGCCGTGCTTGTCCTCGGGCTTGCCGGCGCTGAACCCCGGCGTGCCGCGCTCGACGATGAACCAGCTGGGGCCGGCCGGGGCGGAGGCGAGGATGGTGGCCACCTCGGCGACGCCGCCGTTCGAGATCCACTGCTTGCGGCCGTTCAGGGTGTAGCCGACGACCTTGCCGTCCTGCTCGATCGGGGTCGCGGTGCTGCGCAGTGCGCCGAGGTCGCTGCCGGCGGCCGGCTCGGTGGCGCCGTAGGCGAGCAGGATGCCCTCCTCGGCGATGCGGCCGAGCCACTTCGCCTGCTGCTCGGGCGTGCCGCCGACGCGGATCGGGTCGCTGCCGAGGCAGGTGGCGAGCACGCCGGTGGCGATGCCGAGATCGATGCGCGCGAGCGCCTCGCAGCAGCGGTAGACGTCGGTCGCGTCGCCGCCCATGCCGCCGACGTTCTCGGGGACGAACACCAGGTGGATGCCGAGGTCCGGGCCGCACAGCTCGCGGATCACCTCGGCAGGGAACTCGTCCTTCAGGTCGAAGTCGAGCAGCCGCTCGTTGGGGAGCTCGCGCCTGGCGAAGTCGTCCAGCGCCGAGAGGATCGCCTCCAGCGTCTCACGGTCGAGCCCAGCCATCCTGCCTCCTCGCGCGGCCCTCGCGGCCACGCCTGCACCGACGCGAGCTCCGCTCCGTGCGGCCTCGCGCCACCACTGCTCCTGCGCAGCGCGTCGTGGCCGGCCCGATCGCGTAGGCACGAGCCCGGATCCCGAGGGACCGGGAAGGAGATGCAGATGACGATGGTCGGTCAGCCCGCGCCGGAATGGAGCGCCACCGCCTATGTGAAGGGCGAGCAGAAGACGATCTCGAGCAAGGACTACAAGGGAAAGTGGCATGTCCTCTACTGGTACCCGCTCGACTTCACCTTCGTGTGCCCGACCGAGATCAAGGGCTTCCAGTCGCTGCTCGACGACTTCGGCGACGACAAGGTCGAAGTGATCGGCGTCTCGACGGACTCGTTCTTCTCGCACAAGGCCTGGTTCGCGGATCGCAAGACCTTCCCGCAGGAGATCACGCACCCGGTGATCGCCGACACCAACCACGAAGTGTCGAAGACCTTCCATGTCCTGAAGGAAGATCAGGGAATCG
>Ga0209253_10004380_pt1 | contig 12314 bp, 13 predicted proteins | sample FrelakmetBRP12BR_FD_187145 | JGI IMG/M metagenome (GOLD analysis project Ga0209253, IMG submission 187145) | Freshwater lake sediment microbial communities from the University of Notre Dame, USA, for methane emissions studies - BRP12 BR (SPAdes)... | ecosystem: Environmental > Aquatic >...
TTGCCAATGCTTGGACATTCACTTGTGTAGTCGAATACAAGTTTGTCATTCTCCGAGCTTGTCAGTTGGAAAGGATAGAATTTGCAAATCAAAGGTCTCATCTCATAGATGGAGCACGAGTTGTCTCTCAGAAAAACACATCTGCCATCACCATTTTTCTTAATCCGGTAAACATACGGTTCAGAGCCTCCAACTTTCTCAGCAAAATCGCCAACTTGCTTCAGAATCTTCTTTGATATTCGTTGAGCCTCAATTTGCAGCAGAAGAACAGACCGGTTCCGCTCTTCTGTGTCGCCGCAGCAAATCGCACACCGTTCGCAAACAAAACGCAGACGCTTGGGATACTTAAAGCTCAAGACAATCTTCAGCTCAGACCGCTTCAATACTTGCCCAGCTCTTTTCCAGCCTTGTAGTAGAACGCTTCTTCACCGATCCACTTGAGCAGCAAACCCTCATTCCAACCGTGCCCTTCACGAACCTGAACTGCCACCACTTCGCCAATGAACCAAACGTGATCACCCACTTCCAACTCCTTTACAACTTTGCACTCAACACTAACCGGACTCTCATGAATGGCCGGCGCATTCACCTTAGCTCCCTTTTCAGGAGTCAGTTTCGCCAGCTCAAACTTGTCCGCTTCACGACCTGATTTCTCTCCACAAACCCGAACAGAACTCATTAGCTTCTCATCAACCACGTTGACCACATACTCGCCGCTCCGACGGATTAGATCAAACGAAAACCTAGACGGAGCAATGCCTATGCCGACCAGTGTTGGCTTCCCTGAAAAGAAGGCAAACATTCCAACTGTAATAATGTTCTTCTTTCCATCGTGTTCAGTCGAAACAAGGTAAACGGGCCTCACAGGTAACTGCCTCAATCCTTCAGAAACTGCGATTTCCTTCTTCAAAACATCACCCTTTAGGACTACTCTCTGCAAGCCGTACTACTTAATTGCTTCCTGTTAAGTATTGCTTTCTTTGGAAAACAGCGTTGAACCATTCTGATTGAACAAGCCGTCCGAAAAGAGATTTATAAGTCCATTTACGTTGTGAAAGACATGGACGTCGTTTCGATAATTCCAGCTTTTCTCCTGATCCTGCTGGCGGAGCTGGGAGACAAAACACAGCTTGCCGTGATTACCCTTTCTTGCCGTTACTCCGCAGTGCCAGTATTTGTTGGAGCCATGCTGGGCTTCCTGCTGGTCGACGGCTTAAGCATTGTACTAGGCGCGTCTCTGCTCGGGTTTCTGCCCATGCAGTGGGTTGCTGCAGGTTCGGGCGTAATCTTCATTCTGTTCGGCATAATTGGGTTTCTCTCCAGAGACAAAGAAGATATAAAGATTAGAAAAGCGAGTAAACTGCCTATCCTGACCTCTTTTTCGCTGGTTACACTGAACGAACTCGGCGATAAAACCCAAATTGCAGCCATCGCGCTTGCAGCCGAAACATCCGCAATACCCGTGCTTTTAGGCGTAATGCTAGCCTTTACAATACTGACAGCAACAGCAGTCACAATCGGAGGAAGACTCCTGTCGCGTGCTCCCTTGAAATGGCTGCGAATAGCAATGACCGTCTTATTCGTCACATTAGGGATCATTTCAATACTGAGTGCATTCATAGACCTTCATGTTTTCTAGGCCAAAAACAAGGGCTTGCGGAGAAAACAGCGCCTGTACTGGAAAAATACGCAATCCTTCAGCCACCTCTTAAATGGACACAAGTTTAATATATGCATAAATGCGAAAGGCGTTACAATGATAGAGCATTTGGTGAAAGAGAATGGCCTCAAAAGAACTTTTAGAGCTGCTGAACAAGGCAATCGCTAGAGAGATTCAAGTTTCAATCCAATACATGTGGCAACACGTTCAATGGATAGGCGTAAAAGGCTTTGCAACAAAAGATGCATTCGAAGAAATAGCAAGAGCCGAGATGAAACATGCTGAATCCATTGCTGAAAGACTCTTCTATCTGGGCGAAATACCCACAACGAAGCCCACTGAAATAGTCGTGGGTAAGACACTTAAAGAAATGGTAGCCCACGATGTTAAAGATGAAGAAAACGCAATAACTTTGTACAAGTCGATTATCGTGAGGGCACGCAAAGAAGAAGACGAAACCACAGCCTTACTGTTCATGAACATTCTTAAGGACGAAGAAGACCACCACGATACATTCACAACACTGCTGGAAGAAATATAATAGCACAGCACTAACCGGCAGAATCTCGATGCAATCCTCCCTTTTTATTTGTCAATCCAGGCTTTATGATCAAGGACAGAGCCGAAACCGAAATATCAGAGAGCTAGTCTAATGACAGCGTCCATTTTTTCCGCATCGCATCGTCTTATTCTTCCGCTGTTTCAGTTTCTCCCTTTCCGACTACTTCGCCTTCCGCAAATCTCTGGCTTATTCTTGTTATCTTCACTTTGATATGATCGTTTGGTTTTGTATCCTTGATAAATATCACTAGACCCTGTATTCGGGCTACGCCTTCTCCTCTGCGGCTTAGTTCCTGAATGTCAACTTCATATTCTTGTCCGACCGCAACAGGTTTTGGTGCGAAGAACCGGTTTTCTCGTTCTCTAAATCCGCTTCTGTCACTGAAACCTCTTCTTTCCATCTATTTCACCTCACACAAAACCGGTTAACTCATTCAGTCATCGCTTTTTCATGGTTTACCCAACTGACAGCATTCCGTATTTTCCTACGTTTAACTGGATTTCTCCTCTGAAACTTGTCACGTAACCGTTGTCTACTTTGATCGTGTTGTCAACACTAACCTGATCTATCTGTTCATTCCAGAGTGTCAGCTTTATCGTGCCAGTGTCATCTGCAATTGTTGCAGTTGCTACTTTGTATGTCTCGTTCTTGAATTTGGAAACAACTTCGCGGGGGTCGGATTTCTCCGTGACCTTCGCTTCTATACTGACGCGCTTCATTCCATCTCGCAGTTCGTTTATTTTCATTTTCCTTTCCTCTCAACTAACCTACTCTTTCCGCGGTAGCAAATTTCTCTCGGACAGACGTTATTTTGACTCTGATGCGTTCACCAATCTTGCCATGTGGAACGAATATCAAGAAGTCTTGTAACTTGGCGATTCCATCGCCTCTGCTTCCGATGTCATCGATTACAACTTCAATTTCCTGGTTTTCTTTCACAGGAGCCATGCGAAAAATTGGTCTATCCGACCTGTATCTTCTCTGGCTGCCGAACCTTTTTGGCTTCTTGGGGGCGTTTCTTGTTTTTTCTGGTAGCCTTCTTGGCATGTTTAGTGTTCGTCCTTGCTCACGGAACCAGCATGAGGCCAGTTATATGCAGAAAAGTCCTTCAGCCATATAAATTTTGCTGGGCACCTACTCGTAACGCAAAGCCTCGACTGGATTGAGTCTGGAAGCCTTTTTCGCAGGGTACAAACAGAAAATTACGCAGACGGCTTTCACAAATATGAAAGCAATTATCGTCCACTCGCGCGCGCGGACAACGACCTTGCCCCTCTGATAAGACTTTTTGACGCCGTGAACTTCAAGTGTGTGATTCATCGAAATCTCGTTAACTGCACCAAGCTCTCCTTTAAGAACTTAACCAACACATCCGGTTCTAACCGATTGGAAGCAACAGGTAACAAACACCAAATCCTATGGCAGCTATGACGATGCTCTTCTTCATTGAAAGTTGAAGTGCATCTCGCATTCCAAAACCAGACAAAATCATTGACCAAATGAGGAAAACTATCGGTGCGTAGTACACGAAATATCTGGTTACGTTATAAACGAAGAGTGGATTGACTGAATCAAGGGAGACGTGGATCGGAGGGATTGACAAATAGAAAGCAGCAAAGACCAACCACATTACAACCATGGTAGTTAACGCGTAGCCTGCAATTACCATGAATATTTTTAGATCGGCCTTGACGCTGAATAATCTAGCTATAAAGAAGAACACCACGCTTGCTATCATCCAATAGAGAGCAAAGATAAACGCGAAGTTTAGAACATACAAACTGATGTTGTCGCTTACGATAGCGCTTGTCGACTCGAAGTTTTCAGAACGGAAAAACATCTTGTCTATTCGCACGGTCAGATTTGAGACTACCGGACTTCCCCACGACAGCTCAATTCTGAGACCAGTGATATTACTCCATGTGCCTGCAGAACCTGTACTTAGCCATTGTGAAGCACCTGATCCCAATGGGACGGTTACATTGCTCCATGCGTTGTTTCTAGTCGGATTTCGAGGTTCCTCTAAATCACAGAAGAAATAGTCGTTCTGATTGCCAGAAAATAGGCTGAGGTTTATTTTTTGAGGCTCGATTGCGTTTGGATGAATCCATTTTATGGAGAACGTGAAGTTTCTATAACTGCCAGTAGGTGAGCAATCGATTGAACCCGTGTTGTTCAGCTTCATCCAAACCAGGTTGTCATTTTCAATGCTGAATTGAATGCTGTTTTGAGCAAAAAGAAGGTCGTTGCTGTTGGATGTGACGTTGGCGTTAGATGACCATGTCGTGCTGTTGTCTGTCCAAAGGTCCGGGTTGCTGACATCTAGAGTGCTTGGGGTTGTTTGTTGAAAATACAGCTTTGTGGTTCTGACGTAAAAGCTCCCCACACCAGCCAGAATGAATAGAAGCATGACAATCAATGGGCCTATGAACTTCTTGTTTTGGGCAATCTCTTTGAACGCCTTGTGTGGCGCGTATATTATCTTCAGTATCTTCAGCATTTCGTGGACAGACATCGGTCTACACCAGTTTCTTATTGTGGGGTTGACGATTTATTAAAGGGTTTGTTACATTCCCTGCTTCAAGCGTCTGTAAGTCGTATAATCCACAAACTCTTTGAACGGACTCTCTGCCTGAAACTTGGCCGACATTTTTTGGCGTTGCCTCTTGTCTGCCAGTTGACTCGTAGTGACAAGCAGGTAGGCGTCACTGCCTGCTCCAGAACCATAACTAGCTACCAGAATACGTTCATCAGGTTTGGCTACGTCCAAAACTGCTGCTAAACCAACAAGAGACGCACCAGAGTAGGTGTTACCGAACTTGACGACTTGAAGCGAAGGCAAGTATTGCTCATCTTTGAAACCAAGTTCTTTTGCGATTCTCGTTGGAAACTGGGGGTTCGGTTGATGGGCAACAAAATAGTCTATGTCCTGCACCTGGAGGTTATGTTGCTCCATAAGCTTCTTAGCTGCTTTCCTGACATGTTTGAAGTAAGCTGGGTCTCCAGTGAATCTTCCACCGTGCATCGGATGCGGTTCACCATCTCTTCGCCAGAAATCCGGCGTGTCAGAAGTGCACGAGTACCAGCCCTCAACCTCAGCTATAACGTCGTACTTTCCGAAAATGTACGCGGCTCCACCATATCCGACGAAAAAGTCCAGTTCCCCACCAGGGCAATTTCGGGGAGCCGCTTGAGAATTATCTACACCTATGACCATGGCATACTTGACGTTTGACTTTGGATAACTAACCAAAGAGGTTGCGTCCTTGAACATGCTTGTCGCAGCTTTGCATGCAAACTCAGTATCAATTGCATCGACTCCCTGCACGTCTTCGTCTTCCTCTCCAAGTTTCAAAACTTGAGCAACTTTTGCAGCTATGGGTTTGACAGCGTAAGGATTGGATTCTGTGCCGACGTAGACTTTGCCCACTTCCGAGTTTTCCACGCCAGAGTGAATCAAAGCAAGCTTGCCAGCCTCAACCGCTGCTGTTATCGAATCTTCATCTATAAACGGCACGGAACGTTCAATGCTTTCTTCCCGTATTCTGAATCTTGAAGTGTAAACAGCGTAACCCACGATTCCTGGCGCATCGTATTCCTTGCTTGGTTTGGCAATCTTGTACTCTTGGTACGGGTAATATTCATCAGCAAGTGTGAAAGCCAAAGAGATTGTCGGGATCACGTCGTTCTTGTCTACCGAATATCGTCTTCTAAACCTTGGAACAACGTTTCTTCCTTCGAGAGTTGAAAGGTCAATGTTTTCGTCGCACTTTACGATTTTGTCTGTCAATCTTCCTGGAACACGTATTTTTCCGTCATGAAAGGAAACGATGCCGTAAAAGTAGTTGCCAAGTTTCGTGAACTTGTTTGTCGGTTCGCTAACGAGCGTGCAGACTTCAAACTTGCCCAGATCATAAAACAGGTCTATTTTGGACATTTTTTCAAAGCTTTTGCGGCCACAATCTCCGCAGTAATCTCTTATCTCAAAATATTCTTTACCGCAGATTTGACAGCGGCTTCCTCTCAAGCGGTCACCCAAGTAAGATACTCGGCGCTCTATTGGTTCGCTACTCATTAATCAATTCCTCCCTAAAATGTAGACATATCCTTTTGTTCCAAAACCTTCAAGTTCAAGGGTGCATCCATACTTCAGTTCTTTCTCATCGCTTACTTGTCTTTCACCGGCTTCTCCTCTTAGCTGTTTGAATATTTCGAAGATCTGAGCCCCGCCTGTGGCCCCTAATGGATTTCCGTCTGCCTTCAGTCCGCCGTTCGTGTTTGTGAAAAGTTTCCTTTCAGCAATATCATAATGTCCCTTGTAGTTTTGACAGCTTTCATATACGCTTTCCCAAGCTTTTCCGCTTTCGCAGAACCCTAAATCCTCAAGAGAAACCATTTCCATGAAAGTGGATTGGTCATAAAGCTCAACGAGATGGATGTCTTTGATGTCTATTCCAGCCGTTTTCAAGGCAACCTTCATCGCCATTTGAGTCACGATGAAATGCGTCATGTCCGCTCTTGCCGAAAATGATAGATAGTCAGTGGCGGAGGAGTTTCCGCAGACATAAACAGGTTTGTCGGAGAATTTTTCGGCAGTCTTCTCATTCGTCAACACTATGCTCGATGCACCGTCAGAAACCGGAGCAAAATCGTAAAGCCCGAGCGGTTTTCGGGCTTCCTTTCTGGCGTTCAGAACTTGCTCCACCGTGATTCTTCTTTGATATTGTGCGTACTCGTTTTTAGTAGCGTGCAGATGGTTTTTGACGGCAATCTGAGCCAACGCTACGTTCAATTTTTCCAGGTTTTCACCGGTTATGCCGTGTTTTTTTATGTACGCTCGAAACATCAGTTCATGATTCGCTTCCGGCGTTCCTCCCGCGTAGTAGCTCCAGGGGTCTTCCAAAAGCATCAAGTCGTCTCGAATTTTGTCCCATCTGTCCGTCATTTTCTCTATGCCACCCACAAGAACCATGTTGTATTTTCCAGCTTGGATGGCGTTGCAAGCATTTGACAGGGCTGAGCCGAAAGAGCGGGTAACTTCCATTGGCACATGGAGTTCTGTAAGCTCGGAAAGGAAACCCTCTTCTAATCCAAGTTTGTTTGTTATCGGGAGGAAGTAATCAGAAAGATAGCAGGCGTCCAAGTTTTTTCTTTCTATGTTTGCTTCTTGTGAAGCCCTAAGCCAAGCTTCCTCAATGAGCTTCTCCGGTTCTTTCTCGTAATGTTCTCCAAACTTAGTTCTTCCGGCAGCTATTATGGCTGGGCGGATCTGCATCACGTTACACCTTTACCATCAATCAGCAATCTGCTATAGTTTTTAAGTGTTTGCCATTTCAACGATTCAGCCGTTTTGGCAAATGCTTGATGAATACGTTTGCAGAAGCAAGACAAGAAATATCTAGAACACGAACTAAGGTTCTAGCGCGGTGGACTTTGAATGGATGCTGGAAAAAGAAATACGATATTTCTCGGTCTAGCCTTCGTGCTGTTTCTTGCACTTTCCTACATCGAAAACATGTACTTCTTCACTATTCTGAGTGATGTTCTTCGTAACCATTTGCTTGCTGTCGGCATGCTTTTCATCCATAACATTCTGGCTATATCACTGATATTGTTGGGCATGACTTTTTACGTTGACTTGGTTCTGAATTTCTTCATAAAGGGAAAGTATGAGCGTGTTGTGATTGAACACCCGCGGACTTTTGCCGTAGTTTTTGCGACCATGATTCTTTTTCTCAGCATTCTCAGAACAAGCAATTTGCTCAATCACAGCGTACCTGTTGAAGCTTTGCCGGTAATTTTACTTGTGAGCGCTCCAATCGCCATAGTTGAAGGATATGGCATATACTTGACAATAAAAAAAACATTGAGCCGCACAATCTCTATGAAAGACTTGGTTTATATCTATGGTATCTTCTTGATTGCCGCTATTATGGAAGTCGGCTTCATAAGCCTCTTGACATGGATTGCCATAGGTTAAGAACCACGGAAAAGCCGGAAAACCAGTGAATCCAACAGCTCAATTAGCTGTTTTTTCTTCGTTGATCTTGATCTCGTGCCTGCTCAGTTCGTCCAGGAACTGCTGGAAAAGCTTCTCGTCCATGCCCAGTTTCTCTGGCGGAACCACGCCTTTTTCACTTACATTCCTTTTGAGGAGCAATTGTGCGACAATTGAGGCAGGATAGGCTGTTGTTCTAGCCATTGCCGTTATTCCGTGCTTCTTGTCACAGTAATCCAGCAGATGATAGACAAAGCGCGTTATTTTGCCATCTTTAATGCCGGAGACTTCGACCTTTAAAGCTACAAAGTCTTTGACTTCTGGCCACCAGAGTTTTTGGCCGAATAGCTTAGCTGTGACTTTTCTCGGTGATATGCTTGCGCCTTCAATGTTTATTGGACTGTCCTCAAAGAACCCCAGAGCTTTCAGCAGTTTTATTTTTTCCACGTGTCCGGGATATCTGAGCGTCTTCTCCCACATTTCATCTGTAGCGTTTACCGTGTACATGAGGGTTCTAAGGCCGTCCGTGTAGAAAGCTTCAAGCTTACCAACGTTAGGGAATTCGATTGTTTCTAACCCGCTGAGGACTTCCGTTTCGATTATTCTGCCGTTTTTGACTATTCTCGCCTTTCTCGTGTACTCGTCGATGAGGCTTTCCGGAGACCACGTTATCGTGTAATCAAGTGGTGGGATGGCTTTTTCAGGGAGACCTCCAACCATTATTCCTGTTGTGTGAACTCTGTCAAGCAGGCTGATGGCGTGTCCCACTAGCATATTGCTTATGCCAGGAGCCAAACCACAGTCTGGGACTATTGTTACTCCAGCTTTTGACGCCTTGGCATTCAGTGGGAGCGGATTTTCAGCCATGAATGAGACATCAACCAGATCCTTCTCCGCGGTAATACAGGCTTCCATCAATCGATAACCCAGAGGGCCTGGTAGGAAACCGAGCACTATGTCGAAATCTTTCAGGGTTTTGTTTAATTCTTGCTGTTTGGTAACATCTACTGAAGCGTACGAGATGTTGGTTCTGCCGATTTTCTTTGCTACCGTTTCTGCTCGTTGCTCATCCTTGTCAGCGACCACGACTTCGGTGGTGGGCATGCTTTCGGCGAGGTCTTCTGCTGCAACTGAGCCTATGTTTCCGCAGCCGAGAATCAGGGCTTTCATAAGACATACTAATGTGGCGTTTTCATTAAAGCTTTCCTTCACGCGGCTTGTGAATTTGTGATTTGAAAGTCTTATATACTGCTCCGGTCATTCTAAGGTTGAGTGACATGGCTGAAATCTGTCCAACATGCGGGCTTCCTAAAGATTTGTGTGCTTGCGGGGAGATCGAGAAGGAGCAACAGCGGATTCGCATACGACTTGAAACACGGAAATATGGCAAAGCAACGACGATAGTGGATGGCATAGACTACAAGAACACGAACTTGGGTGAGATGGCTCAGAAACTGAAGGGTTTCTGCGCCTGCGGTGGTTCGGCGAAGAATGGCCAGATACTGCTCCAGGGAGATCACCGTGAGAAGGTTCGTGACTATCTGGTTAAGCTGGGTTATCCACAAGAGAACATTCAGCTCCAATAGCTGTCTGATGTTGGTGCAAGCCCAAAATGGGAATACTGCAGGATATGCGTGGCGTATTTAAGACTCTGAAACGTAGAAAACCATCTAAGTTGTATTGTCCACGGTGCGCTAGTTCAGAAATCCATTTGTCAAGCAGTTTTGATTCTTGGCTGATGCCTAGAAAATACGTGTGCGAAAAATGCGGGTACAATGGCCCAATTGTGATGGAACTCGAAAAAGAAGAAGGACTAGAGGATAGTCAACCTTAGTCTGGAAGCGAAATGTTCAGTTGCTTCTTCAACGTCTTGTACCGGTTTCTGACTGTTACTTCGGTGACTCCTGCGGCTTCAGCGATGTCTTTCTGTGTTTTCTTCTCGTTGTTCTGCAGACAGGATATATATAGAGCTGCAGCGGCTAGGCCCATTGGGTCTTTTCCAGCGGATGCGCGTCTCTTTCTGGCTTCCCGGAGGATTTGTATGGCTGTTCCTTGAGTTTTGCCCGAGATTCCTGTTCTTTCAGCTATTTTTGAAACGTATGTCAGTGGGTCTGCAATTGGCATGTGAACGTCAAGTTCGCGTAACAGAAGCCTGTAGCATCTAGCTACGTCTTTCTTGTCGACTAGGCTTGCTTCTGCGATTTCTCTTAACGTTCTGGCCGTGTTGCTTCCTCGGCATGCCGCGTACAGTGCTGCGGCTGCTATGGCTGCGATGGATCTTCCTCGGACTAGGCCTTTGTCTAGGGCTTTTCTGTAGATGACAGCGGCTTTTTCTTTGGTTGGTGGTGTGATGTAGACTTTATCCGATAGTCTGTCGAGTTCGGCCATTGCTTGGGCCAAGTTTCGGTCTATTGATGAATGTACTCGTGAGCGTATTTGCCATTTTCTCAGGCGCCACATCTGCAGGCGCGTTGCTAATGGGAGTTTTCTTCCGAAGGCGTCTCGGTCGACTTGGCTGATGGCTGTTGATAGGCCTTTATCATGGACTGAGTAGGATGTTGGTACTCCGACGCGGCTTCTGGATGCCTTCTCTTCTTGTGTGAAGGCACGCCATTCTGGGCCTTTGTCCATCATTTGCTCGTATAGAACAAGTCCGCAGTCGCCGCAGACGGTTTCGCCTGTGTCGTAATCGTGAACGAGGTTAGAACTACCACATTCTGGGCATTTATCAACTAAGCGTTGACGAGTCACGCTTTCTTTTTTGCTCATGTATTCTCGCCTCAATGATTGCGCGTAGAACCGTCACTTTGCGTTTTCTTCATCAGGGTTCGGAATCAGAAGACTGTAATCCGGCCCCGCGTATCTAAGCAGATGAAATGTTTTAATATATAAACTTTACGATTTGGTTAAGAGTATCTCATCCACAAATTTTGAATACGTATGAGCGTTCTAGATTCCAAGAGGAAAGAGCGTTATTGATATCGTTTCCTGAGAAGCTGCGGAAAACGCTGGAAAGATTGGTCAATTCGTTGAAGACCAAGGAGAATGTTTACGGGATAGGCTTGTTTGGAAGCTGGAGCCGCGGAGAGGCTGAAACGTCTAGCGATGTCGACCTGTTCATCCTTGACAAGAGCAACATTGGCCGCGAGTACGTTGAAAGAGTGGTTGCTGGCGGTTTTTTGGTGGATTTGGATTATGTGCCGAAAGCATGGCTTGAGGGGCCGATTCCGCCTGAAATTGATCAGAAGTTGTATGAGATGCAGGTCTTGTATGATCGTGATTGGTCTTTGGCTAACACGAAGCTCTTGGTTGCTAGGTCTTATGGTTCGGCTGAGCGGGTGGACATTCGCACGGAGGTGCATGTGATAGATTCGGACGTGTATTTGAGCCGTGCGACCTCGGCTCTTGCTAGGGAAGACTTTCGCAGTGCCCAGTTATTTGCTGTCATGGCTTTGGAGAGCATTTTGAAGGTTCCGGTTGAGGTTGCACTGTTGCCTTTTTCGAACAGCCACTTTGTCGAGAGGCTTGAGGCTTCGCTTGCGAAGGTGGGGTTTTCGGGGCTGTCTAAAGAGTATTTGGAGATAAGCAGCTTAGACAAAGCAGATAAGAGCCTTATCGAGGAGAAGCTTGAGCTTTTCAAGGTTGTCTGGCATGAAATGAATTTCGCTACTAACCTGAGTTCTCAGGCGTTTGCTTCCGCTCATTTTGTGATCAGAAAAAGGCTGAGTTACTATTTGAATCCTGCTTTTCTGCAGGGCGCATTGTCGCGTGCCGGAGCCCTAGCCGATTCTGGAAAGGCGTGGGAAGCATCGCATTATTTGAAGGCCATCCTTGTGGATATTGTTGAGGGTTATGTTTGGTTGAAGGCTCTGACGGGCAGGTCCAGGTTGGATTATGCACGGCTGATGCATGCTCTGGAAAGGTTGGAGAGAAAGAATCCGAAGAATTACGAGAATATCGTGAAGTTTCTGGATCTAGGCGACGTGAATAAGGCGAACGTGGAGAAAACTGTTGTTCGAGTTCGCGAGACGATATTAAGGGTACGCGGAGAGAGGAAAGTCTTAATCAAGAACCATATAATCGGCGACGGAAAC
>Ga0209253_10004381_pt1 | contig 12314 bp, 11 predicted proteins | sample FrelakmetBRP12BR_FD_187145 | JGI IMG/M metagenome (GOLD analysis project Ga0209253, IMG submission 187145) | Freshwater lake sediment microbial communities from the University of Notre Dame, USA, for methane emissions studies - BRP12 BR (SPAdes)... | ecosystem: Environmental > Aquatic >...
TGGTGTCCTCATAATAGATTACAGTTTCATATAAGCATTACAAGGCAACCTACTTTTCATATCTCATGTTGTAAGTCTCTGTTTTGCTAATTTAAGGGACCATCCTTCTCGCTCTGCTGACTAGTCGATGTTTCTCATTTTTCATCAAAATTAGCCGTGGTGCATGTACTCTTTCAACAAGCTCTGAAGAACGCCATCTGGTTTACTAGCCAGTTCCTTGCTCAAATCTTTATCATTGAAGGCTTTCAGTTTTTCGACAGTCTTGTCAATGAGCCTTTTTGGAAAAACATCATCTGTCTCGTAGAGAATTCGATCTTTTTCGAGATTTGCAGCAGCCTCAAAGCATGAACGCGGCAGAATCTTCAAACCTTTCGGCTCGTCGTGCCCAACCTCAACTTGTAGCTCTCTGGCAACTTTCAACGTTTCCTCTCCTTTCCTTAAACCATGTTCTACAGTCAACGCTATTCCGGCGAGAAGCAGGTAAGTGTTTGCGAAGGCGTCTGGCGCTCTGTATTCAAATGTCTCTCTGCAGCTGTCCCTGCTTTCACTTTTCAGGAAGCTCCACCATAGTGGAATGCGTATCAGTGCCAATCTGTTTCTTGAAGCCCAACAGATGTGCATCGGAGACTCTTTGCGGGCGATAAAGCGCAAGTACGAAACAGGCGTAGAGTTGGCAAAGGCAGCAAGACTAGGCGCGTGCTCCAATACTCCGCCAATCATCTTTAATGCGTCAGAACTCAAACCGCCGCCAGAATCAGCGATGATGTTTCTTCCGTCTTTTAAAGCGCAAACATGAATGTGCATTCCTGTTCCTGCATGTTCAAGAGAGATCTTGGGAATGAACGAAACAGAAACACCATGTTTTACGGACAGATTTCTGAGTATCCACTTGGCGATAGAGACGTTCTCAGCCATATCGCAGAGACTCTGCGCTTTGAACTCAATTTCATGCTGTTCAATAAGCGTGTTGCCCTTGTCGAATATTCTGCCGACCTCGCTGTGGCCGTACTTTGTGGAGATTCCTGCCTCAGCCAGCGCGACCAGTGCTTCATTTCTCAGGGATTCAAGCTTTGTGAATGGCGTAGATTCATGATAATTCTTGTCAGGCATTCCTGGAAATGGTATTTCATTCTCATGTTTGGCAATAATGTAATATTCGAGCTCGGCTAGAGCTTTCAGAACGATGCGGTTTGACTCGTGCAGTTTTCTTTCAGCTTTTGCCAGCACGTTTGCAGGTGCCACATCTAGAGGCTTTCCATTTTCATCCCGATAATCGCATAGAACGTTAAGTGTCGGTACAGAAGCAAAGGAATTGACAAAAAACTTTTCCACTCTTGGGATGATGTAGATGTCACTTTTGCCTGGTTCAATGAACGAGAACAGGCTTGAACCATCAACTCTTTCGCCATATTCCAAAACCTCGAGCACGCGATTTCTATCTTTAGCTGAGAAGCTGAGCGTCTTCAGTTTTCCATCTTCAGGAATATGGCAGAGGTTCAAAATCCTGAAGTTATTGTCAACGATATGCTTAATGAGTTCTTCTTTTTCAGAGAAGCCTTCCGTTTTCACCATGAAAAACATCACTTTAGAGGTGGATACAATATTCGTGTTAAAACCAGATATTTTAACCCTCTTATGCAAGGGCTTTTGATGACAATGATGTGGAGCTTTGATTTTGGAGACAAATCGGAATATGTTGCTCTGAGCCTGTTTTCATGGAAAGATGTTCAAAAAACCATTGGCTAAAGTCTAAAGGTGAAATAGTATTCTTCTGCAAAAGCCGTGGATATTATCCATGGGAGGGTTGAGAGTGGCGAAAACCCCACAATTCCATCTTTTCTTACTGCTAGTTCAAGAAGGCTTGATGCTGTTCAGAAAACCCAAATGAGCATCTCTTTCCTTCTTTTTAGCATTAGAGAATGCGACTAGCAATACGGATATCTCCTGCAGTGCCCTTTTTTTTCAATCTCCCTAGCAACTAAAGGCGTCTGATGTAAAGTAACCTCGACTTTAGTGGGGACATGTGCGATTTCACCGCTCAATTTCTCCTTCTTCGTTGGTTGCTGCATGTTTGCTTTTAGAACCGACACCGTTTCACCCTTCTATATATTTGTCGTGACTAACTTGGTGGAGAAGACTGACTATTCCAGTGGAAAAGTGCATTCACAACAAAGGTCCCTCGACACGTATAGACTACCAAGCAAGCGATGACACAAACGTACACGAATACTTATAGCCTGGACGATTAGCTTTGAGAACACCAATGGTGATTCTGTCCGCACAATAAACAGAACTGAAACAAATACACTCAAGCAGGCGCAATTGAAACAACAGCAAGCTGTCATACTGGCGAGCATCTCTGTGCTGCACACACTCTATTTCAGCATTGTTCTGGTAGCGGATAGCTTTTGACCTGCACCTCATAACTAGTAGCTAAGGAATAAGAATGGGAAAAACATCGAATGGTGTTAGCCTAGCAACGCCCTTCGACGCAAGCAAGATCAAAATATGCCACGATGAAAATTTCAGAACCTATGCGATTGATCTTCCTCTAGACAATCCCCCTGACAGCGACTGGGTCAACATTTTTGAACAAAAGTGGAGATCAAGCAGGCAATTCTGGGATCGCAAAGTGATTTTGCTAAACGACAAGATCAGGCTTTGGACTAACATAGATGATTTTGAGGAGAAACTGGAATGGATAAGACAGGTAATGGTTGAGACTAACGTAGCCCTAAAGGAGTACAATGATGTTGTTCAAAGGGAGCGGGGGATTACTGTGCTTCAGACATCTGGCACTCCTGAAACGGTGAGAGAGATACTAAGGCAGAAGATTTTCACTTAACAACACCCTCTTTTTTCTTGTTCCTTCAATTCCATGTTACAAAATAGGTTTTCCGATTTGAGTTTTTCCGCTGCGCACGGGGCATTCCAAGAGATAGCTCCAGCCGTCTAGAATTAGGGTTGATTCGCAGTTGTAGCATAGACCTATATTGCATTTTGGACAGTGATGATTTGCACCTTGAATACGTTGGCAGCATGCAAACTTCTGGAAGTATGCTTTGAACATGTCACCGATATGGACGGAAAAAAACTATTCAGAAAGCGGAAATAGGAACCATACTATTAGAAGGCAGAATGATGGGATTCACACATTATTGTTAAAACACATACCTTATTCATAATACGTATGGCTATGTCTTCACATGGATATGTGTTGAGGATTCGCTAGGTTTATTTATACACGAGAGCATTGAATTGGTTAAAGAAAAGGTAGAACAACGATGTCAAAGAAGTCCCCATCAAGAGACGACGCGTTGGAAGCCATTGACTTCATAGTCAACGTTCTCAAAGAGCACGAGAAGGACTTGGATCGCCTCATAAGCGAGCTAGGCACGATAACTGAAAAGATGGGGAACACAGGCGAACTCAGCGGCAAAGTCGAAAAAGTCGAAACACGACTAACCACATTGCAAAACGAGATAGCTAATCTGATCTCATATCTGTCAGCCACACCAGTACCAATAACTGCAACACCTGCACCAGTTGCACATGCAAATGTCGAACGTAGCGACGAACCAACCCCGGTCAGGGACGTTCGTGGACCACCCGTGATCTTGCGCTGCAAACAATGGGAAGATTTCCAAACGTTGGCTTCACAAGCGCAAACCGTGTCATTCCTGTACCGTGAAGCAGAGAAAACTTTCCAGGTGGATGCGTTGAAGAACAATCAAATCGTAACGTACAGTGGCGAGCTTCCTAAATTTACCGTGCTTCTGAAGACGTGGCTGGGTCGTCAGTTAGGCGTTGATGAGAAGCGTATTTTGGAAGGCATTTTGGCTATAGGCTAGCCAATTTTGACCGTTATCTGTCTGTTCGCTGTATTCAGTAATCCTTTTATAAGACTGACTTATCTTAAGTCTTAAGAAGGCAGAGGTGAAGGGCTGAGGTCGAACGCTAAGCCACATCAGCTATCATCGAATTTTTTCCGTTTTCGAAGCCTTCTCCTTTCTCCTCGATGACGGAAACAGCTGCGTGGTTTAACCGAAAGACGATGAACGCCCTCCACACAAGCGAGGCACAAAACATGACCGAAGACAACACCACAATACTCAAGAAGATTCATGAGGAATTTGCTAAGTTTGAGACTACAATGGAAGAGTTGTATCTGTTGAAACGTGTTGCCGCCGACCTCAAGAACTACAGAAAGATGATCAAGCTCAAACGCTACGACTGATGAGCTTCAAGGTATAATGCTTAAATAGGCTTTACTCCGTGTCTTTTTCGGGACGTCACCATGGTAATCAATGCGGTTGAAAACATTCATTTCTTTAACACGCTTACACGAAAGAAAGAACGCTTTGCACCCTTAGAAAAGGGCAGAGTCAAACTGTACACATGCGGACCCACAGTCTACGATTATGCTCACATAGGAAATTTTCGAGCCTTCATCTTCGAAGACCTTCTCAGAAGATGGCTTGAATACCACGGCTTCAAAGTAACTCAAATAATGAATCTAACGGACGTGGATGACCGCACCATCACAGCGTCAAAAAAACAGAGTGTTCCTCTCGGCGAACACACTGCTCAGTACATCAAAGCCTTCTTTGAAGACCTGGACACACTGAACATACAAAGAGCAGCTGGTTATCCCCGAGCAACAGAACATGTTCCAGAAATGATCATGCTCATCAAGACGCTAATAGAGAAAGGATATGCATACAGAGGCGAGGACGACTCAATCTACTACAATATATCCAAATTTAAAGAATATGGCCAGCTTTGTAAGTTTAAAGTTGAAGAACTCAAAACAGGCGCCCGCGTCAAAGTGGATGAATACGAGAAAGCTGAAGCCAGAGACTTCGCGTTGTGGAAAGCATGGGATGAGGCTGACGGCGATGTCTTCTGGGAAACAGAAGTAGGCAAGGGAAGACCTGGCTGGCACATTGAATGCTCCGCCATGTCCATGAAGTATCTAGGTGAAACACTCGACATTCACACGGGCGGCGTGGACAACATGTTCCCCCACCACGAGAACGAAATCGCGCAAAGCGAGGCTGCCACAGGTAAGAAGTTCGTGAACTACTGGATGCACTGCGAACACTTGCTCGTGGAGGGCAAAAGGATGGGAAAGCGTTTCGGCAACTACTATACTGTGCGAGACCTCGTCCAAAAGATGGGACATGACCGCAAGGCTGTTCGCTACTTGCTACTGTCGACGCATTATAGACAACAATTTAATTTCACGTTTGAAGGCTTACAAGCGGCCAAAAGCGCTGTTGAAAGAATTGTCAACTTCATGCGAAGACTAATGGACGCAGATGGAAAAGGCAGCAACAGTGAGGCTAAGCGCCTCATGGAGCGTGTGCAAAAAGATTTCTGCGCGGCCATGGATGACGATTTGAACGTCGGCACTGCATTGGCTGCCCTGTTTGATTTCGTCCGCGACGTTAACATTCTTGTTGATGGTAGTTTATTGAGCAAGGAAGAGGCAAAAGAGATCTTTGATCTTATGGTTGGGTATGATAAGGTTCTTGGAGTGATCGGTGAGATCAAAATTGAAGAGAAGCTGCCAAGAGAAGCTGAGGAGCTAATCCGCAAAAGAGAGGAAGCACGAAAAGCCAAGGACTGGAAGGCTGCCGACCAGATCAGAGAACAATTGAAAGCTATGGGCATAGTAATTGAGGACAGTGCCCAAGGTTTGAAGTGGCGCTTCGAGAAATGTTAAGCAGCTGAGCTCTTGCTATGGAAGTTCCATTCTTCTGTGGCGTATTTTTCCCCGCATAGTTTCTGGGCAAGATCCTGCTCTTGCTCGGTTAGCTTTCCTTCTTTAAAATCAACTTTGAAGGCTGTTCTAAAACCCCTTATCAGCGCGTTTTCAACACTCTCTACAGAAGGCTTTTTCCCAAGCTCTTCCTTTAACGACGTTATCCTGCCTTTCGCGATATTCGCAACTTGCATGCAAGTTTCCGCCCATGGGACACGTAACAAGGTGAACATTCTTTCAAGATCAACATCCAACAGAAGAGTCCCGTGCTGCAGAACAACTCCACCCTTGTGAGCTTGAGCGCTTCCAGAAATCTTCTTTCCCTTTACTGTGAGATTCGGACATGCCTTCTGGTTGCCTTCATTGAAATCTGCAATTATGCCTAGAACTCTGAGAGCTTCAACCAGTCCAGAATAGACTTTTGAATAAACAGCTGTGATGTCGTCTGCGTTTAGATCTTTTCTATCAGCGACGATACAGTAGGTGATCTCGTCTTCGGCGTCGTGATAAACTGTGCCTCCGCCCGTCACGCGTCTGATTACATCCACCTTTAGTTTTCTGCAATTGCCAAGTTGAATTTCGTTGTGGATTTTTTGGAATTTGCCTATCGAAACAGCTGAAGGGTTCCAGCGGTAGAATCTTATCGTATTGGAAGTAGCATCTGCTATCCTGTTGGTTAGTATGGCTTCGTCTATTGCCATGTTCATGAAAGCGTTATGCGTTTCAAGTCTGAGGAGACGCCATCCAGTCATCATTAATCAGTCTTCTGTCTTGTTGCATCTTAGTCTGCATTTATCTAATTTGTATCTTTTGCAGATTTTTCTACATGGAAAGGCTTTTTCTCAACAATCCTCAACCGGAGCACATAACCGCCATTTTGGCAATATTCACGAAGTGATAATGAAATTTACACAACCAATCGCGCAATAATACTAATAAGAACTGCTCAAAAGATAATATGTTCTATCCTTGAGGTTGCGACCTTGCAGAGCAGAATAGTTTTGCTTGTGGATTTGGACTATTTCTTTGCTCAATGTGAAGAGCTACGCAATCCCTCAATAAAAGACAAGCCTGTTGTTGTCTGCGTTTATTCTGGTCGAAGCCAAGACAGCGGAGCAGTGAGCACCGCAAACTACATAGCAAGAAAATACGGCGTCAAATCGGGAATGCCAATATTTCAAGCCAAAAAGAAACTTGAAAACGTCGAGGCCGTCTTTCTACCAGTTGACCACGTCTTCTATGATCAGATCTCCGAAAAGGTCATGAACATCCTCAGAAGCCATGCGAATCATTTTGAGCAGGTTGGCGTGGATGAAGCCTATCTTGATGTTACACAGAAAGCCTCAGGAGATTTTGTAAAAGCAAGTGAACTTGCCCAAGGAGTGAAAGATGACCTAAAGGCTCAGCTTAATCTCAGTTGCTCAGTAGGTATAGGCCCCAATAAGCTTGTAGCCAAAATAGCCGCAGACACGCAAAAACCAGACGGGTTAACCGTGATACCACCTGAACAAGTAATAGCTTTCCTCTTGCCTTTGCCTGTCGGTCGTCTCATCGGCGTCGGGACCAAAACCAAAGAACGAATGCAAACCATAGGTATAAACGCAATTAGCGACCTGGCAGCCTATGACATTCAAAAACTGACAGCAATCTTTGGCAAAACCTTAGGCCCATACTTTCACAATGCAGCGCTGGGCATTGATAATGAGCCAGTTCAAGAGAAAGGCGAAGCCGAATCTATCAGCAAAATAGCTACACTCAAACAAGACACGCGTGACCTCAACCTCATCCTCGAAAAAACCGACCAGCTATGCAGCGAAATACATAACACGGCACAACAGCAGAACACAGCTTACAAGACAGCCGGAATATTCCTGATCACAACTGACTTAGCCGTGCACACCAGGTCTAGAACGTTGGAAAACCCAACAAGAGACATAACCACATTGAAGAAGATTGTCAAAGAACTTTTCGAAAAACTGCTCAGCGAAACCCCGTTTGAAGCACGAAGGGTAGGTGTCAAAATCTCCTCTTTTGCCAAAGAGGAAACTAGTCAAAAACAGCTTACTAGTTTCATAAAACATGATTAGCCAATAACAAATCACGGCAATTGCAGATTTTTGCTCACTTCTTGGGAAAGAAATAAACCTTCAGAGACACATTAGTACACGACCAGAATGGCATCCAAGGATCGCGAGCTTCCACCTGGACAGACTCCAATCAAAAGCATTCTCAGATGGGGAATAGACCATCCAGGAATAACACGTTCCAACCCAAAGATTGATCTAGAAACTTATGCACTAACGATAGACGGGACGGTTGAGAACCCGCAAAAACTGAGCTGGAACGACGTACTTAAGCTACCAACCTTCAAATCCACGAGCGACTTCCACTGTGTAGAAGGCTGGAGCGTACTTGACTGTAAATGGCAAGGGGTACGCTTCAAGGAAGTAGTGAACTTGGTAAAGCCGAGGAAGTCGGCAAGATCAGCCTCTTTTGAGTGCGCTGACGGATATACGACGTCGCTCACACTCGAAGAACTTTCGTGCGATGACGTGCTTTTGGCATATAAGCTTGATGATAAGCCTCTTGAAGAAGGCTTGGGTTTTCCGTTGCGCTTGGTTGTTCCTGGCAAATATGCGTACAAGAGCGCGCTCTGGATTACGAGAATAACTTTTGCCTCTGAGAAGGAATTGGGTTACTGGGAAAAGAGAGGTTACAGTGATACGGCAGACGTGTGGAAGGACGACCGTTTCTCAAGTTGAAGTACCATCAACAAGGCTGTACACGGCGCTTATGTCTATGCTGCCTGTTGTGGTTTGAAGGTTTATGATGAAGTTGCTGCTTGCTGGATAATTGCTTGATTGGAGCTCTGATTTCGTGCCGTTGAAGCCTGTCTTGCTGAAATTTATGCCTCCTGTGGCTACCGTGGATTTGATGATAGCTGCGACGTCGTCATGTATCGTGATGCCTAGGTCTATCGCGCCCGTGGTTGCTTGAGCATTCAGTGTGACGTTAGATGGGATGCTTCTGTTCTGAAGCACGCTCAAGTCAATTGCTCCAATAACCGTGTGTGTTGTGACTGAGATATTATTCTGCGCTTTCGCATTGTCCCATGAAAACTTCAAGTGGCCTGTCGTCGTCTTAGCTGAGATATCTCCGTTCACGGTCGTGTTCTCCACAAGCTTGGCTTCAATCTGACCTGTTCCAGTCTCAAGATTCAAAGAGTTCAGAGCCACTCCTGCTTTTGTATCGCAGAAAATTTTTCCTACAGTCGTTTTAATATTCAAGCTCGATTTCAAGCTTGGGTGGATGTAAAGGTTACAGGTCACGTTCAGCCAAGGCGACCAAGACCAGCCACCATTTGCTATGACCCTTGCATTTACCGTCAGTATGTTATCGTTGGTTGAGTGATCAAACGTGACGTTCACTGGCTTCGATGAAGCGAATATGCTGACTCCTCCGCTTGCAGAAACATTGAGCTGAACCAGCATGTCTGACAAGTCCTCAAACTGCACATTAACAAGGCTAACGCCTCCGCTGAAATTCAGTCTTAACGTATCTATCTCTTCGCTATAGGAAACGTCCTGTGATTCGCTAAAACTGACTGGATTAATGGGCATATACATGAAGGCGGCAATAATTATGAATGCAGAAAACAGGAGAGCAATGAGGATCAAGGCTGACAAGAAAACTGGTGCTCTTTCCTTCTTTGGAGCATAGCTTGATACTGATGTGGCGTTAACTGGGGTTCCACAAGCAGGACAAAACTTCGCATCCTCTTCCAATTTTGCTCCACATTTGCGACAATAACTCATGCTCTGACCCAATGATGCATTGGAAACTGGATGTATAAAAACAATCCCGTAATCTCAAAATTTGTAATAAATGCTCAAGTGAAATGAAAGACCATGGCATTGAATCAGTTATAAATACACATGTCTCAACACGTCAGTCAAGCTCTGAATGCTTCCAGAACTCTTGGATTTGTTTTCTCTGTCAATAAGCAGAGCTGTCAAACCGCTGTTCTTGGCTCCTTCAAAGTCCTTTTCTAAAGAATCTCCAACGAACAATGCTTCATCGGGCTTTATTCCTAATCTCCCGACAGTGTAGAGAAAGATTCCCTTGTCAGGTTTGATCTTTCTGCAGGTGTCAGTTCCTACTACGATGTCAAAGTAATCGTTCAGCTTGAGCTGAGACAGAATCCGCTTGAGGTCTCTCTCAAAGGCGTTTGTAATGATCCCTGTTTTTATGCCTCTTTTTCTCAGCTGTACAAGTGTTTCAATAACGTCTGCATAAACCTCTAAAGTGCAGTAGTCCAACCATTCTTCGTCGATTTTCCTTGCTAAGGCTTCCTTGTTTTCCTCAATCCCCAAGCTTTCTAATAGCCTTATGTTCCACTTAATCCAGAAAGCCTGTCCCTGCTCTGGTATTTGGCTCATGTTCAACTCTCGCTCATTTTCGCTGTGCGCTCTCGTCACAGCCTCAAGAGAGACATGTATGCCATTGTCTTCCAATATTCTTCTATGAATCACGGGGCCATCCTCATGTTTCACAAGAGTTCCGCCTAGATCAAAGAGTACTGCTTTGAACCTTCCAGCTAACATTTCATTCATCTGCTAGCGTCAGTCAAATCGAACAATAAAAGTTTTTAGTCCGCAAGCCAATTAAAGATTAGCTTCACTATTTCAGAAGGAATCATTGTTGGAGTCAATTCAAGCAACAGCGGAAAAGATTAGAAAGCTTGAGATTCAGGGAGCGAGAAACGCCGCTATCGCCGCCATTAAAACTATTGAAGTTTTGGCAAAACATACAAAAGCCAAGAACAAGACCGAGTTTCTAAAAGAACTCGCAAACGCAAAAGAGATACTATTTGCTACAAGAGAAACTGAGCCGCTCATGCGAAATGCGATTCGATGGATACTGAATAGAGTAGATAAGAACAATTCAAAAAGGGTTAAGGACATTGCAAAGACAGTTTCTTCTTCAGCGAATCAGTTTTTGAACAACCTTGAGCGATCGAGAGAAGAAATCGCGACTATAGGTGCGAACCGCATAAGAAACGGCTCTGTGATTTTCACGCACTGTCATTCGTCAACAGTCACCTACATGTTGCAGAAAGCAAAACTGCAGGGAAAGATATTCGAAGTCATTTGCACCGAAACCCGGCCAGTCTTTCAGGGCAGAAAAACCGCGAAAGAAATGCTTGATTTGGACTTGAAGACGACCATGGTTGTGGATTCAGCCTCACGTCACTTCATGAACCGAGCAGACATTGTGCTTGTGGGTTCGGATGCCATAACCTCCGAGGGAAACGTCATAAACAAAATCGGGACAAGTCTAATCGCTTTAGCTGCACACGAAGCGCGTACACCATTCTACGTGGTTTCTGAACTCCTCAAATTTGATCCAGCCACGATACATGGAGACTATGAGAAAATAGAAGAAAGAGACTCATCAGAGATCTGGAGAGATCCACCGAAGAAGCTGATTATTCGCAACCCAGCTTTTGACGTGACAAGACGGGACTACATACACGGCATAATATGCGAAGAAGGGATAATCTCTCCGCACTCAACGATGGAAGTGGTTCGCAGAAAATATCCTTGGGTCTTCGAGTAGCAAGGCTTGCTATGTGGGTTGACTCCAAATTCGCAAGGCTTCTCTCAGTTCCTTATGCTTCTTAGAATATTCATCAAGCGAAATTTCCTTCAAGGTTGCGTCAACAGCTTGTCGCATAGCTTTAGCCCCAGCAATAGTTCCGTCTGTGTGTCCATGGATGCCCCCTCCGGCTTGGATGACAAAGTCTTTTCTGAAAAACTCCATCAATGCAGGTACAAGTTTGGGGTGCAAACCGCCTGATGCTACGGGCAGGACTGGCTTTAGCTCGCCCATATCCATTTTCAGTGCTTCACAGTTTTCGGCAACTTCCTCCTTTGTCTCAAACATTTTTCCAACAACTGTTCCAACATGAAGCTGATCTACGCCTATGATTCGGGCTACTTTTGATATTACACGCATGGAGATTCCATGTTTCGGGTTTTTCGTGAACGTCGCATGGCCTGCCCTGTGCGCATGAATCACAAGGTCGAAGTTTTGATCGCGTAGGGTCTGCAATGCACTGAACCCGCATGTCAGAATGTCCACCATGACGTATTCTCCTCCTTGGTTGAGCACCGATTCTGCTCTCTTGGTCATCTCGTTTGTTTCAGCCGTAATGTTGACCATGTAGATCTTCTTTTCACCTGTTTCATCCTCCGCCTTGTCCCTGCCTTCCAGAGTTTCAGTGAGTCGTTCTTCAAACGGATTGAACTTCTGGCTGCTCAAGTTCTCATCATCCTTCACGATGTCGCAGCCACCAAGCCACGCCTCATAAGCCACTCGTGCATGGTCCGCCGTCTTCAAACCCAGCTTTGGCTTAATTATCGTTCCTACCAAAGGTCGATCGTAGACTTTTAGCAGCTTGCGAATGCCCTTGATCCCATATTTTGGACCCTTAAAACCTTCCAGAATTCTTTCTGGAAAATCAATGTCATTTAGTCTCAAGTTT
>Ga0209253_10004383_pt1 | contig 12313 bp, 13 predicted proteins | sample FrelakmetBRP12BR_FD_187145 | JGI IMG/M metagenome (GOLD analysis project Ga0209253, IMG submission 187145) | Freshwater lake sediment microbial communities from the University of Notre Dame, USA, for methane emissions studies - BRP12 BR (SPAdes)... | ecosystem: Environmental > Aquatic >...
TCTGTTTCTTTTATTGGCAGTCCCAACGGGAATCGAACCCGTGTCTTCGGCGTGAGAGGCCGATATCCTAGACCGCTAGACGATGGGACCGTGCAAGCAATCCTGCAAGTGTTGGCTGGGGGACGAGGATTCGAACCTCGGTAGCATGATCCAGAGTCATGCGTCCTGCCGCTAGACGATCCCCCAGAGAGAGGAAAAACTTAGTCGATCGGTTTGGCAAAGTCAAGGAGAAAGTGCGGAGCGGAAACGTCGGGAGGCCTGTCTAAGGACGGGGAGGGGGTGCAGAAAAGTTCTTGACAAGAGCCGGAGGTCCTTTATACTTTCGTGTTTGTTTTTCGTTGAGAAGAAGGGGGAAAAGAGCTCTTTGAAAGTAAGGGTCGATGAACTCCCGGAGGCCGGCAGGCTCTTCCATTTTCATCGGGACGCAGCGTGGTTTCTGGAGATGCTGGGCTCTCCTGATGACTGCCGTGAGATCAGGCTTACCCGCCCGGTGAATGCGGACCTAGAGATCGTTCCAGAAGGGGAACAGGTGAAGGTTAACGGCCGGGTGAAGGCGGCGCTCCTCCTCCCCTGCAGCCGTTGTCTGAGAGAGTATACCTTCGAGGTCGATGAGCCCCTGAGCTTGCTCCTCCTGAAACCCCGCCCGGAGGACACTCCTGCAGAGGTGGATCTCAGGGCGGAGGATCTGGATACGGAGCACTTCGACGGCGTGACCATCGATCTCGATCGGATCGTCGGCGAGGAGATTCTCCTCGCTCTTCCCCAGAAGGGAGTGTGCAGCCCTGAGTGCAAGGGCCTCTGCGCCGGCTGCGGTGCTGACCTGAATCGGGAGCCGTGCACCTGCCCTGACCAGGGGACGGCGTCGCCTTTTGCAGCACTGAAGATCCTGAAGGATACAGAGTAAGACGCTGAAAGCCGCGTGGTTGGCGGCCATCTCGTGGCGAAGGATTGAATCCATGGCTCTACCAAAGAAACGCCATTCGCGAAGCAGAAGGGACAAGCGCCGAACCCACGACCGACTCAAGGGTCCTGCTCTCTCCCTCTGTTCGCAGTGCAACGAACCAAAACTGCCTCATCATGCCTGCCCAAGCTGTGGGACCTATAAGGGGCGTGAGGTCATAGCGACCAAAGAGGAGTAAGGGTCTCCGATTGCTGGGATGCGCTCCCGGCATTCTTTTTACCCCCGGACGGACCGTACCGTCCGGTCCGCGGCAGGCGCACACGTTGAGGACGAATCTATGGGCTGGGTCGACGTGAACATCGATCATTACGGGAACACCTCGGCGGCGAGCATCCCGGTCGCCTTGGACGAGGTGAACCGTTCCGGCAGGCTGAAAGGAGGGGGCGTAGTGCTCTTGGACGCCTTCGGTGCGGGCTTCACGTGGGGAGCGGTCATGATGCGCTGGTGAGGGGTTGAGGGCCTCTGGTCTACTGATCCATCCTGCGAGAGGAGGAGGGGCGTGGATTACTTTCTGACTGACGAGCAAAAGATGATCAAGGAGATCGCCGCCAAGATCGCCCGTGAGAAGATCAAGCCGGTGCGGGCCGAGCTGGACGAGAAGGAAGAGTTTCCTCACGAGATCATGAAGGTACTGGCCCAGTCGGACCTCTTCGGCCTTTACATCCCGGAGAAGTACGGCGGCATGGGTGGGGGCGCGCTGGAGAACTGTCTGGCAGCAGAGGAACTGGCCCGCGGCTGCATCGCCGTGACGACAAGCTTTGCCGCCAGCGGCCTCGGGGCCTACCCCATCCTGATCGCCGGCAGCGAGGAGCAGAAAGAGAAATACCTTCCCCAGATCGCCAGCGGCGCCAAGCTTGCCGCCTTCGGCCTCACCGAGGCCAATGCCGGGAGCGATGCCGGAGGAATCCAGGCTACAGCCCGAAAAGACGGCGACCACTACGTCCTTAACGGCACCAAGCAGTGGATCACGAACGGCGGCGAGGCGGAGATCTACACGGTCATCGCCATCACCGACCGAGCCAAAGGTGCCCGGGGCGCGAGCGCCTTTATCGTGGAGAAGGGGGACCCAGGCTTCTCCTTCGGCAAGAAGGAGAAGAAGATGGGGCTCCGCGCCTCCTCGACCCGGGAGCTCCTCTTCAATGACTGCCGCATTCCGGCAGATCGCCTCATCAGCCGGGAAGGCATGGGATTCATCATCACCATGAAGACCTTCGATCTTTCCCGGCCGGGGATCGGCGCCCTGGGAGTGGGGCTGAGTCAGGGAGCCCTCGACATCGCCGTGGAGTATGCCCGGAAGCGCGTCCAGTTCGGGAAACCGATCATCTCCTTCCAGGCGGTGCAGCACATGCTGGCCGACATGGCCACGGAGATCGAGGCGGCGCGGGCTCTGGTCTACGCCGCGGCCCGCTACATCGACAGCGGCGCCAAGGAGGTCTCCAAGATCGCCGCCATGTCCAAGCTCTTTCCCAGTGACGTGGCCATGCGGGTCACGACCAATGCGGTGCAGGTGCTTGGGGGCTACGGCTACATGCGCGAGTACCCGGTGGAGAAGATGATGCGGGATGCGAAGATTCTCCAGATCTACGAGGGGACCAACCAGATCCAGCGGAACATTATCGGCCAGGAGCTTAACAAGGAGTACGGCCGGTTCAAGGAGACGTTTTTCTAACGCCAAACTCCGAATGAAAAAAGCAAAATGATACATGGGGTAGCTTTCGATGCACGTTGTTGTCTGCATTAAGCAGGTTCCGGACAGCAAGAACGTCCGCATAGATCCCGAGACCAACACCCTGGTGCGCCAGGGGGTGGAGAGCATCGTGAATCCCCACGACTGGTATGCGGTGGAGGCTGCCTTGAAGTTTCGCGACGCCAACGGCGGCAAGGTGACCGCTATCACCATGGGGCCGCCCCAGGCGGAAGAGGCGCTCCGGGAGGTCCTCGCTCTCGGGGTCGACGACGCCGCTCTCCTCACGGATCGCGCCTTCGCCGGGGCAGATACCTGGGCGACTTCGCTCACCCTGGCGCGGGCGGTGGCCAAGCTCGCGCCCGTGGACCTTGTCATCTGCGGCAAGCAGGCGATCGACGGGGACACGGCCCAGGTGGGCCCCGAGGTCGCGGCGCACCTCGATCTTCCCTACGTAACCTATGTGCGGCGCCTCGAGCTCGTGAACGGGTCTCGGCTCCGGGCCGAGCGGGTCACCGATCTCGGCTACGAGGTGGTGGAGACCGGGCTTCCGGTCTTGGTGACCGTGGTGAGGGAGATCGGCGACCCGAGGATGCCGGGGCTCAAACACAAGATGCGGTCCCGCAAGCAGCAGATCCCCGTCATCAATGCCGCAGCCCTGGGCCTGAAACCGGAGGAGACCGGCCTCCAGGGCTCGTTCACCAAAGTCGTGCGGGTCTTTGCACCGCCGCCGCGCTCCAACCGGGAGATGCTCAACGGCGCCGTGGAAAACCAGGTCGACCAGCTCGTGAAACGATTGCGAGAGGCGAGGGTGCCGGGTTTATGAAGGTAAGAATCGACAAAGAGAAGTGCGTGGCATGTGGCGCCTGCGTGGACGCGTGTCCTCAGGGCGCGATCACGGTGGCGGACGAGATCGCCCAGGTGGACGACCGCTGCAATCTCTGCGGCCTGTGCGTTGATGCCTGCGCCTACGAGGCCATCAGTCTGCCGGAGATCCGCGGTCCCAAGACCGAAGGGGTCCAGGCCTACCGAGGGGTCTGGGTGGCAGGGGAGCAGCACGACGGCGAGGTGCATCCAGTAACCCATGAGCTGCTCGGTGCGGGGCGGAGACTCGCCGACAAGCTCGGGGTAGAGCTCGCCGTGGTCCTCATGGGACAGGGGCTGGCGACAGCGGGGAAAGAGCTCGTCGGCTACGGCGCCGACCGGGTGTACCTTGTGGAGGACCCCGCTCTGGTTCCTTTCACCGATGAGATCCATGCCAAGGTGCTCGCCGAGCTCATCCAGGTAAAGAAGCCGGAGATCCTCCTTGCCGGGGCGACGGCAACGGGCCGCTCCTACATTCCCCGGGTGGCGGCGGCGCTGAGAACCGGGCTCACGGCGGACTGCACCGGCCTCGAGATCGGCGATGACCGCCTGCTCTACCAGACGCGACCTGCCTTCGGCGGGAACGTCATGGCCACCATCATCTGTCCCAATCGGCGGCCGCAGATGGCCACCGTTCGACCGCGCGTCATGCGGAAGCCGGCCTTCGACGGCCAACGGCAGGGCGTGCTTGAGACCTTCACCCCCAGCCCGGCGGCGCTCTTCTCCCGGGTCAAGGTGGTCACCTCGGTGAAAGATGCCCAGGACACGACGCCGCTCACCGAGGCGGACGTGGTCGTCACCGGTGGCCGGGGGCTCCAGAAACCGGAGAACTTCAAGCTCATCAGGGAGCTAGCCCTCCTGATCAACGGTGCGGTTGGCGCGAGCCGGAGCGTGGTGGACGAGGGCTGGATGCCCTACAGCCACCAGGTCGGCCAGACAGGAAAGACGGTCTCGCCGAAGCTCTATATGGCCTGCGGCGTCTCGGGGGCAATCCAGCACGTGGTGGGCATGCAGGGTTCAGAGATCATCGTGGCGGTGAACAAGGATCCCCACGCACCCATCTTCGATGTGGCCAACTACGGGGTGGTGGCGGATCTTTTCGAGTTCCTGCCGGCGCTCATCAGGAAGCTAAGGGAAGAGCGGGGGGACCTGTAACATTCGCAATCCGAGAGACGAAATCAAGAATAGGTTGTAGGGTGGGCACTGCCCACCGAGTACAAGGAATGAGGGAAGAACATGGCGGAGAACGAGAAGCGGGTGGCGGTGGTGACGGGAGGCTCGCGGGGGATTGGCCGGGCCATCATCTTGGCCCTGGCCGAGCCTGACCTCCACGTGGTCTTCAACCACTTTGATCCAGATGACGTGGCTGCGGCGGAGACGGTGCGTCTGGCAATGGAACGGGGGTGCCAGGCCGAGGGCGAGAAGCTGGATGTGTCCAACTACGAGGCGGTTCAGGAGTTCTTCCGGAAGGTGGCGGACCGCTTCGGCCGGATCGACATCCTGGTGAACAACGCCGGCATCACCCGGGACGGGTTCCTCTCCCGCATGAAAGAGGCTGACTGGGACATGGTGCTCGCCGTGAACCTGAAAAGCGCCTTCAACTGCACCCAGGCGGTGTCGCGCCACATGATGAAGCAGCGCTACGGCCGGATCGTGAACATCGCCTCGGTGGTGGGCGCCATGGGAAACGCCGGCCAGGCCAACTACGCCGCATCCAAGGCCGGCGTCATTGGGTTTACCAAATCGATCGCCCGGGAACTGGCCAGCCGGAACATCACGGTGAATGCGGTGGCGCCCGGGTTCATCGAGACGGACATGACGGCAGTGCTCCCGGATAAGGTCAAGGAGGCCTTCCTCGCCCAGATTCCCCTCGGGCGGGCCGGTCGGACGGAGGATGTGGCCCAGGCGGTGAGATTCCTCACCTCCGAGGCGGCCTCGTACATTACCGGGCAGGTCATCCACGTGAACGGCGGCATGTACATGTAGTCACGGTGAGAGAATTCTCTCGAAACGCCCCGGGAACGTGTTACACTAGGCGACTGCCGGAGACCCGTGAGCGGGGGACCGGCATGACCGGAGGGGTTGAGGTCTGGCAATGCGACGTCGGGTTGTGGTTACCGGGTTGGGGCTGGTCACGCCGCTCGGAATCGGAGTGGAGGAGACCTGGTCGGCACTGGTGGCTGGGAAGTCGGGGATCGGCCGGATCACCAAGTTTGATGCGAGCCGCATGGCTACCCAGATTGCCGGCGAGGTGAAGAACTTCAGAGCGGAGGAGTTTATCCCGGCCAAGGAGGTGAGGCGTATGGACGACTTTGTGGCCTACGCCCTCGCTGCAAGCCGCATGGCCGTCGCAGCCTCCCGCCTCACGATCAACGGCAGCAATGCCAATCGCGTGGGAACGGTGGTGGGCTGCGGCCTCGGGGGTCTTCGAACCATCGAGAGGACTCACCGCCAGCTTCTCGAGGAAGGCCCTCGCAAGGTCAGCCCTTTCTTCATCCCCATGCTCATCGCCAACATGGCTCCCGGCCAGATCTCCATCGCCTTCGGCGCCAAGGGGCCGAACCTCTCCATCGAGACCGCCTGCGCCGCCGGCACCCATGCGGTGGGCGACGCATTCAAACTGATCCAGTCGGGTGTTGCCGATGCCATGATCACCGGCGGGGTGGAAGCGACGGTTACGCCGCTCGCGGTGAGCGGGTTCAACGCCATGCGCGCCCTCTCCACCCGCAACAGCGAGCCGGAGAAGGCCTCGCGCCCCTTCGACCGGGACCGGGACGGCTTCGTGGTCGCCGAGGGGAGCGGCATTCTCATCCTCGAGGCGCTGGATCTCGCCTTGGAACGAGGTGCAGCGATCCTGGCGGAGATCATCGGCTACGGCCTCACGGCGGACGCGTACCACATCGCGGCGCCGGCGCCCTTCGGCGAGGGGATGGCGCGCTGCATGAAGATGGCCCTCGATGATGGGGGGCTGAAACCGGAAGAAGTTGACTACATCAACGCCCACGGCACCTCAACCGATCTCAACGACAAGTGTGAGACCCAGGCCATCAAGACCGTCTTCGGGTCCCACAGCTACAAGCTTGCCGTGAGCTCCACGAAGTCCATGACGGGCCACCTTCTCGGCGGTGCAGGAGGCGTTGAGGCTGCATTCACCGTGCTTACGCTCCATCGGGGGATCATCCCACCCACCATTAACTATGAAAACCCGGACCCGGACTGCGATCTGGATTATGTTCCCAACGTGAGCCGCAGGGCGGATGCAGGCGTGGCGCTATCCAACTCCTTCGGGTTCGGCGGGACCAACGCCACCCTCATGTTCCGGCGCTACGATTCGGGAGCTGGGAGACCGGCATGAGGTTCATCATCGGGAGCGATCATGGGGGCTTCGCTCTCAAGGAGCAGGTGAAGGGAATTCTGGACAGCTTGGGCTACGCCGTAGAAGATGTGGGCTGTCACAACGAAGACTCGGTGGACTATCCCCAGTTCGGGAAGGAGGTGGCAGCGCGGGTGGCAAGCGGTGAGTTCCCGCGCGGCTGCCTCATCTGCGGCTCAGGGCTGGGCATGTCCATGATGGCCAACCGCTTTCAGGGCGTCCGGGCCGCCCTCTGCAATGATCTTTACACCGCCATCCTCAGTCGACGACACAACAATGCCAACATCCTGGTCATGGGAGGCCGGCTGATCGGATCCGAGCTGGCGAAGGAAATCGTGACGACCTGGCTGAAAACTCCCTTCGAGGGAGGCCGACACGCGCGCCGGGTATGTCAGCTCGATAACCTGCAAGAGCGAGCCGATTAGGAGCTTGAGCGCGTCAAGGAAGGGACCGAGCATGTCGTACTTGGAGCAGGTTGATCCTCAGATTGCTGAGGCAATTCGGTTGGAAGAGGAGCGACAGCACCAGAGGCTCGAGCTCATCGCTTCGGAAAACTTCGTCAGCCAGGCCGTTCGGGAGGCCCAGGGGAGCGTGCTCACTAACAAGTATGCCGAGGGCTACCCGGGAAACCGCTACTATGGCGGCTGTGAGTTCGTGGACCGGGCGGAGAGCCTGGCCATTGAACGAGCCAAGAGGCTGTTCGGCGCCGAGTACGTGAACGTCCAGCCCCACTCGGGCTCACAGGCCAACATGGCGGTCTTCTTCTCTCTCCTCGAGCCGGGAGATCTCATCATGGGGATGGACCTCCGCCATGGCGGCCACCTCACCCACGGCAGCCCGGCCAGCTTCTCCGGACGGCTCTATCGTGTCATCTCCTACGGCGTGGAACGGCAAACGGAAACAATTGATCTCGATCAGCTCGAACGGCTTGCGCGGGAGCACCGGCCCAAGCTGATCATCGCCGGGGCGAGCGCCTATCCCCGCACGATCGATTTCGCCTTCTTCCAGCGGGTCTGCCAGCAGATCGGCGCCTGCTTCATGGTGGATATGGCCCACATCGCCGGTCTGGTGGCGGCGGGGCTCCATCCCAACCCCGTGCCCTACGCCGATTTCGTCACCTCCACGACTCACAAGACCCTCCGAGGGCCGAGAGGGGGGTTTATCCTGGCAAAGGAGGCGCACGCCGGGAAGCTCGGCAAGCAGGTGTTCCCGGGCATCCAGGGCGGGCCCCTCATGCACGTCATCGCTGCCAAGGCTGTCGCTTTCAAGGAGGCGCTCACGGAGGAGTTTCGCCTCTACCAGCAACAGGTGATCCTCAATGCCAAGCGCCTGGCGGCGGAGCTCCAGGAGAGAGGCTCTCGCATCGTGTCGGGCGGAACGGACAACCACCTGCTCCTGGTGGACCTGCGCCCTCAAGGCCTCACCGGGATGCAGGCCGAAGTCGCCTTGGACCAGGCCGGCATCACGGTCAACAAGAACAGTATCCCCTTCGATCCCCAGAAACCGGGGGTCACGAGCGGCATTCGGATCGGGACCCCGGCGGTCAGCACCCGCGGCATGGACGAGAAGGCCATGCTCATCATCGCCGGGTTCATCCAGCGGGGTCTGAGGGCGGTGGGGAACAGTGAGGCCCTGGAACGGATCCGACTCGAAGTGTCCGATTTTTGCAGCCAGTTTCCTCTGCACCAGTCCGTGACTAAGCGGGAGGCTGCCTGAGCCATGGCGCGACCCACCTGGGAAGAATACTTCATGGAGATCACCCGTCTGGTGGCCCACCGGTCCACCTGTCTGCGGCGTCGTGTGGGTGCGGTGCTGGTGAAGGATAAACGGATCCTCGCCTCAGGGTACAACGGCGCTCCGAGCGGGCTGCCTCACTGCCTTGACGTCGGCTGCCTTCGGGAGTGGAACAACATCCCTTCCGGCGAGCGCCACGAGCTCTGCCGCGGATTGCATGCAGAGCAGAACGTGATCATCCAGGCGGCCCGTCACGGCATCGCTATCCAGGGTGCCACCCTCTTCTGCACTACGCTGCCCTGTGCCATCTGCGCCAAGATGATCATCAACGCCGGGATTACCACGGTCCACTACGAAGAGGGATATGCCGACGAGCTTTCTCAAGGATTGCTTAGGGATGGGGGTGTAAAGATCATCCACTGGCAGCGGCCCGCGGAGGGGGCCACGACATGAGGTGTGTCTACTGTGGTCACACGAAGACTCAGGTGGTCGACTCCCGACCGGGACGGAGCGACAACCACATCCGGCGCCGGCGTTCCTGCCCGGGGTGTGGTCGGCGGTTCACGACCTTTGAGCAGCCGGGAGAGAAGCGGCCTGTAGTGGTCAAACGCGACGGACGCCTGGAACCGTTCAATCGCGACAAGATGCTGGCTGCGCTCAGGAAGGCGTGTGCGAAGCTGCCGATAAGCGAAACGCAGATGGACCGTTTGGTCGGGCAGATCGAGAGCCGGATGCAGCAGCGCCAGTATCGCCGACTTCGGAGTGAGACCCTCGGCGACTGGGCGGCCGCGGCCCTGAAGGAGCTTCACCCGGCGGCCTATATCCGCTACAGTATGGTCCACCGCCACATCGAGGATCTCGAAACCCTCCGGGAGTTTCTCAGCGAAGGCTCCGAGGGGGAGTGATGGAGCTCGCGCCCGCCCGCTTTTCCATTCCTTCCTGAGGGCCTTGTCCTTCCTGCTTGGTGGCGAGAACAGATAACGGCTCGGCCCCGTCAGGTGCGACATCATTTGCGTGACATCCTCGTTTTCCCCTCTCGAGAGACCAGGCAGCTCATGGGTCGCCTTGAGTGGGCGTCGGGAATCCCCTCGCGTGAGGTAGTTCGTTGACGATGTTCCATTGTCCACCCTGGAGAGTGAGCAACGCATTCTCGATGGACACTGGTCAAGGAGCAGACGTATAATAAAAAATTGCGTTTGGCGGATCTTCGCTGCGGCAGAGAGGATTCGCCCCGGATGGGGAACAAAGGGAGGTGTAGCCGTTATTGCCCGGAGACGACACCAGATATATGCGCCGTGCCCTGCGGCTCGCCTCGCGAGGTGTCGGCCGCACCTCACCCAACCCTGTCGTGGGTGCGGTGGTGGTCCACGGGGGAGCCGTTGTCGGGAAGGGCTACCATGAGCGGGCAGGGGGCCCCCACGCGGAGGTCCATGCGCTCGACGCTGCGGGACGTCTCGCCCGGGGTGGGACCCTCTATGTGACCCTGGAGCCGTGCAACCACTATGGCCGGACCCCGCCCTGCACCGAGGCTATCATCCGGAGCGGTGTCGGCCGGGTGGTGGTGGGTTGCCGCGACCCGAATCCCCACGTCGCCGGCAAGGGTGTCGAGGTGCTCCGCAGCCACGGTCTGGCTGTTGAGGTGGGGGTGGAGCAGGAGCGGTGCCGCCGTTTGAACGATGCCTTCATCAAGCACGTGACCACCGGTCTCCCCCTGGTGGTGGCGAAGGCCGCCGCCAGCCTGGACGGGAAGATCGCGAGTGCAACGGGGGATTCGCGTTGGATATCCAATGAGCGGTCTCGACGTTTCGTCCATCGGCTCCGCTGGGCTCTCGACGCCGTGCTCGTGGGGGTGGGAACTGTCTTGGCCGATGATCCTCAGTTGACGCCGCGAATTCCCGGGACGGGAGGAAAGAAACCGCTTCGGGTCATCCTGGATACCAACCTGCGTACCCCTCTCGAGAGCCAGGTGGTTCGGAGCACGGCGGAGGCGCCGACCCTCATCGCTACCGGCCCCCAGCCGGACCGGGAGCGGGTTGCCCGGTTACAGGAACGGGGAGTGGAGGTTTTGGCTCTGCCCCTGGAGGAGGGGCGAGTCTCCCCTTTCGGCTTGCTTCGAGAGCTGGGGAGCCGGCAGATCACGAGTGTGCTCGTGGAGGGAGGCGCCGAGGTTCATGGCTCCTTTTTCCGGGCTCGCCTGGTGGATAAGGTCTACTTCTTCTATGCCCCGAAGATCATCGGCGGCAGGGACGCTGTGCCCCTAGTCGGGGGACGGGGCCCCGCAGTCGTTGGCGGGAGCCTGGCACTCAGCCGACTGCGAGTGCGGCGCTTTGACGGTGATATAATGGTCGAGGCGTATGTGGCGACTTCGCCGCTCTTCGCCGCCGAGGCGGGATAGGGGGCGGGTCGGTCACCGGGGAGGCGCCGAATGTTCACCGGCCTCGTGGAAACAACGGGAACCATCCTTCGCCTGGAGCGGGCCGATCGCGATCTTCGTCTCACCGTCAGGGCATCCCTCGAGCCTCCAGAACTCAAGATCGGTGAGAGCGTTGCGGTGGATGGGGTCTGCCTCACGGTCATCGGCTTCGAGGGGGATGCCTTTACCGTCGACGTGTCCGAGGAGACGGTGAGCCGGAGCAGTCTGCGACAGCGACGGCAGGGCGACGAGGTGAACCTCGAGCGTGCCCTGCGCCTGGGTGATCGTCTGGGCGGGCACCTGGTGAGCGGCCACGTGGACGGCACCGGCCGCGTGGCAGCGAGGCAACGGCGCGGCGAGTCACTGGTCTTCAAGTTCGAGATTCCTCCGGAGGTGAGCCGATACCTCATCGCGAAAGGCTCCGTCGCCGTGAACGGGGTGAGCCTCACGGTGAACCGCTGCGAGGAACGCGAGTTCGAGGTAAACGTGGTGCCCCACACCGCCCGGTCGAGCACCATGGGGAAGCTCAAGGTGGGCGATGTGGTGAACATCGAGGTTGACCTGATCGGAAAGTATGTGGAGAAGTTTCTCTTGCAAAGGAGCGGGTCCCAGTCCACCGGGGGTGTGGATCGCGAATTTCTGGCGCGCCATGGATTTCTGTAGCAGGTGCCGAGTAATAGGGTGTCCGGTTGATCTGCTCGGCACGGCTGCATAGTGCTTCGACTCGTAACCAGGGCAACGTATTCGAACAGGGATTCACGACGTACATGCTCGCTCACCACGATATCCTGAGGGAGCATGTTCCGGCGCGAACGTATGAATCGAAGGACATAGTCGCACCGTAATGAGGTTGGGCTGGCACGGCCCTCGTCCAGGGTTACGGGGCAAGGTTCGGGATGCCTTCCCGGCAGCCAAGGGGCACGAGGCGGCTCCGGGTGCACCTTGCCTCGCAAGTCCACCCGGCCCCCGATGCCGGCCCACTCCCTGAGCAGGTGAGGGTCATCGGGACGTTTTCGTGGAGATGAGCTATGTCAGTTGCAACAGTGACAGAGGCCCTGGAAGACATCAGGGCCGGGAAGATGATCATCCTCGTTGATGACGAGGATCGGGAGAATGAGGGCGATCTCTGCATGGCCGCGGAGAAGGTGACGCCGCAGGCGATTAATTTCATGGCCAGGTACGGCCGCGGCCTCATCTGTCTTTCCCTGAGCCCGAGCATGGTCGACACGCTCCAGTTGCCTATGATGGTCTCAGATAATCAGTCCAAGTACGGGACCGCCTTTC
>Ga0209253_10004384_pt1 | contig 12313 bp, 10 predicted proteins | sample FrelakmetBRP12BR_FD_187145 | JGI IMG/M metagenome (GOLD analysis project Ga0209253, IMG submission 187145) | Freshwater lake sediment microbial communities from the University of Notre Dame, USA, for methane emissions studies - BRP12 BR (SPAdes)... | ecosystem: Environmental > Aquatic >...
CAATTTCAAGCAACCCCCGAGTAACCGTTTGAATCCCAATAGGTAGGAGAAAGATCCATGAAGATTCGTCCGCTTCACGACCGAGTCATCGTCAAGCGTCTGGAGGAAGAGCGCAAGACCGCGTCGGGAATCGTGATCCCTGACACAGCCGCGGAAAAACCCGACCAGGGCGAGATCGTAGCCGTCGGCACTGGCAAGGTGCTCGAAGACGGGAAGATCCGTCCCCTGGAAGTGAAGCAGGGTGACCGCGTCCTGTTCGGAAAGTATTCCGGTCAGACCGTAAAGGTGGAGGGCGAGGAGCTCCTCGTCATGCGCGAGGAAGACATCATGGGCGTTATCGAGGCTGCCTAAGTCGAGCAACGCGCGCTCACGCCGACATCAATCACGATTAGGAGAGTTTACGAATGCCAGCCAAGGAAGTGAAATTTCACGACAGCGCCCGCCACAAGATCACCGCGGGCGTGAATGTTCTGGCCGATGCGGTCAAGGTGACGCTTGGTCCGAAGGGTCGTAACGTGGTGCTCGAGCGCGCGTTCGGTGCGCCAACGGTAACCAAGGACGGCGTCTCGGTCGCGAAGGAGATCGAGCTCAAGGACAAGTTTGAAAATATGGGCGCGCAGATGGTGAAGGAGGTCGCGTCCAAGACGTCCGACGTTGCCGGCGACGGCACAACCACCGCGACGGTGCTCGCACAGTCCATCGTTCAGGAGGGGATGAAGTTTGTTGCCGCCGGGATGAACCCCATGGACCTCAAGCGCGGGATCGACAAGGCGGTCAACGCCACCATCGAGGAGCTGAAGAAGCTGTCGAAGCCTTGCACCACTAGCAAGGAAATTGCGCAGGTCGGCGCCATCTCTGCCAATGCAGACGTGTCGATCGGCGACAAGATCGCGGAGGCGATGGAGAAGGTTGGCAAGGAGGGCGTGATCACGGTCGAAGACGGGTCGTCTCTCGAGATGGAGCTGGAGGTGGTCGAGGGCATGCAGTTCGATCGCGGCTACCTCTCCCCGTACTTTATCAACACTGCGGAGAAGCACATCGCGGTTCTCGAGAACCCTTATGTTCTGTTGCACGACAAGAAAGTTTCCAACATTCGCGATCTGCTCCCCATTCTGGAACAGGTGGCCAAGGCGGGTAAGCCGCTGCTCATCATCGCCGAGGATGTCGACGGCGAGGCGCTCGCCACCCTGGTGGTGAACAACATTCGCGGTATCCTCAAGACATGCGCGGTGAAGGCTCCGGGCTTCGGCGACCGCCGCAAGGCCATGCTCGAGGACATCGCGATCCTGACAGGTGGGACGGTGATCGCCGAAGAGGTGGGTTTCTCGCTCGAGAAAGCCACTCTCGCCGATCTCGGCCAGGCGAAGCGCATCGAGATCGCCAAGGAGAACACCACGATCATTGACGGTGCTGGCGAAGCCAAGAACATCGAGGGACGGGTCAAGCAGATCCGCACCCAGATCGATGAAGCTACCAGCGATTACGACCGCGAGAAACTGCAGGAGCGCGTCGCGAAGCTGGCGGGCGGCGTCGCCGTTATCAAGGTCGGTGCGGCGACCGAGGTCGAAATGAAGGAGAAAAAGGCGCGCGTCGAAGATGCGCTACACGCGACCCGAGCCGCGGTGGAAGAAGGGATTGTCCCCGGCGGCGGCGTGGCGCTCATTCGCTGCCGCGACGCAGTTTCGAAGATAAAGGGCGACAATGCCGATCAGGATGCGGGGATCAAGATTGTCATCCGGGCTTTGGAAGAGCCGCTTCGCACCATCGTCGACAACGCTGGAGAAGAAGCGTCGGTCGTCGTCAACAAGGTGGTCGAGGGCAAGGGCAATTACGGCTACAACGCCCAGACTGGGGAGTACGGCGATCTGGTGGCAAGCGGCGTGGTGGACCCCACCAAAGTAACCCGCTGCGCGCTGCAGAATGCTTCCTCCGTGGCCGGCCTGATCCTCACGACCGATGCCATGGTGGCCGAGCTGCCGAAGGACGAGAAGTCCATGCCGGGCGGTGGCATGGGCGGCATGGGTGATATGGAAATGTGACGCCGTCAAGCGGACGACGCGACCTCCTTTGGCAGTCGTCACGCCTCCGATAGAAGGCCCGGCTTCGGTCGGGCCTTTTTCATTCAGCATTTCATTTGCATCCAAGGGCACCGCAGAGGTCGGGGTTGAGGCGCGCGCCGATGGATCACGAAGCCGTCTGGACCACCTGCGCACGCACCGAGCCCGCAGCGACCTCCAAAAAAAAGTCGCCGGGTTTTTCGGCTCCAGCTGATTTTTTCGGTACACTTCGCGCTCCAACCGGCGCTCGATCGGTCACAGAGATCCTCCGGATCGCGCAACGCAGCGGTCCCAGAGACGGGCGGGACGCGACGCCAGCCACAAGTCCGGCGATTGCTGGGCGAGACCGATCACGACCCGGGATTTGTCCACCACGAACAGGGAGCAGGAAGGGTCGACTATGCCAAGCAAAGCCTTGAAGAAACCCACCCCTCGCAAGCAGGCTTTACGCGTAACCCGCAAAGCGGTCACCAAGCCGAAGCCGCGTGCCAGAGCGCCAAGAAAGGATAAATGGGTCTACCTTCTCGACGAGGGCGACGCGAGCATGCGCGATCTGCTCGGGGGGAAGGGCGCCAACCTGTCAGAAATGACGGTACTCGGACTGCCGGTACCGCCAGGCTTCATCGTTACCACCCAGGCCTGCAACGCCTACCTCGCTGCACGCGGCTTCCCTCCCGGCCTGTGGGAGCAGGCTCTTGCGGCCCTGGCGAAGGTGGAGAAGCTCGCTGGCAAAAAGTTCGGGGATCCAAGAAATCCGCTGCTCGTCTCCTGCCGCTCGGGTGCCAAGTTCTCGATGCCAGGCATGATGGACACCGTGCTCAACATCGGTCTCAACGACGAAGTCGCGGAAGGGCTGATCGAGCTCACGCAGGACGAACGCTTCGTCTACGACGCCTATCGCCGCCTGGTTCAGATGTACGGCACGGTGGTGATGAATCTCCCCGACGAACCGTTCGAGGAGGTCCTCGCCCACTACCGCGAGAAGCGCAACGTCACCAACGACGCGGACCTCTTGCCAGAGGATCTGCGCGCGATCACGGCCGAGTTCAAGGATATCTTCAAGGAGCAGTCGAAGCGCGAGTTTCCGACCGACCCGCTCGATCAGCTTCGTCTCGCGACCGAGGCCGTGTTCAAGTCCTGGAACGGCAAGCGCGCCATCGACTATCGGAATGCGGCCGGCATCCCCCACGACCTCGGCACGGCGGTCAACATCATCACCATGGTGTTCGGCAACATGGGGCAGGACAGCGGCACTGGTGTCGTCACCACCCGGAATGTCTCGACTGGTGAGCATGAGATCGAGGGCGACTACCTCACGAACGCGCAAGGCGAGGACGTCGTAGCGGGCATTCGCGCCACCAAGCCCATCTCCGCGCTCGAGGACGAGATGCCCCGCATCTACGCGCAGTTCGAGAAGATCTGCAAGAAGCTCGAGAAGCACTACCGCGACGTGCAGGATGTCGAATTCACGATCGAGCGCGACAAGCTGTGGATGCTGCAGACCCGCGATGCCAAGCGCACCGCGAAGGCGGCCGTCCGCATCGCCGTCGATCTCGTCAACGAGCGCCTCATTACTCGCGAAGAGGCGGTGCAGCGCGTGACGCCCGATCACGTCGATTACTTCCTGCATCCGCAGTTTGATGCGGCCGAGAAGGCTGCGGCCAACGCGCGCGGCGAAAAGATCGCGACCGGGCTCAACGTTTCGCCTGGGGCTGCCAGCGGCATCCTCGCCTTTGACGCCGATCTTGCCGAGGAGTGGGGCCTCAAGCAGAAGAAGAGCGTCATCATGGCGCGGCCGGAGACGAAGCCGGACGATGTCCACGGCATGCTCGCTGCGAAAGGCATTCTGACCAGTCGCGGGGGGCGTACGAGCCACGCGGCGCTGGTCGCACGGCAGTTCGGGAAGCCGGCCGTCGTCGGCGTGTCTGCAATGGAGGTCGACGTCGAGAAGCGTCAGTTCACGGTGGGCGGACGCGTCTTCAAGGAAGGCGACTCGGTGTCCATCGACGGGACGACTGGTGAAGTCTTCGCGGGCGAGCTAAAGACAGTTATTCCCGGGTTCGACGACCCGTACATGCTCAAGCTGCTCAGTTGGGCGGACGGTTTCCGGAAGCTCGGTGTATGGGCCAACGCCGACTACCCACGCGACGCGGAGCGCGCTCGTGAGTACGGCGCCGAGGGGATCGGTCTTTGTCGTACCGAGCACATGTTCTTCGAGACGACGCGGCTGCCCTTCGTCCAGCAGATGATCCTTGCCAAGACTGACGAGGAGCGTGAAGGGCCTCTCGCGAAGCTGCTGCCGTTCCAGCGCGAGGACTTCATCGGGTTGTTCCGCGCGATGTCCGGGCTGCCCGTCACGATTCGCCTCATCGACCCGCCCCTGCACGAATTCCTGCCGAGCTATGGGGAACTCCTGCACGACGTGACCGAGCTCGAGACGCGCATCGCGATGACGAGTGGCGAGGGCGACCCGCTCGGCCTCGCCGGCACGCTCCAACAGAAAAAACATCTGCTCGACGCCGTCGATAGCATGCGCGAGGCAAACCCGATGCTCGGACTGCGCGGCGTGCGCCTCGGCATTCACCTGCCGGCGCTGGTACGCATGCAGGTGCGCGCCATCATCGAGGCTGCGTGCCAGGTAACCCGGGAGGGGGTCAAGGTGTATCCGAAGATCATGATTCCCCTCACGGCTCACAGCAGCGAGCTCAGGGTCGAGGACGAGATCCTCGAGGCCGAAGCGAAGCAAGTAATGAAAGAGCAGGGGATGAAAATCAAGTACGAGTTCGGCACCATGATCGAGATCCCGCGGGCCGCGCTCACTGCTGACGAGATCGCGGAGTACGCGCAGTTCTTCTCCTTCGGCACCAACGATCTCACGCAGACCACCTTCGGCATCTCGCGCGACGACGCCGAGACCGGCTTCCTGCAGGAATACCTGGAAAAGGGCATCCTGCCGGAGAACCCGTTCGCGACCATCGATCAGGGCGGCGTCGGCAAGCTCATGGAGATGGGCGTGACGCTCGGCCGCCAGACGCGTCCCGATCTCCAGGTCGGTATCTGCGGTGAGCATGGCGGCGATCCGAAGAGCATCGAGTTCTGCCACAAGATCAGCCTCGACTATGTAAGTTGCTCGCCGTTCCGGGTGCCGATCGCCCGCCTCGCGGCGGCCCAGGCGGCCCTTGCTGAACAGGAGGAGTAGAGAGGCTCTGGCCGGCGGGGCGCATTAGCGCGCTGACCGGCTCTGATTCAACGGCGGCGGGTGCTGTTCGGCTCGCCGCCGTGTCGTTGTAAGGACGGGAAAGTGATGGTCGCGTTCAGTCCCCTGTCGGGGCTGCCGGCCGAGAATCGAACCGACGCGCCGTGGATCTCGGCAATTCTTCGCACGATCGACAGACCGAGACCGCTGCCCGGGGCAGCCGTACCGGGAAGTCGATGAAAGCGCTCTCCCAGCCGTTCCAGCTCGCCCTCGGGTACCCCTGGACCTTCGTCCATTACCGCGAGCCGGGTCGACACGGAATCCGACTCGACGCCCACGCGCACGGTGGTGCCCCCCGGACTGTACCGCACGGCATTCTCAACCAGGTTGCGCAGCAGGATCTCGATCAGAGCAGGGTCCCCCTGAACGATGGCTGCCGGTGCAGGCTCCAGTTCCAGATCTATCGATCTTGCGACCGCGTGCGGTGCGAGCTGCGCTACTACCCACCGTGCAACGGCACTAAGGTCGCAAGTTTCCAGCGCATGGCTCCCGCTCGCTGGATCCAGGCGCGCAAGCGTCAAGAGCTGATCCACGAGATGCGACGCGCGATTGCATCCGTGGATCAGGTTGTCCAAGGCGTGTCGACGCTCGCCGTCGTCGATCGCACCCCGCGCGACTTCAGCCTGGACCTTTAGCGCAGCGACGGGCGTGCGCAACTCATGGGCCGCGTCTGCGGTGAATTGACGTTCGTTCTCGAGGGACTGGCGGACCCGGGCGAAGAGATTGTTCAGCCGTGTGAGCAGCGGTTCGAGTTCCGCGGGCGTATTCGGCAACGTGATTGCTGCCAGGTTGTTCGGAGTTCGGGCTGATACCTGATCTCCCAGAGTCACCACCGGACGCATGGCCCGCGCCACTGCGACCCAGATCAGTGCGGCCAACAGCGGAAAAGCCGCAAGCGAAGGCAGAAGCAGGTTCTTCGCGATGCTTCTGGTGATCTCTTCGCGCGCGTGCTGCTGTTCACCCACCTGCACGAGAAAGCGATGCGTGGCGTCCCACGTGCTGAACACACGCCAGCGGCGTCCCTCGACCTGCGTCGTGCTGAACCCTTGTTCCTTGGGGGAGAGCCGTACATCGGGCGCGCTCACGGAGTGCAGGCGCGGGATCGTCCCGCCCTCCCACACCTGGAACGCTGCGCGCCGGGCGTACTTGTGCAGCTGTGGCGCGTGCTCCACATCGATCTCCTCGAATTCGTGACCGATCTGTGCCACTAGCAGCCCTGCCGATTGGGCGAGGTGCGCGTCGAGCAGTTCCTCCGCCTCGTGACGCGCCTCGAGATAGCTCATGACACCGGACGCAAGCCAGACACTCGCCGTCGCGCCGAGGAGCAAGACCAGCAACCGGCGCCGGATGGATGATCTACGGACCCGTTCAGGCACGGTGATCGCGAGGCATCAGGTACCCGACGCCACGTACGGTGCAGATCACGTCCGCCGCAAGTTTGCGGCGCAGGTGATGAACGTGCACTTCGACTGCGTTGCTGCCGATCTCCTCGCCCCACGGGTAGAGACGGTCCTGGAGCTGCTCGCGCGACAGCACGCGACCGGCGTTCAGCATCAACTCCTGGAGGAGCGCGAATTCCTTCGGCTGAAGCTCGATGCTTGCTCCGCGAAACGAAACCGTTCGTGCCGCCGGTTCCAACTCAAGATCGCCCACCCGCAGCGTTCCCGCGGCTTCCCCCTTCGATCGACGCACGAGGGCGCGCAGGCGCGCGGCGAGTTCCGGCAGGTCGATCGGCTTGACGACATAATCGTCCGCGCCGCCGTCGAGCCCCCTCACGCGATCGCCCAGCGCATCCCGCGCCGTTAGGATGAGCACAGGCACCTTGTTCCCCGACATCCGGAGTCGCCGTAAGAGCTCCAGCCCGTCGAGGCGGGGCAGTCCGAGATCGAGGACGACCGCGGCGTAGGGAGCGGTTTCGACCGCGAGGTCAGCAGCAACGCCGTCCTGCGTCCAGTCGACATCGAAGCCCGCCTGACGCAACCCCGCCTGCAGGCCGTCGCCCAGCAAGGGGTCGTCTTCGACGACGAGGATGCGCATAGCGGTCTTCCAGTTCAGTGCGCGCCGACATCATCGGTTAAATGCATCATCCTGCTCGCGACCGTCGGCTGGGAAAGCCCCGGCGCGGGGATGACGCCAGCCCAGAATCCGAAGACCAGGGCGGCGATGGCGATCGCCACCGGCCACCGGGCGTGGCGAATGCCCTGGGCGGCGCGACCTGTCTTATACCCGCTTATCATACTCCGGACCAGATTCTCTCGATGCACTGCGCTACTCACGAGGACGCCGCAGATGTGGGCGACCACCAACGTCAGCATGCCCGTTGCGACGCCCTCGTGCAGATGCTCCATGAGCTCGCCGCCGATGTCTGCCTGGATTGCATACCCGGTGATGCCGCATAGGAGACCGAGGCCGAGAATGAGGTAGATCGCCCAGCTGCCCGCCGGGTTGTGTCCCAGGTAATGCTTGGGCGCGAATGTCAGCAGAGACCGGAAATACGCCATGACGCTTCCCGCTCCGAACGCGAAGGATCGAAAGCGCGCATAGCGTGTGCCCATCAGGCCCCACGCGACGCGAAAGGCGATCAGGCCCAGCATTGTGTACCCGAAGAGAAGGTGAATGTCCCCCAGACGCTCGCTTTCCGATGTCAGATATGCACCGGCGAAGCATGCAGCCAACAGCCAGTGAACGACCCGCGTGGGCGCGTCCCAGACGAGTATTCGCGTTCTTGCAGCTGGAGTAGAGTTCATTTCGGCACCTTGATGTTATGTTCGCTGAGATTGCCCTGTCGGCGCGCGGGTGGCAGGCACCGGAATTGGCAGCCGTCTTCACCTCGTGACGCCTAGCGTTGGATGACGGCACCAGATTGCGCGAAATTCCTTATCGGGTCCTTAACGAGCTCGCTGCCCGACCGGCATCACCGTCATGTCAGCCAGCGTGCCACGATGCCCCAGACGCGCTCCCGCAGCCGGACATGCCAAGGCCGTTGCTCCCAGCTCGCGTGGTGCAACTCCACGCTTTCTCGACAATCGGCTTCGAACATCGCTCGCACCTGCGCTGCGAACTCGCGATCCTCCACCTCCTGATTCGCTTCCAGGTTCCAGCGCAGATTCCAGCGGTCGAGGTTGCTGGAGCCGATGGAGACCCAGTCATCGCACAGCGCAGTCTTGGCGTGGATGACGCGGGGCTGGAACTCGAAGATGCGCACCTTGTTCCGCAGCAGCCGGGCATAGAACCGACGGCCCGCGTGACGCACGCCGGGATGGTCCGTGAGCGGCCCAGGAAGCAGCAGCCGAACATCCGCCCCACGAGCGGCCGCCCGGCGCAGCGCCCGGAGCAGCTTCCAGGACGGTACAAAGTAGGCGGTGGCGATCCAGACCCGCTTGCGCGCGCGGCGGGCACGGGCAACGACGGAGCGCTTGATCTCGGCGTTGGCGCCGGTCACCCGACCTCGCATCTGACCTGCAGCGCCCAAGGCGGTTGCAGGTGCTTCGAAGGTAAGCATCCGTCCGGCACTTCGCGTCCAGGCCTCGGCGAACAGGCGCTGCCAGTCCCCTAGCACCGGACCGTCAATGCGGATCATGGTCTCGCGCCAGGGCAGTTCGGGACGGGGCGGGTCGAATGCATCGGTGATGCCCGCGCCGCCAACAAAGGCTTGCTCACCATCCACCAGCAACAGCTTGCGATGGTCGCGGAAAAGGTTGTGCAGCCACCGGCTGAAGCCCAAGCGATTGTAGAACGCGAGCTCGACACCAGCGTCGATGAGCTGCTGGCGGTCGCGCGTCGACAATTCAAGCGAGCCGAAATCGTCGAGCAACATCTTGACCGTCACGCCCCGGCGCGAGGCGGTGGCGAGGGCACCGATGAAGCGGTCGGCCACACTGCCCGATTCAAAGAGGTAGAACTCGAGTTCGATGCTTCGACGTGCAGCGCTAATGCATTCCAGCATGCGAGGAAAGAAGGCCGGTCCGTCGACGAGGAGTTCGAAGCGGTTTCCGTCCCGCCAGGAGAATCGGTACCTGCGTGCAACGTCCATCCCTGTCTATGGTGGGCTCACTTGCTCTCGCAGGCAATCCTCCGCAGCACGTATAAGTCGACCCCAAGAACGACAGAGGGGGCCCTCGCGGACCCCCGTAGGTAGCTGTCTCGCGGTAATCTGCTACTGCGACTTTTTCTTCTTGGTCCCCGTCGGTGCCGTGGCCGGCGACGGCGTCGGTTCGGATCCCTGCACGCTCAGCGCGCCACCGGTGCCAGGGCCGCCCTCGATGATCTGCGGCTGGTAGTTTCGAGCCGCACGGACCAGGTTGTTGTACGAATCGGTAAAAGCGGCCACGATCACCTTGCCCTCCGCCGTGTTCGCGTAACCGCCACCGACGCCACCCAGTGCGCCGCCGAACGCGCCGCCCAGAGCGCCGAAGTCCATGTTGCGGGCGCTGCCTTCAGCGGCGGCCACCTGCACGCCGGAACGATTGTCGACCAGGGTCAGCATGGTGCTCGCTTCCTTGAAGTTCACGCTTCCCGCTATGCCGGCAGCCACGCCGACCCATCCTCCCAGGCCGGCTCCTAAGCCACCCGTGTTCCGGTTGCTGAACGTGATTGAAGGGCTCATCGAGTAGTCGGCTGCAACCATCTGGCCCTTCCCGAAATTGGACTGCTGACGGAGTTCGCCAGAATCCTGGAGCGCGCGTTCCTGCATCATGTTGTTCATCGCACGGCCGCGCTCGACCACCATGAAGCAGTTGGATTGCTGGACCAGAAGCTTCAGCACAGGTGTCGTCGATCCCAGCCGCAACTGCCCCGTGAGATACCCATACCAGGGTGCGTACACGTCTTCCACCACGGCGAGGGTCCCCAGCGGCTTGGGACATCTCTCCAGCTGTGCATTGGCATTCTGGGACGTAGCGCCGCCTGCCGCGCCGGTTGCAGTCGTCTTGGCCTTCTCTGAGCCCATATCCATGGTCGAGCAACCGGCGGCAAGGACGGCGATGGAAGCCGCCGCGACCAGGCGCAGTGGGCTCTCAACAAGAACCTGATTCATGATTCCCCCTTTCTACGAGTTTGCTCGACGGCCGCGTTCGCTACATTAGCCAACATTCAAAGCGAATAAAAGTCCGGACTCGCGAGCGGCTGGGAAATCATGCCGTCGCGCTCCGTTCCGGCTGCGGCGCGGTCAGGCATAAGGCCCGCCGGGGATCATCGGGGCACTCGATGGATTCCAGGTAGTCGAACGCGCACGCCGCGGCTTCCAGGGCAGGATCCTCGGTGAGGTCGAGCACGGGCACGGCGTCGCGATGATCGAGTAGCCAGCGCAGAGAAGGGTAGCTGGTCGATCGGGCGAGCAGTCGATTCGAGACAGCGTGGATGCGCTGCTCGACCATCTGAGCCGTCTTCCATCCGGCTGGCGAGTATTCGAGGGCCAGGAGCTTCCGGTGCCGCTCGACCAGGCGCACAACGTCCCGCACCGGTGACCACTCGGTTTGAGGAACGGAATCGGCGGCGGCGGTCACAGTCGCTCTGCGGTTCTGCAGGCTTTATCGTCAGGACAGCATATCGTCCGTCAACCGCGCAGGTCAAAGCGCGGTCGCGTCGCGCGCAGTCGTGCGGTCTTCGCCGCCCCTTCGCCACGCAGCGGGTGGGATTCCGATCTCACGCTTGAAAGCACGGTTGAACGCGGCCTCAGACTCGTAGCCGACTTCTTCGGCAATCTTCGCGACCGCTCTCCCCTGCCCCGCGCGCAGCTTCTGGGCAGCGAGCTGCAGTCGCCAACGCGTGAGATATTGCGCCGGGGGCTGCCCGAGCACGGTCGCGAATCGCTCGGCCAGGGCCGAGCGCGACAGACCGACCCCGCGCCCAAGCTCTTCGACCGTCCAGGGGTGGGCAGGCCGTGCGTGGATCAGGGCGAGCGCGCGCCCCACGAATCGGTCGCGCAGCCCTGCGAGCCATCCGGTCTGTTCGGCGGGCAGTGATTCGATGAAGGAGCGAACGGCCTCCACGAACAGCAGTTCTGAGAGCTTCGCCAGTACCGTCGCGCCGCCGGAACGCTGCGCCGCGGCCTCGCACGCCCCGAAGCGCAGCGACGCCTCGATCCAGGATGCCGTCGGATCGGCGCGGACGTTCACACGCAGAATCGGTGGCAGTGAATCGAGCAGCGGATTGCAGGGTCCCTTCTCGCACGCGAGAAAGCCGCAAACTATACGGGTAATCTCTCCGCCGCCGCCGCAGCGCAGTCCGACCACTTCGCCCGGGGGCGGTGGCGTGTACACGTCCCATGCCGGCACGGCCTTGATGTCGCACGCACTTGCCATGACGTGCGGGTCGCCGTGAGGGAGCAGCACGACCTCCCCAGCCGTGAGCCGCACCGGATCGGCGCCGTCGATGCTGGCCACGCACGAGCCTTCGGTCACGAGATGGTAGTAGACGAGGTGCGCTCGGCACCCGGCATGAGCGCCTTCGTCGCCTGCGCCGCCGAGGGCGCGCACACGCCCCACGGGGCCGACAGCTCGCCAGACAGAAAGACGGCGCCGGTTAGGCGCACCCAGCCGTAGCACATCGGAGAGCGCGTCCATGATTGATCCGGTGTTCTGCGCAAGAAGTCTGGAGGATCGGTCATTCAGCACCGAACACCGGGTAAGCATACTCGCACCGTGGCGGAAGTGAACGTACGTGCGTGCCTTCCCCATTCCGAATTCCCAACACAGAGGAGACAGCAATGGAAGCTACGGCATTTCGCCCCGCCCCCGCGGGCAACAGCGCTCAATGGTTGGAAACCGCGCGCACGCTCGGACCACGCTTCGCCGACCGCGCCGCCGCAGTGGACGAAGAGGACCTCTTCGTCGGCGAGAACTTCGCCGAGCTCAAAGCAGCCGCCCTCATCTCTGCCGCGGTGCCGGCGGCGCTCGGCGGGGGTGGAGCGACGCACGATCCCGAAGCAGGCCCCACGGTTCTGCACTTCGCAGTGCCCATGAGCGCCGCAGGTGTCGAGATCGTTCCGACCTGGCGGGTG
>Ga0209253_10004385_pt1 | contig 12313 bp, 11 predicted proteins | sample FrelakmetBRP12BR_FD_187145 | JGI IMG/M metagenome (GOLD analysis project Ga0209253, IMG submission 187145) | Freshwater lake sediment microbial communities from the University of Notre Dame, USA, for methane emissions studies - BRP12 BR (SPAdes)... | ecosystem: Environmental > Aquatic >...
TCGAAAGTCAGCTCCTCGTCAATGTTTTTCAGCTCATCTTTATCGTACGCATCAGCAATGGTTATGGAGTTTCTGGTAGCGGCGACATAACCCGGTATAGTTCGTGTGCTGATGGGAAGCCTCATTTCTTCTAACTTATTTCCCTCTAAATAAAAAGTGTACATATCTTTTTTTGACCGGTCAACCGCATATATATACACTGCTTCAACCCTGAAGAGATTTATAATATTATCTTTCGTACCTTCGATAACTGATTGTATATTCTCTGAGGCATTGATTGAATCTGTAATATCCTGCAGTAAATCCTGTACGCGCTGAAATTCCTTTAGTTCGGCAATCTCGTCAAATTCATTCACATCATCCATATCTATTGCTCCTCTAACTTTGACGCATAATACCAGTCTATGGTTTTTTTCAGTCCATCCCGGAAGGTCGTCTTCGCACGGAATCCGAATTCCTGGAGGGCTCTCGTGGTATCGAGCATTCTGCGTGGCTGGCCGTCAGGCTTGGTTTCATCCCAAATAATCTTTCCTTTAAATTGTGTTAATTCGGCGATCAGATGAACGAGGTCTCTTATGGATATCTCAAAGCCGGCGCCAATATTGACAGGTTCACTTTTATTATATGCCGCCGCAGCTAACATGATGGCTTCGGCGGCATCTTCCACATAGATGAATTCGCGCGTCGCCATCCCGGTACCCCAGACGACGATCTCTTTTTCATTATTCAAATTTGCATCGATACATTTTTTAATCAACGCCGGGATAACATGGGAAGACAGAGGATCGAAATTGTCGCCGGGTCCATATAGATTCACAGGGAGGAGAAATATAGAATTAAACCCATACTGCTGCCGATAGGCCTGGGATTGCACTAACATCATTTTTTTTGCCAGGCCATACGGTGCGTTTGTTTCTTCAGGATACCCGTTCCAGATATCGTCTTCTCTGAAGGGAACAGGGGTGAACTTCGGATACGCACAGATTGTTCCCACGGCGACGAACTTCTCAATTTTTCTCAGATATCCTTCGTGGATGAGCTGGGTGCCCATGATCAGGTTTGTATAGAACAGGGTTGCGGGATTTTCTCTGTTATACCCGATGCCGCCCACCCTGGCGGCCAGGTGAATGACAATATCCGGTTTTTTATCGTCATACATCCGCCTTATGTCATCCAGATGTATGAGGTCATAGTCTGAAGAATTAACGGCATCACAATGAGCGCATCCTTGCTCTTCGAGCTTCTTCACCACATGCCGGCCCAGAAAACCTTTCCCGCCGGTAACGATGATTTTTTTATCCCGTAGTGGCATATTATCGTACTTCACAGCTACTGTATCCTGCATCTTTCAATGTTTTTTCTTTTTCTGCCATCTCCATGTCTGCTTCAATCATCATGTCAATTAATTGCTCAAAACTTACCTTCGGTTCCCACCCCAGTTTCTTTTTTGCCTTCGTTGCATCTCCCAGAAGGATATCAACCTCTGTGGGCCGGAAATATTTTGGATCAATGGAGACATGTTTTCTGTAGTCAAGGCCGAGTTTCCGGAACACTATTTCCACGAATTCGCGAACGGAGTGGGTTTCTCCTGTGGCGATCACATAATCGGCAGGTTCATCCTGTTGCAGCATGAGCCACATGGCTTCAACGAAATCAGCGGCAAAGCCCCAGTCTCTCTTCGCCTCCAAGTTTCCCAGGTAGAGTGTATCTTTTAGACCCAATTTGATCTGGGTTGCCGCGCGGGTAATTTTCCTGGTGACAAACGTCTCCCCGCGTCGGGGAGATTCATGGTTGAAAAGAATGCCATTGCACGCGAAAATTTTATATGCATCCCGGTAATTTTTTACCATGTGGTAGGCATATACCTTCGCCGCTGCGTAAGGGCTCTGTGGCTGAAAAGGTGTCATTTCGCTCTGAGGAGGCGGGGCTGCTCCGAACATCTCGCTTGAGGAAGCCTGGTAGAATTTCGTGTTAATACCGGTCTTGCGAATTGCTTCCAGGAGCCTTAGTGTGCCGAGGCCCGTAACGTCGCCCGTATATTCGGGCATATCGAAACTTACCCGGACATGACTTTGAGCTCCCAGGTGATAAATCTCTTCGGGCCTGATCGTATGCAGAAGGTCCGTCAATTGTCCCGATACGGAGAGATCGCCGTAGTAAAGATAAATGCGAGCCTCGGGATCATGGTAATCCCTGTATAAATGATCAATCCGATCCGTGTTGAAAGTGCTTGCCCTACGGATGAGACCGTGAACTTCATACCCCTTGCAGAGTAACAGTTCCGCCAGATAGGATCCATCCTGTCCTGTGATGCCGGTGATAAGCGCTTTTTTCATTACAAAGCTCCTTTAGATAGTATAATACTCTCTGTACCATTTTACAAAGTGTCTTATTCCGTCTTTTAGTGATGTCGCCGGTTTGAAATCTACATCTCTCATGAGATCGTCAACGTCGGCAAATGTTTTCGGGACATCTCCCGGCTGCATGGGCAGTAAATTCATCTTTGCCTTCTTGCCCAATTGCGTCTCCAGTATTCGTATAAATTCAAAAAGCTCTGCGGGCCTGTTATTTCCTATATTGTATATTTTATACGGGGCAAAGCTTGTGCCGGGATCTGGATGATTGCTATTCCAATATACGTTTGGTTTCGGGATTTTGTCCGCAACCCTGAAGATACCTTCGACGACATCATCGATGTAGGTAAAATCCCGGGACATTCTTCCTTCGTTAAAAACATCGATGGGCCTGTCTTCCAGGATGGCCTTTGTAAATAAAAATAAAGCCATATCGGGCCTCCCCCAGGGGCCGTACACAGTGAAGAACCTTAAGCCCGTACAGGGAAGATTGTAGAGATTCGCATATGTGTGTGCCATCAGTTCATTGGCCTTTTTCGTCGCGGCATAGAGACTGACGGGATGATCCACGTTGTGGTGTACGGAGAAGGGCATCTGTGTATTTGCCCCATACACAGAGCTCGATGAGGCGAAGACTAAATGCGTGATCTTCTGGTGCCGGCAGCCCTCAAGTATATTTATAAATCCGGTGAGGTTACTGTCTGCATACACATGGGGATTCACAAGGGAGTACCTGACACCCGCCTGCGCGGCCAGGTGGACAACTATTTCCGGTGTTTCTTCTTGGAAGAGTGCCGACATGCGTTCCCTGTCGGCTATATTCGCTTTGATAAAACGAAAGCCGGCCTTTTTTTCCAGGAGGGCGAGCCTTGCTTTTTTCAGGTTCACATCATAGTAGTCGTTCAGATTGTCAACGCCGACTAGGGTATTACCGCCTTCCAAAAAGCGTCTTGATACATGAAAGCCAATAAAGCCGGCGGCTCCGGTAACAAGGAGTTTCTTCATTTATTTTTACCTTTTGGTTTTAACGTTTCATAAAATTCCTGTTTCAGCTGGGGAAAGAGCACCGCCCCCTTAAAACTCACCGGAATCTTTGCGAACCTCACATAATCGGGTCTGCTGCCCTTGGACACTCTGCGGGATGCTCTGGCGATAAACTGCTCCTCCAGTGTTGACTGCATGTGGGCCGCTTCTTCGGTGAGTTCTATCGTCACACAGCAACTGTCCTCATGTTCGGTCTCTATGCATATCCCCACAACGGCGAGTTTAAACTGTTCTGGTTTCATTTTGAAATCATCAAAAAGAACCTTGGAGAGGTCGAAGACAATCTGCTCATAAGAATAGTTTGCACCACCGCGAATGAGGAGCGCCGAGTCTCTAGTCATCCAATAATAGTCAAGGCAGCCGTCTCTTCCGCGAAGGGCGAAACCTATATCCCTGAGACCGGTATACCATCCTTTTCGAAAAACCTTCCTCGATTCCTTCTCCTGGCCCACGTAACCGCTCATGACGTTGGCGCCCTGGGTCACTATATAGCCCGGTTCACCGATTTCACAAGATTCCATAAAACCCTTCTTCCGGGGATAGATCTGCCTTACAATTTTTACCCTGGTAAAGGGGAAGTGATCTCTCCCGATATAATATCCCATAATTTTTTCGCCACCATGTTCGTGATTCCATCCCGCCGCAAATGCTTGCATCGTTTCTTCTTCTGTCAGTGATGTCGGTGTGGCGGTCACCTGGAGACATGATTCTGTGGATCCAAAGCGGACACGGGGATAACGGCCACTGAGGTTTAGGATGCGCTCAACAGTAGTTGGCCCCACCGGTGCCGAGCCGATCAGAATATCCGTCTTCTGCAAAGCATTCCTTAGATGACCGAGTTCAAGGGGAAGCTTTGCTGTTTCTATAAGGTTTTCCAGAAAATCAATGTGACGGGGGACGAGGGGGGCAACGAACAAGCCCTGCTTTATATGTGCTATTTCAACCAGGATTTTCCAGTATGGTGTAGAATAACGCTGGATGAGATGAATCGTAGCTCCGATGCGCCTCATCCCCCAGTCGGATAAGGCGGACGAGTTGGTATGGTGCAGGGGATTCACCAGCAATAGGTCCAAAGGTGTGGATATAGGCACACGGAAATACTCTTCAAAAGTAAGCCGGTTTGCCAGGTAACTCCTATGCGGTAGTGTAACCCCCTTGGGCAAACCCGTGGTGCCCGCGGTAAAGATGATCATCTTTTCATCTTCATAGCTAAGCCGCGGTGATATCCAGGATACAGGCGGTTCGTAGGTGTCAAGTAATTCAACGTTAAAAAATATAATATCGGGAAGGTAGGGTCTGATCTCTTCAGCCCGTTTTGCAAAGCCCCGGTCGAAGAGAAATATTTTCGCACCGCTCACAGTGGCCTTATAGATAAGGCGTTCATTGTCATCTACCTGCCAGTTTATCGTCACGGGGACACCCCCGACCATAACTGCCGAGAGCCTGAATATGAGATCATACGGACTGTTGTCGGAGAAACCATGAACAATCCGGTTACCCTTAGAAAAGCCTTGTTCTGTGAGGTACGCTGCCCCCATTGCCGCCAGATCCCAGAATTGACCTCTCGTCAATAACTGCCTATATATTCTATCTCCCTCGCATACATAAAAATTGAGGAAAGGTCGTGCTCTGTCAGTAAAGGCTGCCCGGTATTCATCAAGGGGATTTTCATGCGCGATAAGGGAGGTGATCGGTGCACCTGTGCTCAGGGTTTGCAGTTTTCTTTCTCCCTGCGCTGGGCTTGATGTGGTGGGGGTATGTGTATTCATGGAATCATTACTGCCGGTTTTTTTACAGGCATGACTCTACAATAATCCTGGCTCCTTGTCAAAAATCTTTGCGAAAACTGCCAGAATGACCTGCGGGCGGGGAGCTTCACCAGTTTTTCAGCGTGTGCTTGCAGGCATCGAGAGTTTTTCCTATGTCTTCATCTGTGTGGGCAAATGAGAGGAAAGAGGCTTCGAATTGGGACGGCGCCAGGCTGATTCCCCTCGCTAACATACCCCGGAAGTAACGTCCAAAGAATTTTGTGTTGCTTTTTGCTGCAGACAAGAAATCAACAACTGCTTCGGAAGTAAAAAATACTGTAAACATGGACCCCGCTCGATTAATATGAACAGGTATATCCCGTCCTTCGAATAATATCTGTAGTTCCTCGCACAGCATAGATGTCCTGCGATCCAGGAGTTCATACTCCCCAATACTTTTTTTCAGAATGTTCAGCGTTGCTATTCCCGCAGACATGGCGAGAGGATTTCCCGAGAGAGTTCCTGCCTGATATACCGGTCCCGTAGGGGCCAGTTTCTCCATGATATCTTTCCTGCCCCCGAACGCGCCGACAGGCAGCCCCCCCCCGATTATCTTTCCCAGGCATGTCAGATCAGGTTCTATTCCCGATATATTCTGGAAACCACCGTATGTAAGCCTGAAGCCCGTGATCACCTCATCAAAGATGAGGAGTATCCCGTACCGGTTGGTTATGTCCCGGAGCATCTCCAGAAATCCCTCGTGTGGGAGGACGACACCCATGTTACCCGCTACCGGTTCGACGATTATGCACGCAATCTCTTCTCTATAGGTATCCACAGCTGTGTTGACTGCTTCCGCGTCATTGAAGGGGAGAGTGATTGTCAATTCGGCCAGTGCTCGGGGAACGCCGGGACTTCCCGGTATACCCAGGGTTGCAACGCCGGAGCCTGCCTTCACCAAGAGTGAATCCGCATGGCCGTGATAGCATCCCTCAAACTTAATGATCTTTTCCCTGCCTGTGAACCCGCGGGCAAGCCTGATAGCACTCATGGTCGCCTCGGTTCCTGAGCTGACCATCCTGACCATGTCCATGGAGGGGAACGCCTCGACGATCATCTTTGCCATTTCTACTTCCAGTTCCGTGGGGGCGCCATAGCTGGTTCCCCTTTCGGCCGCAGCCTGGATTGCGGCAACGATCTCGGGATGGCTATGCCCCAGAATCATAGGTCCCCATGAAGACACGTAATCGATATATTCCCGTCCCTCGACGTCGAAAATTCTAGAACCGGAAGCCCTGCGTATAAAAACGGGTGTTGATTCAACCGCCTTGAATGCCCTCACGGGGCTGTTCACGCCTCCCGGCATATAATTGACAGCTTCTTCATACAGAGATTGAGAAAATTTATTTGCCATCCGCATAGTACTCCATACTGATTTTTTTATACTCTTCCTCGCTCACGAGGATTTTAAAATCCTTGATTCCCGCTGCCTTTGAGAGTTTCTTGAGTATGCTCTTCTGCTCTCCTTCCCGGCAGTGAACCATTGAGAAAATAGTGTATTTTCCTGCGAAGGGAGGAGTCCTCTCGTAGCAATGAGTGACCTCCCTGAATGAGGCAAGAGTATGGCCTGCTGCATCAACTTTTTCCTGCGATACCGCCCAGATTACCATGGCATTGCGGGTAAAACCCGCTTTCTGATGTCTCAGGATAGTTCCAAACTTGCGGATCATACCTTTCGTTATCAAGCCCCGGATAGCGGTAAGGGCTTCTTCCTCCGACGCCCCCGCCTGTTCACCAATAGATTCGAAAGGTCTCTTTACGAGAGGGATATCGTTCTGGATGAGGTTCGCGATTTTCTTTTCTATCCCGGTTAACATATTACTATCGTATATCAGTTTCTTGTTCCTTATTCCATAGGCAAGGAAGTCTTCGACCGCAGGGATTTCTTTTCTGATTGCATATGCTTCAGCTTTAGTATCTTCTCTTTGGCCCGTCTCGATCGACGCCTCTTCTGCCGCTTTATCTTTTCCCTTTGCTGCCTTTCCGCCTGCACGATCCCCTGTTGAGTCCTCTCAATCCTGTCCAAAAGCAATCGCCTTGCCAGAAAACGGTTCAGCGCCTGGGACCGTGACTGCTGACACTTCACGAAGAGTCCGGATGGCACGTGGACGAGGTGCACACAGGAAGACGTTTTATTCACCTTCTGCCCGCCGGGACCGGATGACCGGATGAATGTCTCCCGGAAATCACTTTCCGAAATTCCGAGCCGTTCCATGCGCTCGAGTAAAGATTTTTCCTTTTCCGGGGATATATTAAAGAGACTCATGGTTTTTACACTGAAAACTCGACCACATCACCATCCTGGAGGACATAATCCCTTTGTACCATCTGTCCGTCGCGGATTGATTTGCCCCACGCCTTGGCATATTTCAACTTATTTACGAAATCATTGTGGATTTTGCCCCCTAGATCCTCTAACGTGCTTCCTACAGGTATCACAAAGGGTGAATTCCTGTCCGCTTCTTTCCCTGGTGGTTTTGTGTAAACCCTTATAATGCCTGAAAGTTCATAGAGCTTATCCAAAAACACCATGATATTCCGGCCGGTACGGGTTGAAATACCCAGACAGGGTAATTCTATCCCCGATAGTTCCATAAATATTTCCAGTGTTTCTTTATCTCCAGGTTTGTCCATCTTGTTGACAACCACAAGCATTTTCTTGATTTTAGGAGGTTTCTTCAGGTCTTCCGGGATAGGACATACCTCGGAATATATGCGAAAGGAATGGAGGATGGCGAGGGTGTCTTCAAGCTGCTGCATGGGATCGGCAGAAAGGTCCAGCAGGATAACCACTATATCAGTCCGGCGGATAAGATCCATGAAGGGCGGTTCGGTATAATCTGTTGTGAGGGGTGGAGTGTCAATGAGCTGGAATTGGATATTTCCATAGTGTGCCATACCTGGAGTAGGTTTATGGGTGGTATGGGGGAAATCTGCCACTTCCGGTATTGCATTTGTAATTAATTTGACAAGCGAAGATTTGCCTGTGTTGGGAGGTCCGATAACAACGATCTGGCCGGCTCCTTCTTTTTCGATGTCATACGCCGTTTTCTGTCTGGCTACCCCCTTTTTTTTCTGGGCCTGGTCTCTGAATTTTGAGATACGTTCACGCAGCATGGCCTTGAGCTTGTCCGTACCCTTGTGCTTCGGCATGATGGCAAGCATCTCTTCCAAGGCTTCAACCTTGTCTTCCGGGGTCTTTGCTTCCCGGAACCGTTGTTCCGCCTCGAAATATTGTGGTGGCAAATTGGCCGGCATTGCCCTTTATCTCCTTCGTAAACAGGGACAGATTTGAAATTTCTCCCTAGAATATTTTCTCACTATGCCATGAAAGTCAAGTTGAATTTATCAAGTTGAATTTATTCAAAAACATGATATTCTAAAGTGAGAAAAGGTTCAAGGATTCCAGGGTTCAAGTCGTGGAGAATTATTCTATGTATACACTCGCATTTTCGAGTCCCTGAATCCTGTTATATCCACAACACTGAGGCAGGTATATGTTTAGCGCCCATCTGGTGAATGATCCCTTTGGTGATCCGGGGGTATATATTGAATTTAAGTACCGAAGGTCGGCACTCCTTTTTGACTTAGGAGACCTTCATAATTTAAGTCCGCGAAAGCTTCTCAAGATCGGGCATATCTTTGTCTCCCATACCCATATGGATCACTTTATTGGGTTTGATTTTCTGCTGAGGGTATGTTTAGGCCGGGACCATCATATCTCACTCTATGGTCCTCCCGGTTTTCATCAGCAGGTAGAGAATAAGATTAACGCGTACACCTGGAACCTTGTAGAAAATTACACGAACGATTTTGCCCTCCATGTCATAGAGGTACATCCGGAGCACAAAATGATCAGGCATTATCGCTGCCGGACAGCCTTTACCCCCGAAATGGAGGATATGCAAGAGGGCTTTGATGGAACCCTTGTGGAAGGCAATTACTTTTCTGTGAAAGGGGAGTTCCTCGATCACAAGATTCCCTGCCTGGCATACAGGTTTGAAGAAAAAAGCCGCGTCAATATTAAAAAGAATATCCTTCAGGAAATGGGACTTCCTGTGGGGGCATGGTTGATGGATCTGAAGGATCGAATTCTCCGTGGTGAGCCCGATGAGACACCTATACGAGTGTGTTGGAAAGAAGGAAGAGAAGAAGGGGGAGAAAAGTTTATCCCTCTGGGTGAATTGAAAGCAACCATAGTGAAGGTAACACCTGGGCAGAAGATTACGTATATTACTGATGCTATCTACAATGAAGAAAATGCCCGAAAAATTGTGCGGCTGGCTGAAGCTTCAGATTTGATGTTTATTGAGGCAACGTTTCTCAATGAGGATACCGAAAAAGCCACGCAGAAGTATCACCTTACTGCTCTCCAGGCGGGAATGCTTGCACGCATGGCAAGGGCAAAGAGGATTTCTCTGTTTCATTTTTCGCCGAAGTATAAAGGATCAGGAGACCTTCTTTTTGAGGAAGCAATGAGGGCGTTTAATGGTTAGATTTTTTTGATCTGAAACCCCTCCAACTTAATGGCCACGGAACGCTGAAGAAGTTCTATTGTGATGACAAAGAGTTCTTTACTATAATCGGTGCTGACGACAACTCCCTCAATGCCCTTGAAAGGGCCATCTATAATGAGGGCTGGTTCCCCGACTTTCGGATATTGAATTTGCTGAACTTCTACTTTAGACTGTACAATTCTCTGGATGGCATCTATCTTGGCATCGGGAACTGCTATCGGCTCAGCTCCCCTCGGTTTTCCAAGAATTCTGACTACCCCGAAAGTCTTGAGGACACCAAGCTTCGTCTGATTATCGAGCGCAAGAAGTTCTACAAAAAGATACCCAGGAAATAAGGGGATCATGATCTTCTTGCGCCTGTCCGTTCGTGTGCTCCATACTTCTATCTTGGGCAAAAAAGTATGTATCGACTTTTGAATAAGGCCGGCATAAACCCTGTCTTCATGACGGCTTCGTGTATGAACTGCGTACCACGGCATACCATGTTCCTTAGTCAGAGAACTTTGAAAAAACGCATACAAAGATATTGTGAGGTGCGAAACGTCGTGGCAATCTGATGAATCATCAGTAGTTTAGAAGTTTGCTTCGTCGCGGCAGTAATACATTGCAGCATTTTTCAAAGATCTCACACGAACTATTGTTTTTGATAATCCCATGTGTGGGTTGCTTGATGTATAATAAACACGATTTTTTTTCAATAGTGAAATCATCATGCCGCAATTAAAGATTACCGGTGTCATTCTTTCGCTGGGCGAACATGAAGGAATATTAAAGGAAAAGATTGCATCACTTCTCAATATTCCCTGTGAAGATATTTTATCGCTGAAGGTGGTGAGAAAATCGATCGATGCGAGGAGGAAAAAACCACCGCGTTTCTTGTACTCAGTGAATGTGTCTGTGCCGTATGGCATTGATATAACAGGTAAAAAAAGTGTGTATAGAGAAGTCCTGCCGGAGGAAAAAGAGTTGCCGCGCTATCCGGCAAAAATGAAGCCTGAAAAAAGACCGGTTATTGTAGGATGCGGTCCTGCAGGTCTCTTCGCAGCCCTTTCCCTGGCCGAGAACGGGATCCCTGTCCTTCTCCTTGAAAGAGGCAGGAAAGTAACAGAGCGGGTGATCGACGTGCAAACCTTCTGGGAGAAGGGTATTCTGAATGTGGAAAGTCATGTTCATTTCGGAGAGGGAGGCGCCGGGACGTTTTCTGATGGAAAGCTCACCAGCAGGGTGAAAAATCCCTTTACGGAATGGGTAAAAAGAATTCTTGTTGATGCCGGCGCCCCTTCGGAGCTTCTCAGGGATGGGAAGCCCCACATAGGAACGGACAAATTGCGTGATGTGGTGGTCAACCTCCGGGAGAAGCTGATCAAATGCGGATGTGAGGTGCGATTTGAATCTAAGGTTACGGATTTTTTAATCCATCAGGGCAGGATAGAAGGGGTTGTTGTCAACAGCAAGGAGGAAATTAAAACGGACTATCTGATTCTGGCGACTGGTCAGAGTGCGGTAGATACGTATGGTGCGCTGCACGAATCAGCCGTGCATCTTGAACCGAAGCCATTTGCCATGGGTCTCCGTGTGGAGCATCCCCAGGAGTTGATTGACAGCATTCAATACGGCAGATGGCGCGGACATCCGCAGTTGCCACCTGCAGACTATTTCCTGACGGCAAAGCTTCCGGGCATAAACCGGTCGGTCTACACGTTCTGTATGTGCCCGGGCGGATACATCATCGGGTGCAGCGCGGAGGAGGGAAGCGTCATCACGAATGGTATGAGCCTGTATAAGAGAGAGAGCACATATGCCAACAGTGCTGTAGTAGTGAATGTTCGTGTTGAGGACTTTCAGGAGATGGCCTCCCATCCTTTGAGCGGCCTCGTCTTTCGGCGGTATTGGGAAGAAAAAGCCTTTGTTTTGGCCGGAAAAAGTTATTGTGCCCCTGCCCAGCGGCTTGTTGATTTTTTGTGGGACAGAGAGGGCGCCATACCCAATCCGACGAGCTTTTCTCCTGGCGTGAAACCGGCGCTTTTGCGCGAAGCGCTTCCCCCATATGTGGTTGATGCTTTGAAACAGGGAATCAGCGAGTTTGATAGGAAAATGAGGGGATTTATCACGGAGGAAGCTATTCTTATCGGCGTGGAAACAAGAACTTCATCACCGGTGAGGATAGTAAGAAGCCCGGAAGGTCAGAGTGTCTCTGTCGCGGGGCTGTATCCCTGCGGCGAGGGGGCCGGTTACGCCGGTGGCATAATTAGTTCAGCCTTAGACGGAATCCGGATCGCGACAGCAATTATTTCAGGATGGTAAATGATACAGAATGGCACTGACACGCCTTTTTTTAAAAAAGAGTGATCTAATTATGTTGTTATGTTATATAATTAATTAGAGAATCAAAAGCCAGTTTTTGGAGTCCACGATGGAAGATGAACAAAAAACTAAAGAACAGCTTATAAGCGATTTAAGGGCAATGCGATCAAAAATTGCTGAGCTGGAAAAATCAAACAGCGGGCTCATCCGGGCGGAGGATGCCCTTTCGCAAAGCCTTGAAAAATTAAGAAAGGCAACGGGATTTATTATTAATGTTTTGGCGCGA
>Ga0209253_10004386_pt1 | contig 12312 bp, 9 predicted proteins | sample FrelakmetBRP12BR_FD_187145 | JGI IMG/M metagenome (GOLD analysis project Ga0209253, IMG submission 187145) | Freshwater lake sediment microbial communities from the University of Notre Dame, USA, for methane emissions studies - BRP12 BR (SPAdes)... | ecosystem: Environmental > Aquatic >...
CGGCGGGAGAGTGAGCACGGGCACTTCGAAGCCGGAGCCGCTGCCGTATCGCTCCGTGCTCGTGACTGGCGCGGGGGGCTACGTCGGCCGCCTCCTGATCGAGGCCCTCGCCCGTGATCGCCGCGGCATCGATCGCATCGTTGCGACGGACATCCGTCTGCCGCGGGAGGAGGAACGACTCGAGGGCGTCGAGTACGTCGTGGCCGACGTGCGCGAGCCGGGTCTCGGCACGCTGCTGCGCGACCGCAGCGTCGATCTCGTGGTCCATCTGGCGGCCATCGTGACGCCGGGCGCCGACACCAGCCGCGAGCTGGAGTACGCGGTGGACGTCCTGGGTACCGAGAACGTACTCAAGGGCTGTCTCGAGGCGGGAGTTCGCAAGCTCGTCTACACCAGCAGCGGTGCGGCCTACGGCTATCACGCCGACAATCCCGAGTGGATCGACGAGAACGATGCGCTGCGCGGGAACCCGGAGTTCGCCTACTCCGATCACAAGCGCCTCGTCGAGGAGATGCTCGCGCGCTGGCGCCGGGAGCATGCCGAGCTGCTCCAGCTCGTGTTCCGGCCCGGCACCATATTTGGCGCGCGCGCACGCAACCAGATCACGGCGCTCTTCGACGGGCGATTCGTGCTCGGCCTGCGGGGCTCGCCGACTCCCTTCGTCCTGATCTGGGACGAAGACGTGGTGGGCGCCATCCTGCACGGGATCCACGCCGGGGGCACGGGCAGTTTCAACCTCGCGGGCGACGGCGCGATCGGTCTCGAGGAGATGGCCAAGCGCATCGGCAAGCCCTTCGTCGCGGCCCCGGTCGGCCTGGTGACGGCTGCGCTCTGGGCGGGCAAGAAGCTCGGCGTGACACGCTACGGGCCGGAGCAGGTGGGCTTCCTGCGCTATCGGCCGGTGCTCGCCAATCGCCGGCTCAAGGAAGAGTTCGGCTACGTCCCGCGCAAGACCACCCGCGAGGTCTTCGAGGAGTTCGTGACGGCGAGAGCGCGGGCGGCCTAGAGAGAGGTGCGCGTGTTCGCAGTGGTCCAGTTTCCCGGCTCCAACGACGACCGGGACATGCGCTTCGCGATGAAGTCCGTGCTCGGCGCCCCGTGCGAGCTGGTCTGGCATAAGGCGTTGGAGCTGCCGCCCGACACGCGGGCGGTGCTGCTTCCCGGCGGCTTCTCCTACGGCGACTACCTGCGCTGCGGCGCCATGGCGCGCTTCTCGCCCATCATGGCGGCAGTCCGACGCTTCGCCGAGGCGGGTGGCCTCGTGCTCGGGACCTGCAACGGCTTCCAGGTGCTGTGCGAGGCGGGGCTGCTGCCGGGCGCGCTGCTCCGCAACCAGCAGCTCCACTTCGTTTGCGACTTCGTCCACGTGCGAATCGAGCGGAGCGACACGCCCTTCACCTCTCGCGCGCGCAAGGGTGCGGTGCTGCGCCTCCCGATCAAGCACGGGGAGGGCGCCTACTACGTGCGGCCTGCAGAGCTGGCCAAGCTCGAGGCGGCCGGCCAGGTCGTGCTCCGCTACTGCGATGCCGAAGGGCGCCGCTCGACGGACGCGAACCCGAACGGCTCGGTCGGCGACGTAGCCGGCGTGTGCAACGCGCGCGGCAACGTCTTCGGCCTGATGCCGCATCCCGAGCACGCGGTCGAGGCCGCCATCGGCGGGCTCGACGGTCTGCAGCTCCTCGGCTCGCTGCTCGATGCCGTGAGATCCCTTTCGGCAGGGCAGCGGGTGCTGGCATGAGACATCGTACCGATCCCGTGGTCGACCATGCTCTGGCGCGAGAGCATGGCCTCAGCGACGAGGAGTGGCAGCGGGTTCTCTCCATCCTCGGCCGCACGCCGACCTTTCCGGAGCTCGGGATCTTCTCCGTGATGTGGTCGGAGCATTGCTCCTACAAGTCGAGCAAGAACTGCCTGCGCACGCTGCCGACGCAGGGCGAACACGTGCTGCAGGGGCCCGGAGAGAACGCGGGCGCCGTGGCCATCGGCGACGGCCTCGCGGTGATCTTCAAGATCGAGAGCCACAATCACCCCTCCTACATCGAGCCGAGGCAGGGCGCGGCCACGGGCGTGGGCGGCATCCTGCGCGACATCTTCACCATGGGAGCGCGACCGATTGCCTCGCTCGATTCGCTGCGCTTCGGTCCTCTCGACGATCCGAAGCAGCGCTATCTGCTCCGCGGTGTGGTGGACGGGATCGGCGGCTATGGCAACGCGGTGGGCGTTGCCACCGTCGGCGGTGAGGCGCAGTTCCACCCCTGCTACCGCGGCAACATCCTGGTCAACGCCTTCAACCTGGGCGTGGTGGAGGCGGATCGGATCTTCCTTGCCAACGCCGGCGGCATCGGCAACCCCGTGATCTATGCCGGCAGCAAGACGGGGCGCGACGGCATCCACGGCGCGAGCCTGCTGGCATCGGCCGAGTTCGACGATACGACGCAGAACAAGCGCCCGACGGTGCAGGTGGGCGATCCCTTCACCGAGAAGTGTCTGATCGAAGCCTGCCTCGAGGCCATGCGCACCGACGCCATCATCGGCATCCAGGACATGGGCGCGGCGGGCCTGACCTGCTCGTCCTTCGAGATGGCAAGCCGCGCGGGTACGGGCATCGAAATGGACCTCGACCGGGTGCCCCAGCGCGAGACGCAGATGACACCCTACGAGCTGCTGCTCTCGGAGAGCCAGGAGCGGATGCTGCTGGTGACGCGAGTGGGCGCTGAAGACCGGGTGCGCGAGATCTTCGAGCGCTGGGAGCTCGACGTCGCAGTCGTGGGCCGCGTCACGGGGGACGGCCGCATGCGAGTGCGCTGGCACGGCGAGACCGTGGTGGACATCCCGGTCGATCCCGTGGCCGAGTCGGCGCCGGTCTACGACCGCCCGCGGCAGGAGCCGGCGGAGTTGCGCGCGCGGCAGCAGCTCGACCTCTCGAAGATCGAGCCCGAGGCGGATCCGCTGGGCGCTCTTGAGGCGCTGCTCGACACGCCGAACCTCGGCTCCAAGGCCTGGATCTGGCGCCAGTACGACCAGCTGGTGCAGGGCAACACCATCGTCGGCCCCGGCGGCGACGCGGCGCTGGTGCGCGTGAAGCGCGAGGACGGAACGCCCACGCGCAAGGCGCTCGCTCTCGCGGTGGACTGCAATCCGCGCTGGTGCTGGCTCGATCCCCATGCTGGCACCGTGGCGGCCGTGGCCGAGTCGGCGCGCAACGTGTCCTGCACGGGTGCGCGTCCGCTGGCGCTCACGAACTGTCTCAACTTCGGCAATCCCGAGAAGCCCGAGATCATGTGGCAGCTCGCAGAGGCCATCCGCGGCCTCGGCGACGCGGCGCGCGCGCTCGGAACCCCCGTCATCTCCGGCAACGTCTCGCTCTACAACGAGACGGCCGGCCGGCCGATCTATCCCACGCCGACCATCGCGATGGTTGGGCTATTGGAGCCGTGGGATCGTTTTGCGGTGTCACACTTCTTGAAGGAGGGGCTCGCGATCGTGTTGCTCGGGGAAACCACGGAGGAGCTCGGCGGCAGCGAGTGGCTGGCGCTGCGTCGCGGCCTCGAGGCAGGCCTGCCGCCGCGGGTGGATCTCGAGCATGAGCTGCGGCTGCAGCAGGTGCTGCAGCAGGGCGTAGCGCAGGGCCTGCTGCTCTCGGCCCACGACGTCTCCGACGGCGGGCTTGCGCTGTCGCTAGCCGAGTGCACGTTTGCGGGGCCTCGCGGGCTGCGAGTCGGTGCGGCCGTGACGCTTCCGGGCGGGCTGCGCACGGAGGCGCTGCTCTTCGGCGAGTCTACGGGCCGCGTCGTTGCCAGCACGCAGGATGCGAAGGCGCTGCTGGCGCTGGCGCTGCGCGAGGGCGTGCCGGCTCGCGTCGTCGGCGAGACGGGCGGCGACGAGCTCCGCATCGCCCGCGACAGCGGTGAGGTGCTGATCGCAGTGGCCGTAGCCCGGCTGCACGAGATCTGGAGCCGCGCGCTGCCGCGGCGGCTCGAGGAGAGCTGATATGTGCGGTGTCTTCGGCATCCAGGGTCATGGCGAGGCCGCCCACATCACCTACCTCGGGCTCTACGCGCTGCAGCATCGGGGCCAGGAGTCGGCTGGCATCGTCGCCTCGAACGGCCGCGAACAGCTCGTGCACCGTGGCATGGGCCTCGTGGCCGATGTCTTCTCCGAGGCCACGCTGGCGAAGCTTCCGGGCCGTCACGCGATCGGGCACGTGCGCTATTCGACGGCGGGTGAGTCGAGCCTGCGCAATGCACAGCCCTTCTGCGCCACCACCGATGGCGGCCCCGTCTCGATCGCGCACAACGGCAACCTGGTCAATGCGTTGACCATTCGGCGCGAGCTCGAGGGCCGTGGCGCGATCTTCAGCTCCACCGCCGACAGCGAGGTGATCGTCCACCTGCTGGCGCGCTCGCGCGAGGGTACGCTGGAGGAGCGTCTGATCGACGCACTCTCGCGTGTGAAGGGCGCCTTCAGCCTCGTGATGCTCACGGACGATGCGCTGATCGCGGCGCGCGATCCGTGGGGTTTCCGGCCGCTGGTGCTGGGACGCCTCGACGGGGCGTTCGTGGTGGCGAGCGAGACCTGTGCCCTCGATCTCATCGGCGCGAGCTTCGAGCGCGACATCGATCCTGGCGAGGTGGTCGTGATCCGCCGCGGGCGGCTGCGCACGCTCCGGCCTTTCGCGAAGGTGCCCCGGCAGGCCTTCTGCATCTTCGAGCACATCTACTTTGCTCGCCCCGACTCGAACCTGATGCGCCAGAACGTCTACGCCTTCCGCAAGGAGCTCGGGCGCGTGCTGGCCCGCGAGCATCCGGTGGAGGCCGACATGGTCGTCCCCGTGCTCGATTCGGGTACGGCGGCGGCCCTCGGCTACGCCGAGGAATCCGACATCCCGTACGAGACGGCCCTGATCCGCAACCACTACGTGCGACGCACTTTTATCGAGCCGTCGCACTCGATCCGACACTTCGGCGTGAAGGTGAAGCACAATCCCGTGCGCGGGATTCTCGAGGGCAAGCGCGTGGTGCTGGTCGAGGATTCGATCGTACGGGGCACGACGCTGCTCAAGCTGGTGACGCTGGTGCGGCAAGCGGGAGCGCGAACGGTGCATGTGCGCGTCTCGTCGCCGCCCACGATTGGCCCCTGTCATTACGGCATCGACACGCCCTCGCGTGAGGAGCTGATCGCGCACCAGCACTCGGTCGACGGGATCCGCGAGCAGATCGGTGCCGACAGTCTCGGCTACCTCTCCCTCGAGGGCCTGCGCCAGGTGAGCGCGCAGCTCAAGTCGGGCATCTGCGACGCCTGCTTCTCCGACGAGTATCCCGTGTCGCCGGGCGACGAGGAGGTGCCGCCGCAGCTCTCGCTATTCCACGCGGTGCAGGAAGAGATCTCGGAGGACGGCCGGGGCGCGGCACGGCGTGGCCCGCGCTCTTGAGCGTGCGCCGGCCGCGGATCGGCATCACGACCTACCCGCGCACCGGCGAGGATCGTCCGGCGTTCTCGCTACCCACGGCGTACGTCGACTCGATACGTGCTGCCGGTGGGCTGCCGCTGCTGCTGGCCCCCGATTGCGATTGCCCCGAAGAGTATCTCGAGCACGTCGACGGCATGATCTTCGCCGGCGGTGGTGACATTCATCCGGAGCACTTCGGCGCCGAGGAGCATCCGGCCCAGTATGGCCAGGACGACGAGCGAGATGCCTTCGAGCTGCGGCTGATGAAGGCGGTGCTCGTGAGCGAGACGCCGACCCTGGCCATTTGCCGCGGGCTGCAGCTGCTGAACGTGGTGCTCGGTGGCGACCTCCACGTGCACCTGCCGGATGTGGTGGGGGAGGAGGTGCTGCACCGCCTGCCCACCCGCAAGCCGGTGCTCCATCGGGTGCGCCTCGCCGCGGGCTCGGCCCTGGCGAGGATCTACGGCGTCCCCGAGATCGACACGATCTCCTGGCACCATCAGGCCGTGAGCCGGCTGGGCGAGGGCCTGGTGGCGACGGCGTGGGCTGAGGATGGGACGATCGAGGGGGTCAGCCTCGAAGGCGCTGACTGGCTGCTCGCCGTGCAATGGCATCCCGAGCTACGGCCGGAGGAGCTCCAGCTCTTCCGGGCGCTCGTGGCGAATTCCCGCCAGAAGGGTCGTAGCTTACGCTGCTGAATTGAGCGACCCCGGGCGGATCATGCGGGCCCGCCTTCTTGCCGATATGCCCCGGGGAGGGCCTGCGCGCCGATGCCGGTTCGCGACGAGATCCAGTTCGCTACACCGGGCGAGCCGCGCCGGCTCGAGGCCCGCTTCGACTCGGCCGAGGCCTTTGCGCAGGAGTATGCGCAGAACGTTTCGCAGGGCGGCGTCTTCATCGAGACGCAGGCTCAGTTCGAGCTGCGTGAGCTGGTGGTCGTGCAGGTCGTGCTGGCCTATTGCGACCAGACTGTCGAGCTCGACGGCGAGGTGGTCCACGTGCGTCCCGCCGGCTTCGCGGGCGCGCCGGGCGGAGTGGCCGTGCAGCTCCTGACCCCCGCAAGCGAGCTGCGCGCACGGCTCGGGCCCCTGGCCGAGATGCCGGCCGAAGCCGAGATCGAGATCGAGCCGGAGCTGCGGACGGCGCCGCGTACGCCCACCCGTGTCCAGGCGCGCGTCGATGGCGTCGAGAGCGCCGTACGGACACTCGATCTCAGTACGCGCGGCGCGTTGCTCGAGACGGGCGACGAGCCGCCGGCCATTGGAGAGACCGTCGAGGTCTCGCTGCAGCATCCGGTCAGCGGAAAGGAGTACACGATCGAGGGCATCGTCGTCCGCCATCACCAGCAGGACGGTGAGGTTCGAGGCGTGGGCGTGCGCTTCGAGACGAACGTCATCGAGCAGCCGGGCGTCGAACGCTTCGTGGAGGACGTGCAGGCCGCCGCCCATGCGAGGAGTCTCGGAGCCATTCGCGGGCCGATCGATCAGCTCGGCCTCGCGAGCCTGCTCCAGATGTTCGGCGTGTCGGCGCCACAGGGAACTCTCTGCGTGGTGCGCGAAGGGATCGAGGGCTCCATCGCCTTCGACGCTGGAGTGCTCCGGCACGCGCGGCTCGGCGAGATCGCGGGCTCGAAGGCGCTCGCGCGCCTTCTCGGCTGGCGCGATGGCAGCTTCGAGTTCCACGCCCAGCTCGAGTCCGGCTCGCCCGAGGACCCGCCCATGCCCCTCGACGCTGCGATCTTCGAGGCCGTCCGCCAGCTCGATGAGCTCGCGCGCGTCGAGCTTCCGTCGACCATCACGAAGGCTTCCCTGCGTCTCGATCGCGCCCGTTTCGAGGCGGAGCTGGGGCCGCTCGAGAAGGTGGAAGAGGCCGTCGTGGATCTCGTTGCGGCCGGCTTTCCGTTCTCCCGCGTGCTCGACGTGATCCCCGTTCCCGACGCCGAGATCCACGGAGCGCTGCGCTCGCTGCTCGAGCGGGGCGTGCTGGTCTCGGTCGCGTAGGCCGCAAAGAAGTCGCTACGGCGCGCTCGTCGGAGGCGTCGAGAGGGATTCCACGAGAGCCGGGTCGCGGATCTCGCGGCGCAGCAACCTGCCGCTCCGGAACTCACTGTGCACGTCCACGCGGCCGTCGCCGTCGAGATCCTCATCGCGCGAAGCGAGGCTGCCGTCGGTCTCGAAGCGTTCGAAGCGGTCGAGGCTGCCGTCGGCGTCCGTATCCTGGTCGCCCCCCACGAGGGTTCCCGTCGCGTAGTGGAAGACGCGTTCCGGTCTCCCGTCGCTGTCCATGTCGATCTCGATGCTCTCGGTCGAGAGGCCGTCGGCCGCCAGCAGGATGTGGGCGTTGATGTGGCCCGAGGCGCCTCGATCCTCCCAGATCGCTACCGGTCGCGCCCCGGCGTAGGCCGTCCAGCGGTCGGCCACACCGTCCTGGTCCGTGTCCTCTTCGCGCAGCAACAGCGCGCCCGCTGCGGGCGAGTTCGCTGCGGGCTCAAAATAGAAGCGGGCGACTGCGCCTCCGTCCGGCGCGTACAACACGCGAGCCTCGACCTTCCTGCCACCGGCGCGCTCGCGCGCCAGGCGCGGGCCCACGCCGTCGGGTTCTGGGATCTCCGCGATGCGCAGCACCGCGATTTCTTCCGTAGTCGGCGCGCGCTGCCGGAGCTCATCCACGCGCAGCGCCGCGAGCAGCTCATCGCGATGGTGGCGCTCGGCCGCGACCTCGGCCTCGAGCGCTCGAGTCTCGGGATCTCGCATTGTCATCGCGCGCGCTGCATCGAGCTCGCTCTCTCGTTCGCGCTCCTGCTCCGCTCCCTCGATCTCGCTCGCGGCGTCGGGGGGTGTGGCGTCGCGATCCGCTTCGGCACGTCCGCGGGCAATCTCGCGCGCCCGCTGCACGTTGCGCACTGGCAGCAGCGCGCGCGCAGCCAGGGCGGGCCATGCGTCCTGCGCGGGACGGGCGGGCGCTGCCAGCGCGCTCGCAACGCCGGGCAACGCGAGAGCCAGCTCGAGTGCGTGCGAGAGAGCAGCGTCGGTGCAGGCCGGAGGCAGTGACGGATCGTCGTCGACGGCGCGGACGCGCAAAGGCTCGTCCGGCAGCGCTCCCGAGCGGGCTGCCACCACCGTGAGCGAGACCAGCGCGAAGGGGCCGTCCTTGGCCGATTCGGCGCATCGGGCCTGGTCCACCCGCAGCGAAATGGCGCCGCGGGGGGCCTCTAGCCGGAGCCACTCCTCGGCCTCCCGCAGCGACGCCGGCGTGGTCTCGGATACGGCCGCCTTCGGCAGCCGCGTCCGGATGCGCGTCGCGAGGGTGTGCAGCAGGTGGGAATTCTCCCACTCGCCCGAGAGGTCGGCCGAGCTTTCGATCTCCGGCGGGAGCAGCACGAGCAGCACGCCGCTCGCATCGGGGATGAGCGGCGTCTCGGGTGGCGGGGCAGGGGCCGGCTTGAGCTGCCGTGCACGTGCGGCATGCTCCGCGGCCTCCTCTTTGCGACCGAGGTCGTGAAGTGTGCGCGCCATCAGTGCGTGCGCACGTGCGTGATCCGGATCGCTGGAGAGGGCTAGGTGGAGCTGGTGCTCTGCCGCCTCGAAGCGCTTCTGAAGGCGGAAGGCCAGCGCGTCCTCGACGCGACGCTTCACGTAGCGCGCGCGGTCCGCCTCGGAGACGGGCTCGCCGTTCGGCGTCGGGGAGATGCCCTGGCAGGCCGCAAACAGCAGCGGGAGCAGCACGAGAAGCGCCCGCCAGCTCCGCGGGGCGCACGCGCGCATTTCAGCTTGATTCGCGACGCAGAACGGTGTCGCGGCAGTAGCTCTCGTCGCGTTCGGGATGGTCGAGGTTGTAGTGGAGGCCCCGGCTCTCGTGACGCCGCGACGCGGACTCGATCACGAGCTGCGCCACGAGGGCCAGATTGCGCAGCTCCAAAAGGTCCGGCGTGAGCTCGAAGCCCCAGTAGTACTCCATGATCTCATGCTGGAGCAGGTCGATCCGGCGCTTCGCGCGTCGAAGGCGCTGGTCCGTGCGTACGATGCCGACGTAGTTCCACATGAAGCGACGGATCTCGTCCCAGTTCTGCGTGATGAGGATCGCCTCCGGGCTCTTGATGGCGGCGCCCGGGTCCCAGGCCGGCACCTCTTCGAGGGCGGGCGCTGCCTGCCGCAGCCGCGCAAGTGTTTCAGTCGCGGCGGCGTCGGCATAGACGAGCGCCTCGAGCAGCGAGTTGGACGCCAGGCGGTTGGCGCCGTGGAGCCCCGTGGCGGCCACCTCTCCTGCGGCAAAGAGGTTCTGCAGGTCGCTCTCGCCGCGCCGATCCGTTCGCACGCCACCGCAGCAATAGTGCGCCGCGGGCACCACCGGGATCGCCTCCTGCGTGATGTCGAGCCCGAAGCCGAGACAGCGCTCGTAGATCGTGGGGAAGCGCGTGCGTACGAAGGCCGGATCCTTATGCGTGATGTCGAGCAGCACCCAGTCGTCACCTGAGCGTTTGAGCTCCGTGTCGATGGCGCGCGCCACGATGTCGCGGGGCGCAAGGTCGGCCATCTCGTGATAGCGCGACATGAAGGCGACGCCCGCCCGCGTACGCAGGATCCCGCCTTCCCCCCGGACGGCCTCCGTGATCAAGAAGGATTTCGCCTGCGGGTGGTACAGGCAGGTCGGGTGGAACTGCATGAACTCCATGTTCGAAACGCTGGCGCCCGCGCGATAGCCCATGGCCATGCCGTCGCCCGACGCGATGTCGGGGTTGCTGGTGTAGAGGTAGACCTTGCCCGCGCCACCCGACGCCAACAGCGTCATGCGGGCGCGAAAGGTCTCGACCCGGCCCGTGCGTGAGTCGAGCACGTAGGCGCCGAGGGCGCGGTCGGGCCCCGGGAGCCCGGCCTTGCGTGCCGTCAGCAGGTCCACCGCGCAGTGGTCCTCGAAGAGTTCGATGCTCGGATGTGCCGCCGCCTGCGCCAGCAGCACGCTCTCGATGGCTCGGCCCGTGGCGTCACGGTGGTGCAGGATCCTGCGCTTGGTGTGGCCACCCTCGCGGCCGAGATCGAAGCCCTCGAGGCCGTCGGCCGGCGCGCCCTCGACCCGGTCGAATTCGACACCGAGCTTGACCAGCGCCTCGATCATCGCCGGGCCGCGCTCGATCACGAAGCGTACGACGCCCTCGTCGCACAGACCTGCGCCCGCCACCAGCGTGTCGTGCACGTGGTCCTCGAAGGAGTCTTCGCTTGCGAGAACGGCGGCGATGCCGCCCTGCGCCCAGTTCGTGGCCGAGTCGGCGGCACGCTTCTTGGTGACCACCGCCACGCGTCCGGCATCGGCCACGCGCAGCGCGAAGAAGAGGCCGGCGATGCCGGAACCGATCACGAGGAAGTCGAAATCCCGTCGTTCCAGGGTCTGCCCCGCGGCCCTAAGGATCTTCTCTCCCGGCACCGATGAACCCATCGGCGCCTGCTTCTCCAGTCTATGGGCTGGGGCGTCGCGCGCCAGCTTGGGGGGGAGCGATGGGGGGACGCACCGTCAGGGCGTGCCGCGCGCTCGCCGGGGTCGCGCTCCTGATGGGCTTGGCCGGACCGGCAGCGGCGGACAATCTTTACCGCTACGTGGATGAGAACGGCAGCGTGCACTTCACGGACGCGCCGGCCGACCCCCGCTTCCACAAGGTGAGCCTGCCGACGAACCGGGTCCGGCTCAATTATTACGCCTCTCCGCGCTCCTGGCCGGAGGCGAACCGCATCCCGGCTGTCGGAGAGGGCTACGACCTCCTGATTGCCGAGCTGGCCCGAAGCAACGGCGTTCCGGCGGCATTGGTAAAGGCCGTGATCGCCGCCGAGTCGCGCTTCGATCCGCAGGCGGTCTCCAGCGCGGGTGCGCAGGGTCTGATGCAGCTCATGCCCGCCACGGCGGACATGCTCGGAGTGGCCGACCCCTTCGAGCCTCGGGCCAACGTTGGGGCGGGCGTCCGCTATCTGCGGCAGCTCCTCGACCGCTTCGGCGACCCTGTCTGGGCAGTGGCCGCCTACAACGCGGGGCCCGAGGCGGTAGACCGCTACGGCGGCATCCCTCCCTACTCGGAAACCCAGCAATACGTGCGGCGGGTGATGGCCTACTATCGAAAGTATCATGGTGACCTCCTGCAATGAGGGAGCTGCCGCCCTGCCTTCTCTTGCCCGTGCAGAACGCTTCTGGAACCTCCCCAACACAATTACCGTCCTCCGAATCGGGGTCGTTCCGGTCCTGCTTCTCCTGCCCCTCTTCGCGGGGCGCCTTGGGAGCCAGGTCACGGCCTGGATCTTCATCGTGGCGGCCGTCAGCGATCTGGTGGACGGCTGGCTCGCCCGCCGGGGGCATCAGGTCACGAGAATTGGAAAGCTCCTGGATCCGCTGGCCGATAAGCTGCTCGTGGCGACGGCCCTGATCGTGCTGCTTTCGATGGCGCGGATCCCGGCCTGGGCCACCTGGATGGTGGTGGTGGTCATCGGCAGGGAGCTCGCGGTCACGGGTCTTCGTGGCTTGGCGTCGGCCCAGGGGCAGATCATGGCGGCTTCAAGCCTGGGAAAGGCCAAGACCTTGACCCAGAACGTGGCGATCGGGGCGTTGCTGTTCCCGGACCCGACCCTCGGCCTGCCGGCCCATGCGATCGGGCTCTTGCTCCTGGCGGCCGCGACGGCACTCACGATCTGGTCGGGGTACGACTATTTTTCCGCCTACTTCGGGGCGAATCGCTCCGGCGGCGTCGAGGAGGGTTCTGGAAAATGAGTCGGCTTCAGGAACTCGGGCAGAAGATCGACGGTCGCGAGGCCCAGATCGGGATCGTCGGACTCGGCTACGTGGGGCTTCCCCTTGCGATCGAGTTTGCGAAGGAGGGCTTCCGGGTC
>Ga0209253_10004387_pt1 | contig 12311 bp, 6 predicted proteins | sample FrelakmetBRP12BR_FD_187145 | JGI IMG/M metagenome (GOLD analysis project Ga0209253, IMG submission 187145) | Freshwater lake sediment microbial communities from the University of Notre Dame, USA, for methane emissions studies - BRP12 BR (SPAdes)... | ecosystem: Environmental > Aquatic >...
CTTTTGCTGGACAGGTATAAGGGCGCGGAGTATAAGGGCCATGTAGAGGGTGTCCGCTAGAAAAATAGGGGAACAACGGCGTTTCCCACCGGCCTTACGCTGGTACGATATGGACAATGGCGTCCTCCAGCCCCAGTGGGCTCGAGGACGTTTTTTATTGGCTGCATTGCTATTGTTGTATAGGCTATGTGGGAATCGAGGTCAAAGTCAGTGATGGATGGGCGCAGAGGGGGCTGTGTGACGCACAATGGCGTGCGTGGCGACAACGATGTCGAGGTACAAGTGGCAAGGAAGCAACCGAATCACCAATTGGATGAGGAGGAAGAAGATGAAGTCAAGACGTAAACGTATCGGACTAGGAATAGGCGTCTGTGCGCTCGCCTCGCTGCTCGGGGGCAACGCGGTGTTCGCCGATGATGTAGTAAAGGATGCCGAGTCCTTGTGGAAGGCGGCAGGCTTTCAGATCTCCGGGACCGTGCTGACGACCTATACACAGAATTTCAATAATCCGTACACGAACAACAATCAACTGCGTATCTTTGACACAGCGGCCAACTCGTTCATGGCGAATATGGCGCAGCTCGTATTTGAACGGCCGGCCAATGCTTCAGGCAGTGGCGCAGATCGGGTGGGCTTCAGGGCGCGGCTCAATTTTGGGACCGATGCCAGGTTCTCGCGGGCAGAAACAAATTTCCAACCAGGTACGGATAATACCTATGTGGACACGCAGGAGTTGTATGCGGAGTACATCGCCCCGGTTGGCAACGGCCTGAAGATTCAAGCAGGAAAGATCAACACGTTGATCGGGTATGAAGTGATCAACGCCTGGGAGAATCCGAACTTATCCCGCACCATGATGTTCGGTCTGAGCCAAGCCTTCACCACCACCGGTATCCGGTTTACCTATCCCTTTGCGAAGTGGGCGACCGCGAGCATCGGACTGGTCAATGGGTGGGACAACGTCGAGGACAACAACAGGGGCAAATCGTTCGAATACCTCGTGGCCTTGACACCGCATGAGAAGTTCGGCTTCAGCGTCTACGGTTCTTACGGGCCAGAACAGTCAAATGGAAATGCTGCTGCCGGTACTGCGCAGCTCGGTGGCTGTAACAATGGTGCAACCGGATGCGATCCTTCAGCTAAGCGGGTGGTGGTGGGTTCAATCATCACGATGAAGCCCATCGATACGACCACCCTCATCCTGGAACCCTATTACGGTAATGAAAGTAATGCGAGCACCACTAGTGGTTCCAGGAATGGCCGCTGGAATGGGTTAGTCGCCTATTTGATTCATGACTTGAATGATCAAACGAAGCCCCATGCATTCAGTCTCAGGGCTCGTGGAGAGATCTGGGAGGATGCTGGTGGTTCCCGTGCCTGCGCAGGCGGCGTGAATTTCAATGGCGGCGCCAATACCTGTGCTGGTTCTGGCTCTGGAAGCCCCATATTAAACACCGCTCCCGGATTTCCGACTACTGTCAGTGGCAACACGTTCGCGGCAGGGGGCGGCCTGACCGCCTGGGGGACGACCTTTACACTCCAATACAAGCCGATGCCACAATTGCAGACAAGAATCGAGTATCGTTATGACCATGCCGACCATAATGTCTATCTATACGGCACCAGGTCAACGAACTTTCAAAACACCCTGGGATTCTCCGTTGCGTATATGTTCTAAGAAATGTTCTGAGAAGAACGTAGTCTGAGGTTCGTGACATTGTGACATGCCGGTCCCTTCGTGGAATCAACCACGAAGGGACCGGTCACTATATAAGGAACCATCAACCTTGCCTGCGCTGGGTTGTGGCTGGCAGGTGATGGTGGGATTGAGAGCGATATTTTCCGGCACAACAAATTTTGATTTTGAGGGGCTGAGCCAGCTCCGCTCTGGCGCAGGCAGAGCGCCACGGCCAAATTTGACGAAAGCAGGAGCGTGAGACAACCAGGGGGGCCGCTCGGAACAGTTCAACGAACGTATTGGCAACCTCGTCCTGAACTAAGGGATGAAAGGATACAAATATGTCATCGTATAGCAGTATCAGTCTTAAAAAGGTTCTGCCGGTCCTCCTGATTTGTCTGACTGTTATGTTGGTAGGAGGGGCGGCTCCGTTCGTACAAGATGTCGTTGCGCAGGCTCCGGCTGCAGAGGCGCCGGTGGCAGAAGCTGCTCCAGCCCCGCTGAAGGTCGATACGGGGGACACAGCCTGGGTTATCGCTTCCGCGGCGCTGGTGATGGCGATGACGTTGCCGGGGTTGGCGCTCTTCTATGGAGGACTTACCAGGCAAAAGAATATCCTGAGCACGGTCTTGCACAGTTTCGTCTGTCTCTGTCTGGCCAGCATCGCGTGGGTGTTGTTCGGGTACAGCCTTTCTTTCGGCCCCGATGTCGGCGGGTTCATCGGGAACTTCGATTGGGCATGGTTGCGCGGGGTGGGAGCCGATCCCCATCCGGTCTATGGCCCGACGATCCCACACGAAGTATTCATGATGTACCAGATGATGTTTGCCGCCATTACCCCGGCGCTGATGACAGGGGCCATTGCGGAGCGCATCCGGTTCTCCTCGATGCTGTGGTTTCTCGGCATCTGGTCGATCGTGGTGTACTATCCTGTCTGCCATTGGATTTGGGGCGGTGGATGGTTGGCGCAGATGGGCGCGTTGGACTTTGCCGGAGGCGCAGTCGTGCACGTCAGTTCCGCAACGTCCGCCCTGGTCGCCTGCATTATGCTCGGAAAGCGTATGGGCTATCCGACGACTCCTATGCCTCCTCATAACCTCCCCATCATGTTGTTGGGGGCGGGCCTGCTCTGGTTCGGCTGGTTCGGGTTCAACGCGGGCAGCGCCTTGGGCGCCAATGGACTGGCGGCCAGCGCCTTCGTGGCCACCCACATCGCAGCCTGTGTCGCGACGGTGGTATGGATGCTGATCGAGTGGGCGCATCGTGGGAAGCCCACCGCGCTCGGATGTGCGACCGGGGCGATTGCCGGTTTGGCCACCATTACCCCTGCTGCAGGGTTTGTCGGATTGGGTGGGGCGATCATGATTGGCCTCGCTGCTGGAGTCGTCTGCTATATCTGCGTCAGCATCCTGAAGCCGGCCCTGGGTTTCGACGATTCGCTCGATGTTGTGGGGGTTCACGGTGTGGGCGGAGCGCTCGGCCTCGTTGGGGCAGGATTATTTGCGTCAAAGCTGATCAATTCTGCCGGGCAGGATGGGTTGTTCTATGGCAATCCAAAACAACTCATGGTTCAGCTCATCATGATCGGCGCGGTGGCAGGATTTTCTATGATCTGCACCTGGATTATTCTCAAAATAATCGATGTGGTCATGGGTCTGCGTGTGACGCACGATGAAGAGCAAGAAGGGTTGGATGTCAGTCAGCACGGTGAGAAGGCCTATCACATGTAATACCAGGCCCATGATACAATCGACGAAACAATCGTGCTGGCAGTTCCCGCGGCGCTGTACGGGCAGCGTCGCGGGTAAACCGATGAGGGAGGTGTCGACATGAAGATGATTGAAGCCGTAATCAAGCCGTTCAAGTTGGATGAAGTCAAGGATGCGTTGGTGGAGATTGGTGTGCAGGGAATGACGGTGACGGAAGTCAAAGGATTCGGACGCCAGAAGGGGAGTAAGGAAACCTACCGCGGCGCCGAATATACGACCGACTTCCTGCCCAAGATCAAGATCGAAGTATATGTCGCAGATAAGGAGGCGGCGCGTGTGATCGAAACCATTACGCGTGCTGCAAAAACCGGCACGGTCGGGGATGGGAAGATCTTTGTGTCGGATATCGCCAACGTGGTGCGGATCAGGACCGGCGAGATGGGGGAAAGCGCCCTGTGACATTGGCGCCGAACAATGGGTTGCCGGCTGAGCTCTTGCCGGGGGCGGAGACCACAGCGGTCTCCGCCCTGGCTTGGCATAGGCAGGCTCTCAAGCAGCGGCTTTTGGACGGGGCCACGGCGGCCGAAGTCATGGCAGCCCTGACGGAGTTTGTAGACGGGCTGGTGAGAGACCGGTACCTGAGCGCCATGAAGCAGGCGGGAGAAGGGGCGCAGGTCGCGGGGGCTCAGCATTGCTGCCTCGTCGCGCTGGGGGGCTATGGCCAGAGGGAGTTGGCTCCCTATTCCGACATCGATATCATGTTCCTCTACAGCGAGGAAGCGGGAGAGGCGGCGCCGGTTCTATTCCGCGAGGTCTTGCACCATCTGTGGAATCTCGGATTCCAGGTCGGCCACAGTATGAGGACGACGCAAGATTGTGTCGAGCTGGCGGGGCAGGATCTGACGATCCGTACCGCGATGATGACAGCCAGGTTTCTGGCCGGAAGCCCGAATCTGTTCCAAAAGTTCCATCGCCTCTATGCCAAGGAAGTGATTGGCCGCGGTGCCGGGCGCTTTATCGAGCAGAAGAAGGAAGAACGGCAACGTGAATATACAAAGTTTGGGCAGACGATCTACCTCCTGGAGCCCAACGTCAAGAAGAGCAAGGGAGGGTTGCGAGACTACCATCTGCTCCGGTGGGCCGGCATGGCCCGGTTCCAAGCCGCTACACTACAAGATTTGGCGGATCGCAGCCTCCTCTCCAGACAGGATTTTCTCTCAGTGACGGAGGCCCGTGATTTTCTGTGGCGCGTCCGGGCGTTTCTGCATGTCGGAGCCGGGAGGGCGCAGGAAATTTTATCGTTCGATGAGCAGGTCAGGCTGGCCTCCCTGTTCGGATTCGAGGATCGTCCCAACCTCCTGGGGGTAGAGCAGTTCATGCAGCAGTACTACCGGCACACGGTAGGGCTCCATGAAACCCTGATCCGGTTTTTAGACCGTTGCGAAGCCGTGACTGCAAAGCGCCGATCATCTCGCGCTTTGCCGTCCAATCTTGTGGATGGCTATTTCTCAGTCACCGGCCGGCGCCTGACGGTTCCCTCTGAGCTGCGGGCACGAGTGCTGGATAGTCCGGAGTTACTTCTCCGGCTGTTCGAGATGGCAGGAACCAGACGGCTGAAGATCGAGGCCGATCTGCTTGACGAGATCCACAGCCACATGGACAGTGTGTCGAGCGAGGCCTTCAGGACCCCGGAGGCCAGCCGGGTCTTTCTGAAGATCCTTGCAGGACCGGGAGCGGTGGCCAGCACGCTTGTAGCAATGCACCGCGCCCATTTACTGGAAAAGCTCATCCCGGTCTTCGCCACGCTCCGTGGCCTGATGCAGTTCAACCAGTACCACAAGTACACGGTAGACGAACATACCCTGCTGGCTGTCGCCAAGGCAGAAGCGCTTGCCATGGAACCGGGCATCATGGGGGAGGTCTATCAGGAGATCAAGCGGAAGGATCTCTTACACCTGGCGATTCTGTTGCATGATTTAGGGAAGGGACGGAAAGAGGACCACTGCGAAGTGGGCAAGGCGATTGCGGAGGAGACATCGGCGAGGCTTGGATTTGACCTACAGGAGACCAGGACGCTGATGTTTCTCGTACACCGGCATCTGGTGATGTCGCATACGGCGTTCCGCCGTGACCCCTATGATGAGAAAGTGCTCGTGCCCTTTGCCCAGGAGGTGGTCACGCCCGAGGTGCTTCGCATGTTGTTGATCCTGACTGCGGCCGATATCGCGGCAGTGGGGCCAGGCGTGTTGACGAAGTGGAAAGAGTCTTTGCTCATTGAGCTCTATAAGCGCACGCTTCGAACGTTAGCCGGTGAGCAGGACGATAAGATGGCCGGTCCAAATAGTCTCAAGCGTCTGACCCGTGAGGTAGCGCAAGAGTTTAAGACGTTAGTTGTCGGGGGGCTCGACTGGATCGAATCGCAACTGGACCGGTTTCCTTTGCGCTACCTGCACGGGACGCAGCCGAAGCGCATCGCAGCCCATCTGGAAGCGATCGCAAGGTTGCAGACAGGGGATGTGCTGGTCGAGGGTATCTTCAACGAGGAACTCGGCACATGCGAATTCACGGTGATCACCCATGACACCCTCACCCCGGGTATCTTCTCAAAGACTGCCGGCGTGATGGCGGCTCAGGGGCTTGAGATTTTCGATGCCCAGATCATCACTCGAAACGACGGGGTTGTGGTCAACACCTTCCAGGCCTCCGATCCTGATTTTTCCGGCGCTCCTCCGGTTGAGCGCCTGGACGACACGGCTGAGACGATCGTTCGGGTGTTGAAGGGAGAGGAGTCGGTCGAGCAGTTGAGAAGCAGGAAGATCAGGCTATCCTCCACGAGCCCGGTGTCTGCCGAACGTCATTCGAGCGAGGTCGTGATCGATAACAGAACGAGCGACCGGTTCACGGTCATCGATGTGTTTGCCGACGATACGCAGGGACTGTTGTACGTCATTACCGATTCCATCTTCCGGCTCGGTCTGTCGATCCAATCGGCCAGGATCTCGACCAGGCTGGATGACGACATACAACCGTCCCTTCGCACCGGCGGGAGACATGAGGTTGTCGACGTGTTCTACGTGACGGATCAGCAGGGAGGGAAGATCGAGGACCAGGCCCGGCTGGAGGCAATCTGTTCGACGATGAAGCAGGATATCGATCGATACATGAACCCACAGGTCGATGTCCCGGAAAGCGTTTCTTCAGGATCTGCATTATAAGTCGGATGTGACAAGGAGGAGGGTCGGAATGAATCCCCGTGAGGTATTGGAGTTTGCGAAGAAGCATAAGGTCCAGATGGTGGACTTGAAGTTTGTGGACCTGATCGGCACCTGGCAGCACTTCACGATTCCCGTAGAAGAGCTGACGGAGGGGCTGTTCAAGGACGGGTCCGGGTTGGACGGTTCGTCGATCCGGGGCTGGAAAGCGATCAACGACAGCGATCTGCTGATGATCCCCGATCCGTCCGAGGTCTGTATCGATCCGTTTTGTGCGGTTCCGACACTGAGCCTCGTTGGCAACATTGTCGATCCGATTACGCGCGAGCCCTATGATCGTGATTCGCGGTTTGTGGCGCAGAAGGCGGAAAAATATCTCCAGAGCACGAAGATCGGGGATACTTCTTACTGGGGGCCCGAGGCGGAATTCTTTATCTTCGATCAGGTCCGGTACGACCAGACCGGCAACAGCGGTTTCTACTTCATCGATTCCGAAGAGGGCGCCTGGAATATCGGGCAGGAAGGCCACAACTTGGGGGGGAAGATCCGCCACAAGGAAGGCTACTTTCCGGTCCCGCCGCACGATACGCAACAGGATATCCGCAGCGAGATGGTCCTGGAGATGCAAAAGGCCGGGATTGCCATTGAAAAACACCACCACGAGACGGCGACGGCAGGCCAGGCGGAAATCGATATCCGCTTCGACTCGCTGGTCAAGACGGCGGACAAAATGATGATGTACAAGTACATCGTCAAGAATGTGGCCCGCCGGCATGGCAAAACAGCCACGTTCATGCCTAAGCCGATCTTCGGGGACAACGGTACAGGCATGCATACGCACCAGAGCATCTGGAAAGATGGGAAGCCGCTGTTTGCAGGGAAAGAATATGCCGGCATCTCCCAGCTCTGTCTCTACTATATCGGGGGCATCCTGAAGCATGCGCCCGCCTTGGCTGCCTTTACGAATCCGACGACAAACTCCTACAAGCGGCTGACTCCCGGATACGAGGCGCCGGTTCTGCTGGCCTATTCCAGCCGGAATCGTTCGGCTGGTATCAGGATTCCCATGTACTCACCGAGTCCGAAGGCCAAGCGGATCGAAGTGCGTTTTCCTGACCCGACTGCGAATCCGTACCTCGCTTTTTCCGCCATGCTCATGGCGGGGTTGGACGGGATCGAGAATAAGATCAATCCGGGTGAACCGGCGGAGAAGGATCTGTACGATCTTGAGCCGGAGGAAGCGGCGGCCATTCGCACGATGCCGGGCAGTCTCGACGAAGCCTTGCGCAACCTCGAACAGGACCATCAGTTCCTGCTCAAGGGCGGGGTATTCAGCAAGGATCTGATCGAGGCCTGGATCAGCTACAAACGTAAGAGGGAAGTCGATCCTATGCGGTTGCGTCCGCATCCGTACGAGTATGTCCTCTATTACGATGTGTAAGACGAATTCAAGCGAGAGGGGCGAGACTGGCGGGACGCGCGGGAAACGCGCAACTCGGTAACGCTCTCGACCCAAGCAAACAAGATAACGGCGTCCGTTTCCTGAGACAGGGAGGCGGACGCCGTTTTATTTCTCGCCTTTTTTGAACCTGTACGCGATGCTGGCGGAACTTTTCAACAGTTCGCTAGAGTTTTCCGAACGTTCGTTCGAAGAACTGTTTGGTGAGGGTCATGTGCTGCTCGATGTCAGACTGCAAATCGCGCGCGCCAGCCGTCCAATCGTCTTTCGTATAGCCGACGCGGCGGGCAAGACTGACAAACTCCTCTGAATCGTACGGAGGGAGGACAAGATCTTTGGTGTTTCCCCGGACCATGCGTAATCCATCGACTAATGTTCGGGTGAAGATGTAGGCTTTCCGGAGGCCTGCTCCATCGGCTCGCTTGACCAACCCCTCTTGCGTCAGCGCGGCGAGCGCCTGCAGGGTATTCGGCGTACGCAGACTCGGGTGGTCGTGCCCATGCATCACCTGTAAGTATTGCATGGCATATTCGATGTCGATGAGTCCCCCCGCGCTATACTTCACGTTGACTTTTCCAGGCGAGACCAGTTGTTTGAGCTGTTGTCTCCGAAGCTCCAGTGCCGTGGGAATGTCCCAGGCGGCACCCCCGTAGACGAAGGAGTCCCGGTGTGCTTCCAGTCGATGGCCTAGTGCGGAGTCGCCGGCGATATGGCGTAACTTGATCAGGGCCTGCCGTTCGAATGGCGCAGCAAGCCCGGTCGAACTGTAGTAGCGACAGACCTCCTCGAATTCATTGGCCAGCGCACCCTTGCCTCCATGAGGCCGCAGCCGGACATCGATGCGAAAGATGCCTTCTTGCTTGGCTTCGATCCACCCCAGGAGTTCCTGCGCCAACCGCTCGAAGTACTCGCTGTTCTCAATTCCCTGTTTACCGCTAGTTTTGCCCGATCCATCGTAGACGAACAGGACTTCGATATCCGAGGCGTAGCCAAGCTCGCGCCCTCCGAATTTTCCCAATCCCAGGACGGCAAAGGAACAGGGTTTCCCGTTGGCGAGCCGTGGCCGCCCATAGGATTTCTCCAGCTTGGCGCGGCAATCTGTGACGCTCCGTTCCATGATGACTTCCGCCAGTTCCGTGAGCGCGAGCGAAAAGTCTGGGAAATTGGTGGAAGGTTCGACGATGTGTTTGATGTCGATCCTGAACATCTCACGATCTTTGAACCGGTTTAAGGCTTCTTTTCGCGCTTGATCTGTTTTGGCGTGCCCGACCAGGCGATCGAGTTCTTTTCGGAGGGATGCCTGCGGCTTGATCAGGGGCGCATCCTGGTAATCCGTGAGCAGAGGAAGGAGGTTGTCGTGCTGGCGCCTAAGGAAATCTTCCCATAAAAAATCGCTGGCGCCGAGCAGTCGTGCGAGCAGGGGGAAGCTTTTTTTATTGCTGACGAAGTCGAGCGACTGGTTCTTTCCAGTTTTACCCTGGTCTTTCACGATGAGATCCAGGAAGTGGTCGAACGATGCCAGAGCTTTGGCCGGGTCGGAAGCCCAGGTCAAGGCATGCGTGAATTGTTTGATGAGCACGGCGGTCAGGCGAAGTTGCTGCTGATCGGCGGAGTCGAGCAGTTTCTGACCTTCGCGATTCCTGACATAGAAACGATCGTGCAGCTTGGCTCCGTCGCATTCGATCTGGGCCTTGGTAATGTATATGTTGCGCATGGCCAGGGCATTCGCAAGCGCATAGAGGAAGGCCGGAGTATCATCCGATTGGATGTCCATAATCGTGTCTGTCGGCGATTGGCTATTGTCGAAAGTAATCTGCACCGTATCGAGCAGGCCGGTGAAGGCGCTTCGCTGTTTATCCAATCGTTCGACGAGCCGGCGATTGACATATTGGCGTGCCTCTTCGAACCGACCGGCATCCAGCAGTTGAACAATCTCGCTGACCGTCTGCCGGAGGGCATTGTGTTGTGGCGCGGGAAAGCCTGTGCTGTCTAAGGGATGTACCAGAAAAACATCGACGATTTTCTTGCGGCTGAGGCCGGGCCGGCCTTTATTAGGCCGGTCAGCCCTTGAGAGGGTTTCCCTGCGAGGCGATGGAGAGGGCGTGGCCCCCATAAAGGTATAGATCCGTCCCTCTTCGATATTCAGTCCGAAGGCCGAGAGCACACCGCAGATGGCGGCGAATTCCGAGAAGTAATCGTAGGCGACAATACTGATTTCCCATCGGCCTGCTTGTTTGTCGATGACCGATAGTTCGCACGGGTGGTCTGGCGCGAGACGGCTGGCAAGCTGAATATGGTGTGCGATGGTTTCCGGTTGGAATCGTTCGAAGTACTCGGGGTCCATCCGTGAGACGAAGTCCCTGCGTACCTCATCCGCGACGTCTGGACAGAGGGAGGCCAGGGTTTTGATGATCGATTCGCGTGGTCCAGACCCAACCATCATGGCTCGGAGTATAGCCGAAGTGGGATTCATTGTGCGAGCGCCAAGGTATGAGTATAATGCCCGCCTATGACTACGCGTCCCAAGAAGCCGCTGCCGCGTTATTGTGCCGCTCCTGCGCTCCAGTGGGCTGCTCGTCCTGACCCGACCCCGATTCTGTTAGCGTCCGGGCTGGAACCGGCCCAGGTTGAAGCAATTCTTCAATGCTACGGATTCCAGCGTATTAAGGATGCCGATGCGAACCTGCAGTCGATGGCGGGCGATCCATACCAGCGGCGCCAGTTGGCAGCCATTCTACCCTCGTTGCTTGAGGCCATTGGGAAGACTGCTGATCCGGATCTGGCCTTGAACCAATGGGAACGCTGGCTCGCGAGCGGAGTCAGCCGGTCGGCTGTGTTGGAATACTTGCGTGGCGCTCCCCTTATGGTGGACCTGGTATGCGCGATATTCGGAAACAGTAACTCGCTCGGCTCTACCCTCGTCCGCGATCCGCTGTTGCTGTACTGGCTGGCCCAACAGAAGGTGTTGTCTTCCGCGCCGACCAAGGTTGGGATGGAGCGTACGGTCCGGCAAAATCTGGAGACGGTCGATGCCACGGAACTCAAATTGGACGCACTCAGACGATTCCGCCGCCGAGAGATGCTGCGCATTGGCGTACGCGATCTCCTCCGGTTAGCCGATGTGGTGGAAACGACCGCTTCTCTCTCAGACCTGGCCTCGGTCCTCATCGATGCCGCCTATCATATTGTGGATGCTAGGCTACGATCTCAGTACGGCATTCCCATGCATCGGAATCGTCAGGGGCGGTGGGTGGAGACCGGCTTCACGGTTATCGGGATGGGGAAGCTGGGAGGACATGAGCTCAATTACAGCTCCGATGTAGACGTGCTCTATGTCTGTGAGTCCCATGAGGGAGAAACCAAGCCTGCTGCGCCCAGAGGCGTGAAGGCAAAGGGCTCTGCGCAGCGAGGGCTGTCCAATGAAGAATACTTTGAAATTCTCGCGCGGGAACTGACGAAGGCGCTGACCGAACAGACCCATGAGGGGTATCTCTATCGCGTAGATCTCCGTTTGCGGGCAGAAGGTTCGGTGGGGCAGCTCACTCGTTCGCTCGATGAGTATGATAAGTACTATCGGACGAGGGGGCAAGTGTGGGAACGGTTGGCCTTGCTGAAGGCCTGGCCCATTGCCGGGTCTCAGGGGGTCGGGAGATCGTTCGTCAAGTTGGTACGGCCCTTTGTGCTGGCGTCCCCATCGGAACGCTCGGATGTCGAACAGGGGCTCGCGATCGTAGAAGAGGTCCGATCGGTCAAGGAACGAATCGACGCGAAGATGGCGGAGCGAGGGCATGAGCAGCGCAACGTGAAGTTGGGTGGAGGAGGCATCCGCGAGATCGAGTTTTTTGTCCAAACGATCCAAGTGCTTGCCGGTCGTCGATTGCCAGGAATCCTGGATCGAGGGACTATCGGATCCTTAGCGCGACTTCACAACGCGGGCATCCTTTCAGCGAAACAACAGAGCGGCCTTGCCCGCGCCTATCAGTTTCTCCGAGACGTCGAGCATAAACTGCAGATGGTGCACGATATGCAAACACACGCGCTGCCGGATCGGCAGGATAAACTCGAACGTTGCGCGATCCGCATGGGCTACATAGGGGCGAGTCGATCGGTCGCCCTCAAGCAGTTTCAAGCCGACCATGCTGCACATAGAACCCTCGTGCATGACATCTTCCGCTCGTTCTTCGAGACGCCGAAGACTTCCAAGTTGTTCAAGGCTACGTTGAGAGCCATCAACAAGCGTGGCAGGCGCGATC